>Ga0065714_10002862_pt1 | contig 13067 bp, 14 predicted proteins | sample MisRhiReplicate2_FD_59101 | JGI IMG/M metagenome (GOLD analysis project Ga0065714, IMG submission 59101) | Miscanthus rhizosphere microbial communities from Kellogg Biological Station, MSU, sample Rhizosphere Soil Replicate 2: eDNA_1 v2... | ecosystem: Host-associated > Plants > Roots >... | reverse complement strand
GGGACCTCGCAAGCGCCTTTGGGAAAAGGCCGACCACTGCGCCATCTATTTGCTGATTGGGGGTACCTACACCCCGTTCGCATTGGTTACTCTGAATGGCTTGTGGGGCTGGCTGCTGCTTGCCGCCGTATGGAGCGCCGCGCTTTTCGGCATAGGCCGCGAACTGTTGCAGGCCAAGGGCGCGGCCACCAAGCCGGCGTTGGCGCTCTACATCGGCATGGGCTGGCTCGGCGTGCTGGCGGCCGTGCCGCTGGCCGCGCGGCTCGAGAGCGGCGGGCTGGCCTGGCTTTTGGCGGGCAGCTTGCTCTACACCGTGGGCACGGTGTTCTACCGGAACCGGAGGGGTTTCAGGCATGCGCATGGGACCTGGCACCTCTTCGTGCTGGCGGGGACCGCCAGCCATTTTGTTTCGGTGGGCTGCTTCGTGCTCTGACCGGAGGCGGCCGGCATGCGCCGTCAAGGGCTGCAGGCGCGTGTTGCCGTATCTCCCAAGTCGGCACGCCCCAAGAGATGTGCAAAATGCGCCCATGCCAAATATCGCCTCCATCCTCAAAGCAGAGATTTCCCGTGTTGCCCGCAAGGAGGTGCGCACGGAGATCGAAACGCTGAAAAAAGCCTCCACGCACCACCGTGCCTCGATTGCCGCATTGCGCCGGCAGGTCGAGAAGCTGGAGAAGGAACTGCGCCGCGCCACCAAGGTGTCCGCGCGCGTTTCCCCCGAAGGCGATACCGACGAAGCCGGCGACTCGGGACCGGCCCGCCGCTTCAGCGCCAGCCGCCTTGCCACGCATCGCGAGAAGCTCGGCCTTTCGGCCGCGGCCTACGGCAAGCTGGTGGGCGTCACCGGCCAGACCATCTACAAATGGGAACAGGGCAAGGCCCGACCCCGCAAGGCGCAGCTGGAAGGCTTGGCATCGGTTCGCGGACTCCGGCCGCGCGAAGCGGCGGAGCAACTGGGCGCCGAATAAATCGCTTCCGGGCTTCGCATTCCCATGTCCAACCTCATCGTGCACGGCGGCACGCCGCTTCGCGGTCGCATCACCCCTTCCGCCAACAAGAACGCCGTGCTGCCCGTGCTGTGCGCCACCCTGCTCACGAACGAGCCGCTGCGCCTGCATGGCGTGCCAGACATCACCGACGTGCGAAAGATCCTCGACATCTTTCGCAGCCTGGGCAGCGAGGCGCGCATGGACCACGCCACCGGCACGCTGGAGCTGCACCACCGCGAAACGGCTTTCGACGCCGCGCGCGACCGTCTGCCGGAGGAAATGCGCTCGTCGATCATGCTGGTGCCCCCGCTGCTCGCGCGCTTCGGCATTGCGCGGCTCGAGGACAACGTCAAGGGCTGCACCCTGGGCGTGCGCGAGATCGATCCGCACGTCGACGTGTTCCGCCGTTTCGGCGGACAGGTGGAGCGCGCCAGCGGCTCGCTGCTGGTGCGGTGCGACGGACCGCTGACCCCCACGGAACACTGGCTCGACTACGCCTCCGTCACCACGACCGAGAACTTCGTGCTGTGCGCGGCGGCGGCCAAAGGCACCTCCACGCTCACCAACGCGGCGTCCGAGCCGCACGTGCAGGAGTTCTGCCGCTTCATGGCCCTGCTGGGCGTGCGCATCGAAGGCATTGGCACATCGCGGCTCACGGTGCATGGCGGCAATGCGATGCGCGGCGGGGAGTTCCGCTTCGACGAAGACTTTCACGAGATCACTACCTTTCTGGCACTGGGTGCCATCACGGGCGGCGACGTGGTGGTGCGGAACAGCGCGCCCGAAAACTTTCCGCTGATCGACCGCACCTTTGCCAAGTTCGGCGTCGCCATCGCGCACGAAAACGGCTGGTCGCGTGCCAGCTGCGCCGGGCCGTTGAAGGTGCAGACGCCTTTCACCAGCAACGTGCTCACCAAGGTGGAGGCTGCGCCGTGGCCCTACTTTCCGGTCGACCTGCTTCCCATCTTCATTGCGCTGGGCGTCCGGGCGCAGGGCAATGCGATGTTCTGGAACAAGGTCTACGACGGCGCGTTGGGTTGGACCGGCGAACTCTCCAAGTTCGGCGCCCACGTCTTCTCCTCCGACCCGCACCGGCTCATCAGCTTCGGCGGCAGCCCGCTGACGCCAGCCGTGGTCGAGAGCCCCTACATCATCCGCGTGGCCATTGCGCTCTTCATGGTGGCGGCCAGCATCGAGGGCCGCTCCGAAATACGCAATGCCACGCCCATCCGGCGGGCCCATCCCCGCTTTGCCGAAAACCTGCGCAGCCTGGGCGCGCAGGTGGAGTGGACCAGCGAAGAGTGAGCCCCGGGCTCAGGCTCGAAGCGCGTTCACGGCGATGCGCGCCGCCGATGCGATAACGTCGTTGCGGCCCTGTGCATCCTTTTGCGAAGGAAACGTCAGGTAGACCGCCAGCACCAGCGGTGCGCCCGTTGGCGGCCACAGCACGCCCGCGTCGTTCACGGTGCCATAGGAGCCCGCGCCGGTCTTGTCGCCGACCTTCCAATCGGCCGGCACGCCGGCGCGAATGCGCGTGGCGCCGGTGGTATTGCCCAGCAGCCAGGTTTCGAGCTGGTTGCGCTGCGCTGCACCCAGCGCGTCGCCCAGCACCAGCCGCTGCAGGCTTGCGGCCATGGCCTCGGGCGTCGTGGTGTCGCGTGGATCGCCGGGAATCGCACTGTTGAGTTCAGTTTCCCAACGGTCCAGCCTGAAGGCCTGGTCGCCGATGGAGCGCGCATACGCAGTCACCGCGGGAGGCCCGCCGAGAATCTTCATCAGCAGGTTGGCTGCGGCGTTGTCGCTGTATTGGACGGTGGCGGCGCACAGCGCGGAAACCGCCATGCCCTGCCCCAGGTATTTTTCGGTGATGGGCGAATGGGGAAGGATCTCTCCCTTGCCATAGCTCACGCGCCGCTCCAGCAGGCTGCCGTCGCGCGTGCTGCGATCGAGGATGGCCGCGGCCAGCATGGTCTTGAAGGTGCTGCACAGCGGAAAGCGCTCGGCTGCGCGGTGCTGCACGCGCGCACCGGTGGCGGTGTCCAGCGCCGCCACGCCGAGCCGCCCGCCCACGCTGCTTTCGAGCGCCGCGAGTTCTGCCTCGGCCGATGCGGCCCGCGGCCCTTTCGCGGACCACGCGCTGCAGGCGCTGGCCAGGGGCAGTGCGGAGGCGGCAAGCAGCAGGGTGCGGCGATAAACGAGAGATTTCATGGGGTTTGTAGGCGGAGTGGATGGAACGAAAGTGATCGTAGGAGCGCCGCCGCGCCGGCTCCAGCGCCAGACTGTGCAGCCGCGTCTCGCCTGTATCGGGTGTAACCGCACCATTCAATCATTCAACTAATTGGTTGAATAATTCGCGAGACAGATCTATATTCAACCTCATGGTTGAACTAGACGATGGACGGCTCGACGCCGTGTTCCGCGCCCTTTCCGACAGCACGCGCCGCACGATGCTGCAGCTGCTGGCCCAGGGCGAGTGCAGCGTGGGTGAACTCGGTGCGCCGTTTCACATGTCTTTTGCGGGCGCATCGAAGCACGTCAAGGCGCTGGAGCGCGCCGGGCTGGTTTCTCGCACCGTGCAGGGCCGCGCGCATGTCTGCCGGCTGGAGCCGGCGGCGCTCGCATCGGCCAACGAATGGCTGCGCCACTATGAAAGCTTCTGGAGCAACCATCTGGACGCGCTGGAGCGCGAGCTGCGGCGCGATTCGTCCCGCCAATGAAGACCTTCCCTTCTTCAAGGAGCAAGCCATGACCAAGAACGGCCTCGGAACCCTGATCGAACCCGGCACCCTGCGCATGGAGCGCACCCTGCCCGCGCACATAGAACGTGTGTGGGCCTATTTCGTCGAGCCTGACAAGCGCGCGGCCTGGCTGGCCGGCGGCACCATGGCGCATGAGATCGGCGGCGTGTTCGAGCTGCGCTTCGACCACACCCGGCTATCCGGCGAAGTGGCACCGGAGCGCTACAGCGCCTGCCGGAGCCCCATCTCCCAGACATCGCGGGTCATCGAGATCGAACCACCAAAGCGCTTGGTCATCAGCTGGGGCAGCGAAAGCGCCACTGCTTCGGTAGTGAGCTTCGAATTCACGCCGGAGGGCGATTCGACCCGTCTCGTGCTCACCCACCGCCGCCTGCCCGATCGCAAAGAAACGCTCAGCGTCTCCAGCGGCTGGCATGCCCACCTGGACGTGCTCGACGACGTGCTGCAGCAGCGCAAGCCACGCGGGTTCTGGACCCGCCACGCAGAGCTCGAAAAGGCCTACGAGGCCCACCTTCCGGCCTGAGCCCCCGCCGCCATCCGCCGGTCCTTTCCGGAGTCGGATGGCGACTACAGGCAAGCGGCCCGGGTTGCGTTAAGGTGCGGAGCATTCGCCGACTCCGAAGCACGCCCATGACCACCCCTCCCCCCACACCGGCCCGCAAGCATTTCTCGATGATCCGCGGCTTTCACCTGGCCGACGTATTCACGCTCGGCAACGCGGCCTGCGGCGTGGGGGCGGTGTTCCTTGCCATGGCTTTCATGGCCAGTCAGTCGGTTGCGCAATTCTTCTGGGCCGCGGCGCTCGCGCCGGCTGCCTTCGTGTTCGACGTGTTCGACGGCCGCATCGCGCGATGGCGGCAGACGCACTCCGCCCTGGGGCGCGAGCTCGATTCGCTGGCCGACGTGATTTCGTTCGGCGTGGCGCCCGCCGCGCTCGCCTTTGCCGCGGGTCTGGACGGCGGCTGGGACTGCATGCTGCTGATTTATTTCGTCTGCTGCGGCGTGAGCCGGCTCGCGCGCTACAACGTCACGGCCGAGGCGCTTTCCGCGGGCGCCGACAAGGTGAAGTACTTCGAAGGTACGCCCATTCCAACCAGCGTGGTGCTGGTCGGCGTGCTGGCGCTTGCAGCCTGGCAAGGCCGCATCGGTGACGCGGTGTGGGGCGGCGCCGTGGCGATCGGCCCGTGGCTGCTGCATCCGCTCACTTTGCTCTTTGCGCTGTCGGGCACGCTGATGATCAGCAAGACACTGCGCATTCCCAAGTTCTGACAGGACTCTGATCCTTCAAAAAGGAGACCTCCTCATGAAGTTGTATTTCGATCCGCACAGCCGCGCGCAGATCGCGAAATGGATGCTCGACGAGGCCGGTGTGGACTACGAAATCGTCCCCACCCTCATCCGGGAGAAGGCGCACAAGAAACCCGAGTACCTGGAGATCAATCCCGCCGGCAAACTGCCGGCGCTGGTCGACGGCCGCACCCGCGTCTTCGAGAACGCGGCCATCTGCATGTACGTGGCCGAGAAGTTTCCAGAGGCCAGGCTGGCTCCACCCGTGGGCTCGACAGAGCGCGGGCGCTACCTGTCGCTGATGGTCTATTCGACGGCGCAGCTCGAGCCCTCGATGGGCGACAGCCTGCTGGGGCTGCACAGCAACAACAGCGCGCGCGGCTGGACCGATTTCGAGCAGGCCAAGGATGCGGTGGAACGGGAGCTGGGCGACGGCCCGTACCTCTTCGGCGAGCAATTCACCGCGGCCGACGTGATGATCGGCTCCATGTTCATCTGGCACCGCGCATTCGGCGGCCACTCCAACCGGCCGAAGATCGATGCCTACATCGACCGGCTGCAGGCGCGCCCCAAGGCCATGAAGTTCGGTTGAACCACACACCCATGTCACAGGCACCTTTCCCCCACGGCGCGACCGCCGGGCTCGACCAGCTGGTCCGCATTGCCGCCGAGCAGCCGCTCTCGCCGGCCTGCGACCACTTCTACTTTTTGCGCCATGGCCAGACCGGCCGCAATGCACAGCGCATCTTCCAAGCCGTGGACGAACCGCTGAGCGAACTCGGATTGCAGCAGGCAGCCCGCGCAGCGCAGCTGCTGGCGGGAGAGCCGATCCGCACCATCGTCTGCAGCGATGCGCGGCGCGCGCACGACACGGCGCATACCGTGGCCGCAGTGCTTCGCCTGGCGCCCACGCCTCAGGCGGCGCTGCGCGAGCGCAACTTCGGCGCGCTCATCGGCACCTCGTCGGCCAACATCGATTGGGCCTGCGAACCCGAAGGCGGCGAAACCCTTGCGCAGTTCGTGGCGCGCAAGCGGCTTGCGCTCGGTGCGGCACTGGCGGAGCCGGCACCGGTGCTGGTGGTGGCCCATGGCGGCACGCTGTATGCGCTGGCCGCGCTACTCGGGGTGCCCATCGATCTCGACCTGCTCGGCAATGCGCAGCCATTGCGTTTCTCCAAGAGCGGCCCCACATGGACCGTAACGCCGCTGCTGCGGCATGCCGACGGCGATTCCGCCCTGGCCTGACAAAGACCGGGCGTACTGTTCGGCGTTCACCCCACACGGACCGCCATGGAATTCAAGGACTACTACAGCGCACTGGGGATCGACCGCACCGCGTCCGAAGAGGACGTACGCAAGGCCTACCGCAAGCTTGCGCGCAAGTACCACCCCGACGTCAGCAAGGAAGCCGACGCCGAGAAGCGCATGCGCGACATCAACGAAGCCAACGACGTGCTGCGCGACAAGGAAAAGCGCGCCGCCTACGACGCGCTGGCCGACCGCGTGGCGCGCGGCGGGCATCCCCAGGGCGACTTCCAGCCGCCGCCGGGCTGGGACACCGGCTTCGAATTTCACCGCGGCCCGAACCAGGGCCCGGCCGACCACGCGGACTTCAGCGAATTCTTTTCGTCGCTCTTCGGCGAGGCCGAGCGGCGCGGTGCGGCCAAGCGCAACTACCGCGCCCGCGGCGAAGACCATCACGCGGCCATCGAGATCTCGCTCGAAGACGCACTCAACGGCGCCGAGCGCGAGATCACGCTGCGTTCGCAGGAAACGGACGCCCAGGGCCGTCCGTCGTTCAAGACGCGCACGCTCAGCGTCAAGATTCCGGCCGGCATGCATCCTGGGCAGTTCATCCGCCTTGCCGGACAGGGCATGCCCGGCCACGGCGGAGAGCCGGCCGGCGACCTGTACCTGGAGGTGCGCATTGCGCCGCACAGGCTCTATCGCGTGGAAGAGCGCGACATCTACATGACGCTGCCCGTCACGCCGACCGAGGCCGCGCTAGGCGCACAGGTGAAGGTGCCCGTGCCCACCGGCGGCGCGGTCGAGGTGACCGTGCCGCCCAATGCGCGCAGCGGCCTCAAGCTCAGGCTCAAGGGCCGTGGGCTGGGCGGCAAGCAGCCCGGCGACCTGTACCTGCTGCTGGAAATTGCCCTTCCCCCCGCCACCGCGGACACCACGCGCAAGGCCTACGAGCAGCTCGCGCAAGCGTCGGCTTCGTTCAACCCACGCCAGCATCTGGGAGTGTGAGCATGGCGACCGTATCCGTCACAACCGCCATCAGCGCGTCGCAGCCGCTTGCTGCGAGCGAGCTGGCCCACGCCTGCGGCGCCGACACCGAATGGGTGGTGCAACTCGTCGAGGTCGGCATCGTGCAAGTCACCGCCGCCGAAGCGCCGCCCGAGCGGTGGCAGTTCTCCAGCGCCGACCTGCAAAGCGCCCTGGAAGCGCGCAGGCTCGAACGCGACTTTGGCGTGGGCCTGGACGCAGCGGCGCTGATTCTCGACTTGCAGCACGAGGTGCGGCGGCTGAAAGCAGTGATCCGCGCGCACGGCTTGCGCTGACCGGCAGCGCCTTAGCCGGCCTTGCCGCGCGCGCCCTTTTTCTTGCTCTCGACGCGCGGCGTGTTTGCCGCGGCCGGCGCGTTGCTGCCGTTCACCTGATCGACCCACAGCAGGGTGTCGACGTACGACATGAAGCGGTTGAGATATTCGGGCGAGAGCTCATGCATCAGCATGAGCGAACGATGCACCAGGTGATGCGAGTTGAGTGGGCCGGCGTTGTCCGGCACCTTTGCCAATGATTGCGTGAGCCGCCGGTCGGCGCTGAGCCGCGACCAGGTGCTTCTGAAGTAGCGGAGCGTCTTCAGTTCGGGAGCGGGTGCGGCATCGGTTGCAGCAGGCCCTTCGGCTTGCAGCGGCGACTGGCGGGCGATGTGCTCGACGAGTTGCGCGAGCGGGCCGGGAGGAAGCACGGCCTCTTGTTTAGTGCCGGCAACGGCGCGTTGCTTCTCATCCAGCTTCTCGCGATACGCCGCAAGCAGCCCCGCCACCTTCTCGTCCAGGATGCGCCGCGCATCGCCCTCATGCCCAGCCGCTCGCCTGGCCATTGCCTCGATAAAACGAAAGCGCACCGGGTCCGCGCGATGCTCACCGCGCGCACGCCACGCATCGAGCATCGCCGCGGGGTCGTCCATGCAGCTACTCACGGGCCTTTGCGCCGGCGCCGGTCTGCTGGCGGGGCGTGGGCGCCATTTCGACGCGCCGGTTCTTTGCCCGTCCTTCGGCGTCGGCGTTGGACGCCACTGCTTGCTCGGATCCGAAGGCCGCGGCAAACACCGAGGACGAGGGAATGCCTTCTTCGATCAATGCGCGCGTCACCGTCAACGCGCGCTGGGCCGACAGCTCCCAGTTGTCGGCGAAGGGCCGGTTGCCCTCCTTCGTCTGCCGCATCTGCCGGTCGTCGGTGAAGCCGCTCACCATCAGCACCTCGTCACGCGCACGGAGGTAGGCGGCCACGGGTGCGGCCAGGCTCTTCAGCACCTGCCGGCCCTCGGGCTGCAACTCAGCCGAATTGAAGGCGAAGAGCACGCTGCCGCTGATGCCGATGCGCCCGTTGACGAGGGTGACCCTGCCGGCCGCGAGCGGCCCTGCGAGGGCTTTTTCGAGCGCCTCACGCCGCTGCGTTTCGGCTTGGCGCTGCTGCACCTCGGCCTGCAGCTTTGCCGCGAGGTCCAGCTGCATGCCGAGCGCACCCACCAAGATCAGCACGAAGGCGCCGACAAGCCCCGACATCAGGTCGCCGAAGACTGCCCACACCGGCACGCTCGGCTCCAGCCCGGCGTCGAGATCGTCGCGCATCATGCTTCGCTCGCCACGGCCTGCTGCCGGCCGGCGATCTGCTGCAGGTCCTCGACGATCTGCTTCTGCGACATGATGCTGAGGTCGATGACCTCCCTCGCCTGCGCCACGTAGTAGGCCAGCTGCTCGTCGCTGCGCGCCATCGACTTGCCGAGCGCGCCTTCGACGCGCTGCAGATGGGCCACCAGCTTGTCGTTCGATTCGCTGAACAGCTGCACGGCAAGGCCGAAGGCTTCGCCGAGGCTCGCTACTTCGACGGCGCTGCCGGTGATCTGCGCGGCGACGCCGGACATCTTTTCGGTTTCCGCCTCGACCTTGTCGGTGAAGCGGCTGCCAACGCGCTCCAGCACATCGGCCGACGCGCCGACCAGCGCATCGACTGCCGAGCGCTGCTCCGTGGAGGCGTGGTTCACGGCGTCGAGCAGCGTTCCCAGCGTTTCCATGAGGCGGCTGCGTTCTTCCAGCATCGCGTTGTCGCGCGCCATGCTGTCGGAAAGCTTCTGCCGCAGCTCGGCCACCACCTCGGCCGCGACGCGCGGCGCCTCGGATGCGGCCTGCAGGAGCTGGGCGATTTCGGCCACCGTGCCCTTGGCATGGGCTTCGGCCTGGGTCGACATGTCGCGAGCGGTTTGCGCCAAGGTCTCGAAAAGTTGTTGCTGCCGGCCCTCCGCGTGCGCGCCGGTCTGCTGCCACTCTTGATGCAGCGACGTGGCCATGGCCGACAGGGCCTGAGTCCAGGCGGACAGGCGCTGCTCGTCGCGCGCCGCCATCTGCGCCTGAAGATCAGCGTGCGCCTGGTCCACGGTGCGCAGCAGCGATGCCGCGTGCTGCTCGAAACCTGCGGCTGCGGCGGCGAAGGACTGGCGCGTGTCTTCCGACAGTTTTTCGCTCACGCGCTGATGCTGTGCAAGCGCGCTGCCCCACGTGTCCGACACGCTGCCTACCGTGTCCTCGAGGCGGGCGGATACGGCTTCGACCAGCGATGCCGAACGTTGCTCGAAGGTCGCAGCAAAGCGCTCATGCGATGCGCTCAAGTCTTTGGCCACTGCCCCGGACGTGCGCTCATGCTCGGCGAGTGCGGCCTTCCAGGTGTCGGCCACGCTGGTCGTCGTAGCTTCGAAACGACTCGAAAGCCCATCGAGCTGCTGCTGCACGGTGCGTGCGACCGTGTCGTGCAAGGAAGCCGTCTCGCGCGCGATGCCGGCCATGGTGGCTTCGACGACCGGCTGGATGGTGGCGCCGGCGATGCGGGCGCTTTCGATCAGGCTTTGCTTCAGCGACTGGTCGACTGAGGAAGCGAGGCCGGCGTACACCGCCTCGGCCTGGGTGTGGAAGTGCGCCTGGCCGGTGGCGAGGCGCTCGTTCAAGGCCTGGGCCTGGCGCTCCATCGTGACCATCATCGCCTGCAGCTGGTCGACGAGCCGGGGCATCAGCTGCGCCTGCTGCTCCAGCAATTGGAACGACGCTTCTCGTCGATGCGTCTCGGAGTAGACGCGCAGCGCAGTCGCGATTTTGCTGTCGAGCGCTTGCCCGGCCTGCAGCCGCTCGCGCCGGCACAGCGCCGACGCAAGGCCGAGCATCGCCGAGGCGGCCACGCCGGCCACCGACGTGCCGAACGCCAGCCCCAAGCCCTTGACCGGGGCCGACAGCGAGGCGCGGATGGCCGGCAGGTCGGTCGCGGTTTCCAGCGCCAGCCCGGTGCCGTTGAGCGTGACCACCATGCCGAGAAAGGTGCCGAGCATGCCCAGAAGCACCAGCAGTCCGGCCAGATAGGGCGTGAGCGCCGGGCCGGGCAAGCCGACACGCTCGCCTTCGATGCGCAGGCGAACCGCGTTGCGCAGCGTCGGATGAAGTTGGCCGAGCCATGCGCCCAGGTCCGCCGGAGCGGCCGACAAGTCGGCCACGGCGCGGCTCAATGTGGATGTTGCTTGCTGGAAGCGGTGCAGCTCGACCGCACCCATGATGTAGAACGCACCGACGATCATCGTGACGATGAGCGCCAATGGATGCGAACCCACATAGCCCGCGCCAACCCAGCACACGACGGCCAGGCCCGCGGCAAAAACAGCGTAGTGAAGAAATCTATTCATGGCACTCTGGTTGCCTCATGCGAAGGGCTTCGAGCAGCCCTTCGATCGGTTGAAATCGGAAGTCCAGTTCGGCGAGCAGCACGTTCTTCATGTCCTTGCGGAAAACGTGCAGCCACTCGCCGGCCTGGGGTTCGCCGGCGGGTTCGGCTGTCGTTGACGCGCCGTTCCCGCTCAAGCGGTTGAAATGTTTTTCGAGCAATGCGGGCACGCCGGCCAAAAGGCCGTGCTCGCGCGCAGCCAGAACCTGCTCCATGACCACGTCCACCGCAGCCAGCCTTGCCATGGCCGGGGACTTGGCCGCCAGCGTCGTCCGCAAGCGCCCGCGCAACGGGCCGATCCCCGCTTCCATGGCCTGCTGCAGCGCAAGGTAGCGGCGGCGCAGCGGCGTGAAGTCGGTTGCGGCCATGACCACCCCGTCTTCTGCAATCGCATTGGCGAGCGCGGTCCGCGCACGGGCGCATTCCCGTTCCTCGGAACCGGCGGGAGCCCGCAGCCGGGAAGAAGCAGCAGCCGCCGGTACGCCGTCCAGCGCGGCGGAAAGCGAAATGGCATCGGTCCAGCCGAACCACTGGCTCAATCGATCCGCGGTGGCTTGCGTGGGTTCGCGCATGCCTGTATCGGCCAGTCGGGAAAGCAGGCGAACGAGCGCCGAACCATTGAAAACTGTGCGCTGTGAAACGTGCGCCATACCGCCAGAACGAAAAACCTGGCAGTCTACACCGGCCACCCCTCCCGGGAGCCTCGGCAGAGCACCCCCGCCCGGGTGAAACTTCCAGTAACGCAGCGGGCGGTTACCGGTCGTTTTCGGCCAGGCCGCCGCGGCGACTGTCCAGCCCGCGCGCCTGTCGGGCAGCCGTCTTCGACGCGGCGTGGCGTAAGTCCTAAGCCCTACAGGCACTCGCCGCGTGCAGACTCGTCCATGCCGGCCCATGGCCGAAAAAAAGCACAAGGAGCGGCATGGCCATGCTGGATCGGATCGCTTGTCACCGCTGCGGGCGCGTGTGCCTGCATGCCGACGCGCCATGTCCGGCCTGCGGTGCCGCGCCGGTGGCAAGCCCCGCGGTGGCGGGCGCGACCGAGCCTTTCGTGGGGCGCCGCGGTGAACTGCAGCTGGCCCACGACGCGCTCGGCGGTGCGCTGGCCGGGCGCGGCCGCGTGGTCATGGTGAGCGGCGAGGCTGGCATCGGCAAGACCCGGCTCGCGCAGGAAGTGGCAACACTGGCCCTGCGCCGCGGCATGCTGACTCTGTGGGGCCGCTGCCTCGAGGAACCCGGCGCGCCACCCTTTCTGCCGTGGACGCGCGCCATGCAGGCCTGCCTGCGCGCCTGCCGCGATGAGCGCCTGCCGGCGCTGCTCGGCAGGGACGCGGCGGCGGCAGTCGAGATTGCACCCGAACTCGCCGAGCGCCTGCCGCCAGGCACTGCGGTGCCAGCCATCGGCGAAGGCGACCAGGCGCGCTTTCGCCTCTTTGCCGCGGTGGCGCATTTCTGGCGCCAGGTGGCCACGCTGCGGCCGCTGCTCCTCATTCTGGACAACCTGCACTGGGCCGATGCCTCGTCGCTGCGGCTCCTGGCCTTCATCGCGCAAGATCTTGGCGAGAGCCGCATGCTGCTGCTCGGCTCCTACCGCGAGGCGGATCTGTCGCGCCAGCACCCATTGGCTGCAACGCTGGCCGAGCTGCTGAACACGCGGCAGTTCTGCCGGCTGCCGCTCCCTGGACTGAGCCTCGAAGAGACCGAGCGGATGGTCGCCGCGGCCAGCGCGGTAACGCCACCGCCCGCAGTGATTGCCACCATGCACCGCCGCACCGAAGGCAATCCGCTGTACCTGGTGGAAACGCTGCGATTCTTGCAGCAGGGCCCCCAGGGCAACGACCCGCATGCCGCCGCGGCGCTGGTCGAAACCGTGCCAAGCGGCATTCGCGCCGTGATCGGCCAGCGGCTCAACCGGCTCTCGGCGCCCTGCTGCACGCTGCTCGCAATTGCCGCCTGCATCGGCCGCGACTTCGATCTGCCTCTCCTGGCCGAACTGGCCGGCGCCGACAGCGAGGCCGAGCTGCTCGGCAGGCTCGATGAAGCG
>Ga0065714_10002664_pt1 | contig 13071 bp, 11 predicted proteins | sample MisRhiReplicate2_FD_59101 | JGI IMG/M metagenome (GOLD analysis project Ga0065714, IMG submission 59101) | Miscanthus rhizosphere microbial communities from Kellogg Biological Station, MSU, sample Rhizosphere Soil Replicate 2: eDNA_1 v2... | ecosystem: Host-associated > Plants > Roots >... | reverse complement strand
CAACCCTTCGATGATGAACATCCAGCGCCAGCTGTAATGCTGCACCAGATAACCCGACACCACCGACATCCAGAGCATGGTCACCGGGTTGCCCAGGATCAGGAAAGTGTTGGCGCGCGAGCGTTCGGCACGGGTAAACCAATGGCACAGATAGATCAGCATCGCCGGCATGACGGCGGCTTCGACTACCCCGAGCATGAAGCGGATGACGATCAGCCAATAGGCGTTGGAGACGATCCCGGTCAGCGTCGCGAGGCTGCCCCAGAGGATCAGGCTGACGAAAATCAACTTCTTGACGCTGTTCTTCTGCGCGTAAATCGCGCCTGGCACCTGAAAGAAAAAGTAGCCGAGGAAGAACAGCGCGCCGAGCATCGACGACATTCCGGGCGTGATCATCAGGTCGGCGGCCATGCCCGAAGCGGCGGCGAACCCGTAGTTGGCGCGGTCCAGATACGCCAGGCTATAGGTGATGAACACAATGGGCATGATGTACCACCAGCGGCGGGTGGAGAGTGAAGCTGTTTTCATAGTGGTGCTCCTGAGCTTGTTGTTTTTGTCGCAGCAGGTAACGGGTTAAATCTTCAATGATTGCGAGGCACATTTGTATCTAGGCTGAACACAGATCCCCTGTAGGAGCGGGCTTGCCCGCGTTGAGGCCTTCAAATTCAGCGGACATTTCGAACCGGGTCGGCAAACCTTCCATATCCCCCCGACTCTGCACCGCACGGCTACCAATCCAGTTGGCCCGCCGCACCGCGTCGGCAACGCTGTGGTTTTCCAGCAGTGCGCTGATCATGCCAACGGCAAAACCATCCCCAGCGCCGACAGTATCGACCACGGTTGCCACCGGCACACCGGCGACAAATCCCTGATCTTCAGGTGTGCGGTAATACGCGCCCTGCGGGCCCAGCTTGATCGCCACCGCTTCAGCGCCTTGATCGAGGTAAAACGCCGCGATATCCGCCGGGTCTTCAAACCCGGTCAGCAAGCGACCTTCACTCAACCCCGGCAGCACCCAATGGGCGAGGGCGGCCAGGCGGTTGATCTCGGTGATCATCAACCGTTCGCTGGTCCACAGGCTCGGGCGCAGATTCGGGTCGAAGGACACACTGCGCCCGGCATGGCGCATGCGGGTCATCAGTTCGAAAGACATTTCCCGGGCAGACGCAGACAACGCTGGCGGAATGCCGGTGGCGTGCAAGTGCCGCGCGTTGAGCAGTGGCGGGGCGATGGATTGCACCGATAAATGACTGGCCGCCGAACCGCGACGGAAATACTCCACCGCCGGATCGCTGCCATCGTCAGTGCGGGATTTGAGCTGAAACCCGGTCGGGTGCGCCGGGTCGATGGCGACATGGCTGCAATCAAGGCCTTCTTTGCGCAACGTGTCGACGACAAACCGCCCCAATGAATCGTCGCCCACCCGGCTCAACCACGCCACATTGAATCCAAGCCGTGAAAGGCCAATCGCAACGTTGTTGTCCGCCCCGGCAATACGTTTGTGGAACTGGCCGACGTCGGCCAGATCACCGCTTTGCTCGGCGACAAACATCGCCATGGTTTCGCCGAACGAGAGGATATCGAACTCAGACATGCGCATTCTCCAACCGGGGTTGACCAAGGTGGGCGAGGGTGGCGACGTGCTCTCGGGTCAGCTGCACCAGGTCATCGCCTTGCAGCGGATACTCCGCTGCGCGCATGACGCCTTGGGTCATGTGTCGCAACAGTTGTTCCCACAGTTGCACGTCGCTGGCCGTCGGCGGGATGGCGACCAGTTTGCCGTCGACGCGGCGAGTCACGGCTTTGCAGTGCACGTAACCGACATGCCGACCGAGCAACCGCGCGGCGCTGGCGGCGGACTGGTCCTGCCATGCCCAGTTGCCGATGTCGAAGGTCAATTTGATCGGCAGTTGGTGCTGCTCGATCTCGCCGAAGAAGCGTTGAAACGGTTCGATGCGGCCGCCGTGCAAGGTTTGGTCGTTTTCCACCAGCAACTGCACTGGGCTGTGAGCGAGGACGCGGCTCAATGCCTGGAGATCATTGTTGTCGGTGAAATAGCCCAGGGAGACTTTCAGCCATTTCGCGCCGAAGGTTTCGGCACGTTCAAGGGTGTTGAGCAGTTCAGGGTTGGGTTTCGACTGACCGGCCAGCCACAGCTCCATCGGCGAGGAATAGATGCTTTCCAGACCTTGGGATCGGCTGTCGTCAGCCAGTTGCAACGGGTTTTCATCCGTCAGCAACTCTTCGCGCCATTCAATGTGCGTGGCGCCGGCAGCGGCCAATACGTCGATAAAACTGCCTTGGCCGCGTTGGCGCACAAGGTCCGCGCCGTAGCTGGAGAGGCTGATGGAAACGGGTGGATTGTTCATTGTTTTTATACCTCTGAAACCGGTTTCATTTTTGTTCAAAAAAATGGCTATTTAAATGAAGGTGTTCTTGCGGGCCTCATCGCGAGCAGGCTCGCTCCCACAGGGGATTTGTGGTTGCCATAGTTCCAATGTGGGAGCGAGCCTGCTCGCGAAGGGGCCATAACATTCACCGCAAATTCCCAAGAGTCGACCCCCGCACAACTAACCGCGCCGTAAAATCCAGGGTCCGCACAGCTCCGACATCCCCACGCAACCGCTTGAGCAAACACTCAAACGCACTCGCGCCAATTTCCTCCGTCGGCTGAGCCAGCGCGGTAATCCCGCTGCCCACCAACGGATACCAATCCAGATCATCCAGTGCGATCAGCCCAACCTCCTCAAACAGATTGCATTGCAGTTCACGCAGCGAATGAGTGCTGGCCAGCGCCGCAATGCCATTGGCACAGAACAAGGCTTTCGGGCCTGGGCCGGGTGTGTTCAAGAATGTTTTCAAATGCGCGGTCAGCTCGCCGCCAGTCTCGATCACCGCACCTTTGAAGGCCGGGCGCTGCGCGATCTGTGTCTTGAAACTGCTCACCCGCTCTATCCGCGCGCTGGTGCCGTCCAGTGGTTCAGTCACCATCAGCACGTCGCGATAACCACGTTCTTGTAAATGGGCGAGTGCCATTTCCACCGCCGCCGCGTTGTCGAGCCCGACCAGATCGCTCTCCAACTGTTCGACCTTGCGGTCCACCAGCACCAACGGCATTTCACGATGCAACTCGCGCAGTTCGTCGCGGTGATGGCCCAGGGTGTTCACGATCAAACCTTCGATGTTGTACGAGCGCAGCAACTCCAGATGCTGACGCTCCTGCTCGTCATCGCGATCGGTGTTGCACACCACCAGGCTGTAGCCGTGTTGACGGCAAGCAGTTTCCACCCCGTGCATCACGGCAATCGAATAAGGGTTACGGATGTCGGCCACCAGCATGCCGATCAGGCGAGTGCGCCCGCGTTTGAGGCCGCGAGCCATCTGGTTGGGGCGGTAGCCGAGCTCGGCGATCGCCTGCTCGATGCGCAGGGCAGTGGCATCAGAGAGCAAGGCGCGGTCGTCGCCGATGAAGCGCGAAACGCTGGCCTTGGAGACACCGGCGTGTTCGGCGACGTCGAGCATGGTCACGCGGCTGCGCTGGGCGGCGGAGAAGTCGTTCACGGTGTCGGACCTTATTTTTAGTAGTGAATCTGGTGTTTCTGAAACCGGTTTCAGTTAGCGCCAAAGCAAATTATTCGTCAAGTTTGATTATGGGCGAGATTGCGTAAAAACCGACAGACGGTAGCAAAGCCTGTCAGATCTGACAGTAGGCAACTGTAGGAACCTGGCGCTTAATTAATTCCAACAGTTGTCTATCAGCTAGTGCGTCGAAAGCACGGCGCTCAGAGAGAAAGCCACAATGCCACCGCCAAACCAACAGTTCATCGCAGCGCCTTTAAAAATCGATGGGGTTAGCGATCTGGACCCGGATGGACGGATTCCGTTGGAGCAGTTGACTAACGGTACGACGATAAGAATTCCACGTTGGCTGCGCTTCCCTGAACCTCCAAAGCCCGGAGAACCTACGCCTTTTTCAATTCTTCGGGTGTTCTGGATACAAAACAGCAATGAAACGAAAATATTCGAAAAAAACTATACCTATGTAGATGACCAGCCGGAATTTCCAGTTCCGTTATTGCCACAGCAAATGAGCGTAGATGGCATCGCGTATATCTATTACCAGTTGGAAGGGTTTGATGGGAACCTCGATCCTTCGCCGCAGAGAAAGCTGACGATTGATCACACCGTTTTGCCAACCCTGCGGGAGCCTGAATTTCCAGATGCCAATACTAATGGTTATTTAAACTGTAGTTCTGAGACGCCGATTTGGGAAAAGGTAAGAGTCATGATATTACCTGAAGCCATTTTTCAAGCGTTAGATAAATGTGTATTGGAGTGGCAGGGTTTTGAAACATTAAATGGCAGTCCTCCGGAATTGACGCCGTTATATAAATTTGAAAAAACGTTAAGTGCGGGTGAGGCGGTGGGCGGGTTTGTAATGGAAATCCCCTTCGAGCCTTATGTAAGGCCAATGGTGAACGATGATTCCGGGGTTGCTCGATATACAGTTTTTCGAAAGGACATCCCGCTGGCCAGATCCCACACAGGTCTTGTCAGGATTGATCGCACACGTCCGGGCGACGATCCCTGTGGAGGCGCTCCTCTTAAGACATAAAAAAGTACAGAGAAGCAGGCTTTAGTTTGAATGAATAAAATTGCGTTAATTTGTTGTAGATATTTGCAGTTCGTGGTTCGGCATTTGAAATATCGTCGTCAATCTTCCAGGTTAATTTAGCGCAAAAATTGGTGTGCTAATCAATCTGGAATTTTGCCTGAGTCCAATCGCTTGGTTGATTTGTCGGAGCGAGAAAATGACTGTTCAAGAGAAAGTGGGTAATGGCACAAAACTGACACCGCAAGAAATTGGCAAGAACGCTCGTTTGGCTTTGCGCACTTCCAATGTGAATATCGGCATTACCGCGGCACCACCCGTAATAATCGGTAAAATTGTTGATAATTTGATTCCCAAAGCGGTTCTGGATCCGGGTCCGATGATTGTACGGTTTGATACGAGTACCGTTACCGCGCCACACGATGCGGATGAGTATGCGCTCTATCAACGAAAAGGCCTTACGGGATCTCCAGAGTTGATCAAGGAGGATGTCTTCGGGCCAGTGTCAACCCGTCCCCAGTTTCTTGATATCCCGGTGGCCACTACGCCACTTCTTGATGATGACTTGACCAAGGCCTCAACGACTTATCAATACCAATTCATTTTTTATAAAGGGAGCGATGGCAATCCGGATACATTGCCTTGGGTCGATGCGGAGATTGACCGTAACGCGCCTGAGCAGGATAAGTCGACGGGTGGCAAATTCAAGCCGGAAGCTGCTGTCTTTACCAACCTGCCAGCCAAGGGAACCATCGACGATAAATGGCTCGAAGACAACCCTTCGCTTATTCTGACCGTTAATACCGGTTATGAAAACTATCGTACGGATGACACGATTGATGTGTATATCGATACCAACTATGGCGCTGGTACGCCTGTTTACTCTCAAGCGTTAGCGTCGGGCACGGTGTCTATTCCACAGGTCAATCTTCCCAAGCTCGACTCGATTTACTATCTTTGGTACTTATTGCGCGACGTGGTCGGGAATGAAAGTGACCCGGCGCTCGCCAGTTCATTTAATGTTACTCGGCGTCCTCCACCCAGGTTGATAGATTGTGTAATTCCCAAAGGTATCACCCCGGACGTTATTGATCTGGAGGACCTGAAAACACCTGTTTATGTCGAGGTACCCTATACCACTAACGGGCAGGAAACTGACCGGATCATCCAGACTATCAGTGTCCCTGGGAATACGCCCATTGGTTTAGGAAATCAACAACTCGGTACCGCCCCCAGAACACTACAGTTTCAAGTAAGTACTAGCCGGTTGCTGGCACTCTGGAATAACGCCACGGTGTCAGTGCCCATCGTTGCCAGATATGATTTTTCCCGGGGCGTAGAAACGCTGATTCCTTCCGCCAACACCACGTCAGCACTTGACTTCACGTATCGCGGCCCGGTGAATCCAGTGTTTCCTGATCTGGAAAATCCGGACATGGTCAAGGTCACTGTTGTGGGTGATTCCGGTACGTCGAACCACATTACCGCTGACGACCGTGGCAAAGACGTGACGATTAGCACACCAATGATTACAGCAGCCAATACATGGGTGCCCATTGGCGATGAGACGGCAAAATTATGGTATGACGGCAAGGAAGTACACAGTGAATTGCTAACGGCTGGCACCGTAACGCCATTGACCTTTGACATCGATAAGGATGACATCGACGCCGCCGGATCAGGCCAAAAAATTGCTTACTGGACCATTGAAGAGACAGGTGGCCGTAATGTAATGAAGTCCTTTGATACCCTCGTCACCGTCGATCCGGTGCGCGTAGTGCTAGATCCCCCTTCAGTGCGCCTTTTTAATGGATTTGTATCGTGCCGGTATCTGACGGTTCCGAACTTCGAATTACCAGTGACTGTTACGATTGTTTCTGAACACATGCCAACCAATACGGTGGTTACGGTGAAGTCGGTCGGGACCGAAGATGCTTCGGGGCTGAAAGAAATCTCGGGAACAGAATTTAGTGTTACTTACACGATTAATGGTTCAGAGGTGGGTGGGGTTTTTATCAAAAACATTCAGCCGTACGTGTCCAAGATAAAACCAATTCAGCCGCCACGTAGTTCAGGTTTGCCCAATGGTTATATCAAGATCTGGTACGAAGTTACCATTGGTGGTGTGCCAACCAAATCTGCGGAATTTTTGAACGAAGTATCTCTGCTTAATGATAGTGGCAACTATTGCGAGGGGTCGCCAACTCAATAGATTCATGGCTTTGATATCGGGAGGGGCTTCGCCCCTTCCGGTAGTTATTGGCATGCCAAGGAAAAAATCCCCATGAAACTTCAGAATGATCCTACATACCTTTTCCATAAAGAGCTGTACTTTGCCGGCCGTCTTTAACCAGGTTTTGCCTGTCAAATAGTTTCGCCCTTTTTTCTGGGGCATATGTGGGGTACTTCTACTATGCGATTAACGTCGTGCGATGAATTAAAACCGAACATCAAAATATGGGTGGGAAATTCATCACTTTGGTTTTCGTTGATGATGGCTCAGTCTGCTTATGCCGGAACGCTGGTTGGCGGGAGTCAGACCATAGGCAACGGTTCCAACGTAGAACGATGGGTTCTTTCGCAAAATGCCACGCTGAATGTTGATGGTGCACAGACGCGGGATATCACTGCGACCCAATCCACATTGAACACCAGCGGTGCCACTACGCAGCAAATTTCCGTTTCCCAAGGGTCGACGATGAGCCTTGTCAATACGACGGTCAACGGTGGTAACGCGCGTGCCGGCGTAGAGGTGGTCAACAGTACCGCGACGATCAGCGGCAGCACGATCAGCAACAACCGACTGGGCCTGCAAGTGGCCCACGAAGTCAGTTCCAGCACCGGTTCCAATGTTACGGTAACCGGCAGTAGCATTACGGGGGTGACAGGCGGGGCACGCGCAACGGCTTTCAGTACGCTTGTATTGTCCAACTCTATGGTCGAAGGCACCGGCACCAACAGTTTTGGGATTGCGTTACTGAGTGGTTCAGCGTCCGCCAGCAACGGGACGCGCATTATTGGCGGGCAGAATGGCGCGACCTTGGGGCTGGAGGGCGCCGGGCTTCCCGCCAGTCAACTGCAATTGGATCGATCCAGCGTCGAGGGTAAAAACGGGGCTGCCATCGTTGTGGATTACGCCGGCACATCCGCGGCCGTTTCCACAGTCGATGTACTCAATGGCTCAACCTTGACGGGAAGCTCAGGTAAGATTTTTGAGGTCAAGGGCTCGGGGAATGCCGCCATGAATGTGGGGCGCAGTGACCTGACAGGTAATGTAGATATTTCTGATAACAGCGTGGCCGCCCTGCATTTCACTCAAGCCTCGCTGGTCGGAAATGTAACGGCCGATGCGAACAGCACTGCTACGGTGTCGCTACAGCAAGGTTCGCAATTGACCGGCCTGATGAATAACGTCGCCACCGTCAACATCGGTGAAAATTCGGGTTGGAACTTGACGGGCAACAGTCAGGTCGGTGACATGGTTCTCAACGGTGGCACGGTGAAATTTGGCGCTGATAACGCCTTCTACCAATTGAATGTTCACAACTTGTCCGGTAATGGCCTGTTTGAAATAGGTACCGATTTCGCGACAGGCCAGAGCGATGTGCTCAACGTTACCGGCACCGCATCGGGCACGCATCAGTTGTTGATTGCCAGTAGTGGCAACGAACCCGCAAACGGTCAACCAGTCCAGGTCGTTCACACCGCAGGTGGGGATGCCACTTTCGCACTGGCCAATGCCAATGGCGAAGTAGATCTGGGTGCATTTTCCTACGGATTGAAACAAGACCAAACCGGCAACGACTGGTTCCTGGATCCAGTCGCCCGGACAGTCAGCCCCTCCACTCGCGCCGTTAAAGCGCTATTCAATACAGCGCTGACGTCATGGTACGGTGAGCTGATGTCGTTTCGGAGTCGTACTGGAGAGTTGCGCTTCAATAAGGAAAAGTCCGGGGCCTGGATCAGGGCTTATGGCAATAAGTACAACGTCAACGACGCTTTTGGCGATGGGTACCGGCAGACTCAACAAGGTTTCACGCTGGGTGCTGATGCACCTTTGCAGTTGGGCGGTGGGCAGTGGTTGCTTGGGGTGATGGCCGGTCACAGTACCTCGGACCTGGATTTACATCGTGGAACTTCCGGTACCATCAAGAGCTATTACATCGGTTCTTACTTGACCTGGATGGATGATGTCAGTGGTTACTATGTCGATAGCGTGATCAAGCTCAATCGGTTTCAGAATGACGCGAAGGTCGGAATGAGTGATGGCACTCGATCAAAGGGTGACTATGACAACAGCGGCGTTGGTGGCTCGGTAGAAATCGGTCGCCACATCAAACTGGACGATGGCTATTTTTTCGAACCCTTTACTCAGTGGTCTGCTGCAACCATTCAAGGCAAGGATTACACCCTGGACAATGGCTTGCAGGCCGAAGGTGATCGTACCCGTTCTTTGCTCGGCAAGGTCGGGATGACAGCCGGCCGTGATGTACAATTTAGTGACGGTACAAAACTACAACCGTATGTTCGAGGTGCATTGGCCCACGAGTTTTCCAAAAACAACAAAGTCAAGGTCAACAATAATGTGTTCAATAATGATATTTCGGGGTCTCGGGCTGAGTTGGGTGCTGGCATTGCCATCAACCTGTCAGAACGTTGGCAAGCACATGCAGAGATTGAATACATGAACGGGAAACACATCGAAATGCCAATGGGCGGCACTGTTGGCGTACAGTTCAAATGGTAATGTTTTGACGTGAAACACTAATTTGGCGGTAGTGAGTAAAAAGCCTTGGTCAAATGACCAAGGCTTTTTATTGTCCGGCTTACCGACTGAGTGTCGTATGGAAATGACCACTGCACATATAGGAGTCACTGCCATCAGCTTTGTCTACCTGTGCATTGAATGACCCGACGAAAGTCATGTCGTTCGTGTCCAGCGTATACTGGATGGTGCCTGTTCTTGCCTTCTGTAGGGTAGGGTTGTCCAAGTCTTCGTAATTATTAAAAAACAACGAAACCTGATCGTCGTCGTCTGTGATTTTTCCGATAGCATCTTCAGTGCCTTTGGCGAAATTAATGGTGAATGTTTTGGTTGAGTTGTTATTTCGATCGGTTGCGATCACTTCCCATACATCTCCTCGCCCAGGCGTCGTAGCACTTTTGAGCTCGGTGAGCGTGGCGGAAAATTCCGAACCGTCTTCTAGGTTGGCACTGAAAGTGTCGTCAGGATCGGAAAAGTGACACTCTGATTTCATGGCGGCGCTGCTCATGATTAAAATCTCCTTAGTATTTAACAGGGGGTCCAGAGCAGCATTGTTAGATGCCGCTATCATGGATGTTTTATATAAAACTAATACTTGCCGGTTGTACACTGTTAGATATAACAGTAGGCAGAACGTTTATTTTGTGCTGGGTGTCGGGTTTCTATTTTAAATCGCGTGATGAGGGGGTTATAACTTAACAGCCTGACCTGTCGAAACTAACTGGACGAAAGTGTTTAGACGGTTTGTGCGCCGCAAGTGATGCGCAAGCTAGCCAAGCGCTCCCCGGTAAACCCAACAAATCATGAGGGTTTACCAAGGGATGGCACCAACGGAGGGTTATACAAGCCAACGGAACGTGCCTTCTTTCACGGAAACCTTTTTATCGGGATCGCCTATGCCTTCGGCTTCGAACGACAGACGACCTTCAAGATGCTTGTCGGTCGGGTCGAATGCCAGGTCAAGTTTGCCACTTATTGCGCTAAAAACCTCGGGAGGCTGATTGGGTGTGACGTAAGCAGCGCGGATGTTTGCATCATCTTTGCTGAAGATATGCAGCCCTGCTTACACGCCGTCCTTGATAAACAGCGTAATACGGTGCTGCTTGGGTGGGAGTAGATCCCAAACAATTTGGTCCGCAGTGAGTACCAACTCCTGCTTGTCGTGCTTGACACTCATGAAGTCAGACATGAACTCCGAACTGATGCCGCCTATCAAGGTTGCACTGAATGCGCCTTGCGTCTTCCGGGCGCGGAGACTGTCGGAAGAGGTGATGCCAGCCAAGTCAAAGTTCGCATCGGTGATAGTGATGATTTCACTTCCGAAACTCGCAGAGCAACGGAAAGAGCCTTTCATTCTTTGCTCGACAGCGAAATAAGCCACCGTGAGCGTTCCTTCAACTGAGGTGTACGGCCTGCTGCCAGCATCTACATAACGCCAATACCTTGCAGTCGCAGGATCTGACGGTTTCATTTCATAGGTGCGGGTTTGGCCGTCCTCGGGAATGTCGCCTGGCAAATACAGATCAATACCCTTGAACTCGGTCGGCTGGGAACAAAGCCGCTGAGTGGCACCCAAGTACCAAAGGCCTTTGTCTTTGTACAACTGCATTTCTAGTGGGTCACCCGCGAAATCACCATCGACGTCACTTTTGGCTGTAAACGTGCCGGTTGTAGAGTGTTTTGATGCATCAGGTTTAGTAGAAGGCATGATGTTGCTCCTTGGCCATGTATCCGGCAGGAAAAGGTTTCCTGCCTACCCAAACCTATGCCAGGTGTAATCGCTGCGAAACTGTCAAAGATGACAGGTCTAAAGGAATGGTCTGCTATCGCGTTTCGACAATAATCAACCAAAAAGCCCAGCCGCGATATTGATCGAAAACCCGAGAATCGCCGTATTGAACACAAACCCGATCAACGACTGCGCCAGCACAATCTTGCGCATCTGCGGCGTTGCCACGCTGACATCCGCGGTCTGCACTGCCACGCCGATGGTGAAGGAGAAGTACAGGAAGTCCCAGTAATCAGGGTTATCCAGCCCCTCGGGAAAGAGTAACGCCAAGTCTTTGCCGTCCCATGTGTAAAACAAACGGGCGTAGTGCACACTGAAAATCACTCCGATCAGCAGCCACGAACCGATGACGCTTAGCGCGGTAAAGCCGTAATGCAGCCACTTGCGGCTGGTGTCCAGGTCTGTGCTGCCAGCCAGTTCGTAGGTAATGGTGGCCAGGCTGGCAAGCGCTGCGATGCACACCACAAACAGGACCAGCCCGGCGTTTTCGTCTTCGATTTCGGCAATGCGCTTCACGTCCGGCGCCTTGGCGCGGGCAGCGAGCCACAGCATCAGGATCAGATAAGTCCAGACCCCGGCATTCCAGCCGACGAGGATTTTACCAACGACCGTATCGGCAGGAACCAGAATGCTTGTCGCCACCCCCAGGACGGTGGCGGCAGACAGGCGAGGGTGGGTGCGGGCGAGGAAGGGCATGGAGGCTCGATGCGTCGGGGCTTTGCAAATACCTTAGCCCAGTGCAGCCGGTTGTGACCACAAGGAGCACCGCCGCTCCCACCGTGGATGTGTTGTTGATCACATGGTTTTATGTCGTTTGCGCACCAGCTTCATCACCACCACAAAAAACACGGGCACAAACACCACCGCCAGCGTTGCCGTGATCATCCCGCCAATCACCCCCGTACCAATCGCCTGCTGACTCGCCGAGCTTGCCCCGGTGGCAATCGCCAATGGCACCACGCCGAGGATAAACGCCAGCGACGTCATCACAATCGGCCGCAGTCGCAAGCGTGCGGCTTGCAACGTGGCGTCGATCAAGTCATGACCTTCGTCGTACAGGCTCTTGGCGAATTCAATGATCAGGATCGCGTTCTTCGCCGACAGGCCGATGATGGTGATCAGCCCGACCTTGAAAAACACATCGTTGGGCATCCCGCGAAGGGTCACGGCCAATACCGCGCCGAGCACACCTAGCGGCACCACCAGCAGCACCGAAGTCGGAATCGACCAGCTTTCATACAACGCCGCCAGGCACAGGAACACGATCAGCAGCGACAGCCCGAGCAGAATGGGCGCCTGACTGCCGGACAAGCGTTCCTGCAACGACAACCCCGTCCATTCCTGACCCAATCCCGCCGGGCCAAGGGCAACCAGTCGCTCGATTTCCGTCATGGCTTCGCCAGTGCTGTGGCCCGGTGACGGTTCGCCGGAAATGGCGATGGCGGGGTAGCCGTTGTAGCGGGTCAGTTGCGCCGGGCCCTGGGTCCATTTGGCCTGGACGAAGGCCGACAAAGGCACCATTTTTCCGGCATTGTTGCGCACGTGCATCTTCAGCAGGTCCGCCACCTGGCTGCGTTGATCGCCTTCGGCCTGCACCACCACCCGCTGCATGCGCCCCTGATTGGGGAAGTCGTTGATGTAGGCCGAACCGACGGCAGTGGACAGCACGTTACCGATGTCGGCAAACGAAATACCCAGCGCATTGGCCTGTTTGCGGTCGACTTCCAGTTGTACTTGCGGCGCTTCGGCCAGGGCGCTTTCGCGAACGTTCATCAGGATCGGGCTTTTCTCGGCAGCGGCGAGCAATTCACTGCGTGCCTGCATCAGCGTCGCATGGCCAAGGCCGCCACGGTCCTGCAAGCGGAACTCGAAACCGCTGGAAGTGCCGAGGCCGTCAACCGGCGG
>Ga0065714_10005648_pt1 | contig 13073 bp, 8 predicted proteins | sample MisRhiReplicate2_FD_59101 | JGI IMG/M metagenome (GOLD analysis project Ga0065714, IMG submission 59101) | Miscanthus rhizosphere microbial communities from Kellogg Biological Station, MSU, sample Rhizosphere Soil Replicate 2: eDNA_1 v2... | ecosystem: Host-associated > Plants > Roots >... | reverse complement strand
TAAACCACTTATAAGTGGTCCGTTAAAGTCTGATGTTGGCCTGCCTTTGTATTCGTACTGGGGTTACGAAGCTGACGGTATATGGAAAACTACAGCAGAGGTAGCCGCAAATCCTCACGTAACAGGCGATCGTCCGGGTATGGTAAGGTTTAAAGACCGGACCGGGGACGGACTAATCACGGAAGCTGATAAAACAGTTATTGGAAGCAACATCCCGAAATATGTTTACGGATTTAACTTTGAGTTTGGTTGGAAGGGGCTGGACTTGTCGGTGTTACTACAGGGCGAAAAGGATAAAGATATGCTGGTTGAATCTGTCTTTGGTGGAAATGGTGAAGGAGAGAACAATAATATAGACAAGTATTATTGGGACAATAGAGCAATCCTGGACGGTGCTGGCAATGTAGTAAGCGGTACCACACCGGCAGCAGGCGCGGTGAAAGGAGACATGATCTGGAGTAGTTTTCTGGTTCAGGATGCTTCATACCTAAGGGTAAAAAACCTGCAGCTGGGTTATACTTTCCCTAAAAAACTAATGACCCCCTTAAAAATACAATCGCTGCGACTGTATTTAAATGCTACCAATTTAATTACCTGGACAGATTTTATTGGTTACGACCCTGAAATGAAACCCTCGGAACCAACGGGTATTGAGGCCTATTCGCGCGGAGGGGTAGATGCCTACCCGGTAGCAAAATCAATCACTGTAGGTGCCCGTCTGGTTTTTTAATCATTTAATCGTTAAAGACATGAACAAGTTAAAATATACAATAGCGCTGGTTGTTCTTTTTATGGCAATGGCCCAGCAGAGCTGCAGAAAAGGCTTCCTCGATTCTTATCCTAAGAACAGCCTTTCGGCTGGTACGTTCTATAAAACTGAAGCCGATTTTACCAATGCAGTGAATGGTATTTATGATGCGCTGCAGGCCGACAGGGAACTGAGCTTTTTTCCTATGACCGATGTTGCTACACCTTTTGCAGGCTTTGGGGAGAATCGTTTCGGCCAGTACGACAATGGCATTTTTGGCGTCAATTCGGGCTGGATCATGGCCCAGACTTTCTGGTCGGCCTGGTATAAGGTGGTTTTTAGAGCAAATGTTGTACTGGACCGTATTGATGCCGAAGGGGTGACGATGACCGCTAAGGCGCACGATCGGTTAAAGGGAGAGGCGCTGTTTCTGCGCTCGCTGGCTTATTTTTACCTGACTTACCTTTATGGTGACGTGCCCCTGGTACTGAAAGAACAGAAATATGACGAGGTACTTGTTCCGCGCAACACCAAAGCTGAGGTAGTGGCCCGTTTGATCACCGATCTTAAAGCGGCCGAACTGCTTTTACCATCAGTAGCGGAATACCGCAATACCAAACCTTTACTGGGCCGTGCCAGCAGGGGAGCAGCCAAATCATTGCTGGGGAAGATTTATGTATATGAGAAAAAATGGCCGGAGGCTGAGGCTAAGTTGAATGAGGTGATCAATGTAGACAAAGATTACGACCTGGAGCCTAAATTCCTGGACCTTTTCTGGCCTGCTACTGAGAATGGTAAAGAATCTATTTTTGAAATCCAATACCATGGGGGAGTGAAAGAAGGAAATTCCTATGTACGTTTTGCTGCTCCAAATACGCTTTCACAGATTTCTACTGCGGGTTTTGGCTATGTAACGCCAACTGAAACCTATACTGATCTTTTTGAAACCACAGCCGGTTATCCGGTAAGCAGCACTTTTGTAAGCCGTACGGCAACAGGAAGTGCCTACCGTTTTAAATTTAATTACCAATCGGCCGATCCGGCGTTTAACCCGGCAGCGCCCTATGCCAATCGTGATCCTAGGCTGGCCTGGACGGTATGGTATGAAAATACACCCTATGTAGCTGAATTTCAGTCTCGCGCCGGACAAACAGGTGTAAAATACCTGCAGGAATACTCGGGTGACAATGGCCATAATACAGTGAAATACATTATAGGAAAGTTGGATCTTACAGCCGGTGATAGTCCGGGTAACATGGTTCTGATCCGCTATGCGGATGTGTTACTGCTGTATGCAGAAACATTGATTGAATTGAACCGGGGTACGGATGCAGCGGTTTACATCAATAAGGTAAGGCAGCGCCCAAGTGTGATGATGCCAACGCTGCAAACATTACAGACGGTAAGAGGAGAAACAATCATTTCTGACCAGGTAAAGATGCGTAAGTTTTTAAGAGAAGAGCGATACAGGGAGCTGGCCTTTGAATGGGGACACCTTTATATGGATCAGATCAGGTGGGATGTATTTGCAGATGAAATGGTGAAATACTGGACAGCAAATAAGTTTGGTGGTACAAACCCTGCTTTGGGAACTTTTGATAAACGTCATTATTTATGGCCAATCCCGGCAGAAGAACGGACAAGGAATCCTAAGCTGAGTCAGAATGATGGGTATAATTGAGATANTCTGAAATATTGATGCACAAACAAAAAATCCCGGTTACCNAGGTAGCCGGGATTTTTTATTTATTTTATCAAATTATCTATAGCAATGCTGATTTCCTCGACAGTTGCATCATCCCCACCACTAAATCCTGTTAGTGCATAGCGCACTTTACCATTTTTGTCAATGATAAATTTAGCGGGAATACCTTTAACCTTATACTTGGAAATCACTACATAATCACTCTGTTCTGTACCAGGGTTTGGGTCTAAAAGCACATTAAACTTATATGGTTTATTTGCCAGGAAGTCTTTTACTTTCGCCTTTCTTTTTACAGGGTCATTTCCTGTTTCCCAGCTATTGATAAAAAGGAATACCACCTCTTTGTTGTTCTTGTACTTATCTACTGCTTTCTGCATTGCTGGAAATGCGCCCACACAAGGACCACACCACGTTGCCCAGAAATCAAGCATAACAACTTTATTTTTAAACGATGATAGACTTACTTCCTTACCTTCAAGATTCAGGAGCTTAAAATCAGGGGCATCGTAATTAACTTCATGTTTTTTCATGTATTCAACTTTATCTGCGCTTAGGTCCTTCAGTAAGCCATTTAAATATGTATTGAAGTCCTCTTTTTTGTTGCCTGAAGCTACCCAGGCCTCTTTTAAAATTTGCTTTGCTTCGTCGCTGGCCATGCCTTCTTTAACCATGGGGCTAAGAATCTGGACCGCTTCAACATAATTCTTATTAGCATGAAGGATAAAAGCATAAAGGGCTTTTTGCTTGTCCGATTTCCGGCCGCTTGTTTCCATTACAGGTTTTATCCAATGTAAGGCTTCGTTATATCTTTTTAACTGGTATAGCAGGTCCGCATAATTGTAGCTATAGGTATAGAAGTTTGCACTATCTTTTTTACCTTTAACCAGCGCATCTTTCAATAGCTGCTCAGCTTGTATAGGCTTACCTTTTTTAATTAACAGATTGGTAATTGACCCAAGGTAATTTCTCCGCATCTGGCCATCTGGAATTGCCGCTATCATGTCATCTGCAAGAGGATCATTCCCCTTAATCATGGCTATTGCCAGACTGCCCTTGGCCATACTAAAAATGTAATGCAGGTCTTTATGATTCTCTTCAGGATAAGTTTTTTGCATTTGGGCGTAAATGGACTTCATAGAATCCAGCTGTTTTTGTTCACCTATTCTTGAAACGAAACTATAGATCTTGTTGGTTAGATTTTCTTTCTGCGCATAACCATTGAAGCTCACAGCAATAAAGAAAAGAAATACAGCTATATGTTTGATCGTGTTTTTCATGTTTTAATGGGTTAATAAGCACTTCCGTTTTTATATTCGAGGTTTTTTACCCGGTTAAATCCGGTGTATTCCTTAGTAAACGTATTGCCTGTGAAATCACCTGTGTTGCTAACCGTGAATTTGTATATTTTTCCCTGGCCTCCCTGGTAAATGGCCGCTACAAATTGCTTGTTATTATCAGGATAGCTAACAATTAAGTTGGTAGATTGCTTGAGTTTAATGGCTGTAATTTCAGCCCCTGTAGGAAAAGTATACACCAGTCTTGACTTCTTTGCCGGAATATCAAGAAGGTAAATTTTGTTGTCTACTGCATAGTAGATGTGCAGGTATAAACCTGATGAAGCAAAGAATTTTGCTTTATTGATCTCCGGAGCATTTTCTATATCATATTTCTCTGCAGCAATAACGGAAGCATTATATGCAGCATTTATACGGTACACAGCATATTGATCGTCGTTGTTATTTTTCATCAGGCAGTTGTATAGATTACCTGAACCTGGGCCTCCAAATACCAATTGTTTACCCACATTGTTCGGGTCAAAGGCTGATCCGGCCGGATTTGATAGTGTGGTAATTGCGGACGACAGGTGCCGTAAAAAGCGCTGGTTCTTTGTATCATAAAGCAAAGTATAGTCACTATATGTATGTGGAAAAGCAAAGCTGGATATCTTCCAGTCACCTTTAATTGGCGCACCAAATTTTAGCTTATCACCTGCATTTAGGAAACTGAGAGAATAAAGCTCCTCGTTGTTTATGATAAATCCTGAAGCTCCCAAAGAACTGTAGAAGTAGTTTTGAATATTGATCGTTGTTGGAGGCGTATAAAACCAGGTTTTAAATTCATCAAATTTCTTCAGACTGATGTAATCGACTTCAACTGCATTGCTCTTGCCAAGAATGAATACATTTTGCACCCCGTATGCAGTGTTCAATACCTTTATTTCATAGCTGTTATCTGGAAGCGTTTTCCCNGAGTTTGCATTTTCATAAAGATTATGCATCACTTCTTCNGCTACATTAATCATCGAAATTTCCTGCTTACCNCTTGGAGTATCTTCCAGCGCCAGCCATCCTTCACCCAGCTTTGTACTCACTTCCATTTTATACTCCTTAAAAAAGGAAACACCCGTCTCCGTGTCCTTAACCATAAAAAGAATGGTGTACTTACCTGGTTTCACTTCTATTTTTGCCTCCAGNTTTTTNTTGCTGCCAAGGGNAAAAGATGTTGGAGGATTAGCTGTAAGGTAGGTTGACCAGGAATAAACGAGTTTATTTTCNTCGATTCCCTTAGTCTGTTCTATTACAGGATTGATTTTCAGNGTCTCAAATTGAAAGATTCGAATATTGTCAGGTTCGTTATCAGTGATTTTTATTTCATTGATTGGAACCAGATCNTAATTGCCCTTGTCTTTCGAGCAACTGGTAATCAGTGCACAAAACAGAGCCATGAGTATTATAGAATATTTTTTCATTCTGTATAATCTAAAAAATGGTTAAGGAAAAATTACTGGGTCGCCCGCCTCGTCGTACATAGTCCCATTTTGGGCTTCATATTCTAGCAAGGCATTTTTACAGTCCTGGGAAATGAAACGCATTTCACTTACACCGAGGTTATCAAAGGCGGTGTACCCGGTTATCTGTATCATAAAACCATATTTAACATTACTATATTTCCCAAAATAATAATCAGACCAGCTTGGCGGCCGGGAAAGAAAGTCATTGATTTTAATTAGATAACTGAGCTGATCAGATACCCCAGGGTCAAAATCATCAGATGCAGAGATGGTAACCCATAATTTCCCTTCTTTGTTTTTAAGCGATGGTGTTTTCTTGATTAATACGGGCAATGTGCCATCAAATTTATTTGCTTTTATAATAGCAGGCAGGAGTTGGTAACTTTCCGGATCTGCAGTCGAAATGCCCATTGCTTCATAATTTACCTTGCGGTCATGGCCAGCTGCATCGCCCATAATTCTAATGGGAATGAAAACTGTATCTGTATTTACTGAAGCTGGTTTTATAGCGAAAGAGTAAGTTGCACTATCTTTTACCGGGCTTACCGGTGCCAGTGTTCTTTTATAAATGTAAACTTTAGGCTTCTGGTTAAATGAAAGTAGTTCGTCTTTCCGACAGGCAAAACTTAGCGTGCAAAGCAAACCTATTACCAGGTATGTATATATTTTCATGTTTGAGCAGGATTATTGTCTGTTAAATTCTATTTCGTCATCAGGTAATGGCAGTACATACACCACGCTGCCCACGGGTGTGCCATAACCCTCAATCTGTGTTTTATTTTTACGTTTATAATAATAAAACAGCTGGCCTTCCTGGTAAAACTCTTTCTTGTACTCCTTAAATATTTCTGTCTCTATATTGTCGGCAGACAATGTTTTAGGTAATGCAGACAAGCCACGATGTGTTCTAACTTCATTTAACAGATCTATTCTTTCATTCAGATCTGTACTCGACTCAGCAGCGATATAATACATTTCCGAAAGACGGATCAGCGGTACCCTTTTAAAGGTAGAACTGGTTGAATTGTAACTGATATCATCCGACCAGTATTTAACCGGGTACTTGGTAGATGCAGCTCCATCGGTTTTCCACAGAAATAAGAACCTGTAATCGGTACTACCACCGCTGTTGACTTCAAAGCGGTTATTAATAAAAGTAGCGGTGTTGGTCAACACACTGTTGGCCGCAGTCAGCTTAAAATGTTCGGCATTTATGTCTTTCAGATTGGCTACATAAAGTCCAAAAAGGTGTTCACCGCTAAATGTGCGGTTAGGAAATGATGCGCTGCTGATTTCTGAAGAAGATATAAATGGAAAAACTTTTGCATCTATAATTTCCTTNGCATTTTTATAGGCATTCGGACTGTCGCCTATGTACTGGTAAATCCTGGCCATCAGACCAGTTGCTGCCCAGTAATTCATGTGATTTCTGGTAAATGAGCGAAATATATCATCTATACCGTAATATAAGTTTTTGTCTACCGCAAGTAGGAGCGAAGCTTCGTTTAAATCAGCCAGACATTGATCTGCAACCTCTTTTAATGTCAGTTTGGGTTTAACATCCATTTTAAAACCTTTCACATAGGGTATGGCTTTGGTGTCCATGTTGCCCATTGGTGGAGGGCCAAATGCCCTCAAAATATCAAAATGTAAAAATGCCCTTAAACCCAGCGCTTCACCTTTAATGAGCTGGTAATTGATACCGGTAAATACCGCTTTTTTCTGATCAATTTGTTCCAGCAGATTGTTCAGGTTGGCAATTGCTTTATAAGAACTGCTCCAAAAACCGTCAATTTTAGTTTTAATGCTGGCATCGGTGTAGTTGTAACGTCCGGCCTGATAATATGTATTCGTGTTTAAACTTACATTGTAGTTTTGGGCTAGCACATCCATTAAGCCCATAGTAAACTCTTTTCCATATATAGGACGGGTTCCCATTTGTGTATATATCCCAATCAGTGCATCTTTAAAACCCTGTTCATCCTGGAAAAGTATATCTTCACTAACCTCAGTTTTAGGTTTTACATCAAGCCATTTTTTGCATGCCGTACAGCAAAGACCCAGCGCAATTAGTACAAAGTACAGGTGTTTATTCTTGAGTGTCATAGTATTTTACTTAAAATGAAGTGCTTAGGTTGAATGTGAAATTTCTGGCGAACGGATAGTCCAAACCACGTTCAGCCTTCACGGTAGCCAGCCTGACCAGGTTATTGACCTGGAAGCTAATCCTGGTATTTTTAATGGCCCATTTTGTCGTTGCTTTATCAGGAATCAGATAGCCTAAAGAAAGGCTTTCCATATCCAGGAAATTGTTACGCTGAACAAATCTTGAAGTGGCATTAGTTGGCGCTGTAACAGGGAAACCCGTTATATCCACAATACCTTTAAAGTAAGTGTGGTCACCTGGCTGCTTCCACCTCCCGAGTAAAACACGTTCATCTACATTGTATGCAATGTTTGCATTTTCCAATCTGTCGGCCAGTGTTTGGTTGTACAGTTTACCCCCTAGCTGGTAACTAAAATACAGACCTATCTGAATGCCTTTATAGCTTAGATTTGTTCCCATGTTACCACTAACAGCCGGTAAGGCATCACCAACAATAACCTTATCTGCCGCATCCCAGGTATAGGTTAGGTCTCCATTTTGTTTGATAAAAATTTCACGTCCATTACTTGGGTCAATTCCTGCAGAAGGTACGGCCCAGATCGCGTTTACCGACTGCCCTTCCTGGAACCGTAGCTGAGGTCTGGTCTGAAGTCTGTTAACTGTACCATCAGGGTTCCTGGTGGCATCATTTGCCTGGTTCATTTTTTTCAGCGCATTGGAAATCTCCTGTATCTTATTTTGGTTATGAATGGCATTTACAAATACACTCCAAAAGGTGGACTGCTTTTCGTTCCGTAAAACAAAAACGTTAAGATTGCCCTCAACACCTTTATTCTGCAACTTACCTATGTTTTCCTTGTAGGCACTTACGCCCAATGACGGAGGTGTATTGACATCCAGCAGCAGGTTATTTGTTGTTTCCAGATAGGCATCCAAACGCAACACAACACGGTCGCGCCACAACGAAATATCAGCCCCCAAGTTTCTTTTCAGTGTTTGCTGCCACCGGAGTGATTCATTTCCATAGGCCATCAGTGAGGCGCCCAGCATACCCAGGTAATCCTGTCCGGTATTATACCTGTAAGTACTGATGCCCATATACGGAGGAAATTGCTGACTTCCGGTAGTACCCAGACCTGCCCGCAGTTTCAGCCTGTTGAGGGCGCTTCCTTTCAATGCCGACATAAATTTTTCTTCGTGTAAGTTCCAGCCCAAACCGGCAGCCCAGAAGGGAGCAAACCTATTTTTTGCACCGAACTGTGTAGAACCATCAACATTGAAAGAAAAATCGGCCAGATAACGCCTGTCATAAGTATAGTTCAAACTGGTAAACATAGAGGCTCTACGGGTAATGTTGTTCTTACCACTGGGCCGGCTTTCGCGAAGATAATTATTGCCTAAAAAGACTTCGTCCAACCGGGTATTGGGAAACCCTGTAACCACAATACCATAGGCCCGACTGTTTTGCTCTGCAGCAGATAGACCCACTGTGCCATAAACCAGGTGCTTTCCGAATGAATGATTATAATCGGCCAGTAAACTTGCATCATACGAGAAAAAACTACCGCTGTTCTTGGTGTANCTTCCACGATTAAAATAGTCGGTAGAGTTGTAATCTNTAATGGTAGCATAATTGGTATGATCTGCAGGCAGGAAAACATCAGACTGATCCTGCTGGCTGGTAATTCCGAGTTTCCCGGTTAATTTTACTCCACTGTCAAAACGCCATTCCAGAAAGGTATTGTTATTGATCCCAAAATACTTGGAATAATCTGCCGTGCCCAGGGTTGCATTGTACATAGGATTGGTATAAGTTACTCCCATATTTAAATAGCCGGGAACAGAAGTAATCTCCAGAATTTTCCTGATCTTCCCGTTCTCATCATACGGCGACCAGTACTGGTTTAAGCGTGAATAATCTGAAAAATTTCCCCATGGAGAATTGTCAGAGCGATTGGCCATTACATTCAGCTGATTCCTTACCAGGAATTTCTTTCGTCGGTAAGACAGAGACATTCCACCTTCGTAGTTCTTCCTGGACGAACCTTTCATTACTCCACGGTTAGCTGTATAACCAAAATTTGCTCCGTAACGAATATACTCATCACCTCCCTCAACAAAGAGTGATTGCTTGTTGCCAATTCCGGTTTGCAGGGGCTGCGACAACCAGTAGGTATCTACACCTCGGGCAACATCAGCTTTTCTTTTAGAATACAATTCATCATAGTACAATTGATGATCTGGTCGCCCGCCACTGTTGTATGAACCTGCCATCCGCTCTAGTTCCAGCTTGTCTGCAGCATTAAGTAGNTTGTAAGAAGTAAGGTCAGGTCCGGTAACCTGTAATGTTGTATTNTAATTAACCTGTAATTTACCTGCTTTNGGCTGTAAAGTCTCAATTACAATAACNCCATTNGAGGCTCTTGAGCCGTATGCTGATGTACCTACAGCGTCTTTTAAAATCGTAATGTTTGCAATACGATTGATATCCAGGTCATATACTTTTTGTAAGCTAACTTCAAATCCATCGAGAATAAAAAGAGGCATGCTTGGGTTAGTAGCATAGGCCGACATAAAGTCTGCCCCGGAAGCAGGGATATTCGAACTCCCTTGCTGAACAGGAAAGTTATTTGTTCCTCTTAAACTAATCTGGGGGAGGGCATTGGGATTACTACCAAGCTGGATATTGTCCGGCATCCTCACCGCAGGATCAAAAACTTTTAAGGCATCCAGCACATTCATAGCGTTTACATTACGTAATTCTTTCCCGCTAACCTTAGTAGCAGCACCGCTAAAGTTTTCAGTAGGGCGTGAAAAGAGACCGGTAACTACAACTGCATCCAGTTCACTAGTTAACGGTTCAAGTTGAATATTTACGACTTTGCGTGTGCCTGGTTTTACTTTATGAACTTTATAGCCTACATACGTAAAGATTAGTTCTGTATTTCCATCTGGGATTTCAATGCTGTACTTGCCTTCTTCATCAGTAATTTTAGACGTTCTTCCTCCGGCATATCTAATGTTTACTCCGGGTATTGGTTTACCGGCCGCATCGGTAACTTTTCCTGTAATGGTCATCGCCATCTGTTGAATGGTTAATTCCTCTTCGTTCAGCTTTCTTTTTTTAATCAAAATGCTGTTGTCGCTGATTTCATATTCAAAGGGCTGATTTTTAAAACAGGCGTTTAATACCTCTTGCAAAGAGGCATTTACAGCGGTAACATTTACCCGTTCTGCTTGTTTGATCAATTGGGTACTGTAAACGAAGTCATAGCCTGTTTGTCGGCCTATTTCTTTGAATACATCCTGAAGAGGAATATTTCTTTTAATAAGGTTGATTTTTTGGGCATTACCGGCTATGCTTATTTGTAAAAGAAAGCTGGTCAGCATTATAATGGTTAGGTTGATCCGCATTATATATTTTCGCTTGTCTATTTTTTGGATTCGGTATAAGACCGAATTGACCAAATAAAAATTCATATATTTGAATTTAGGCCCGCTGTATTTGATGCAAGGGGCATGGTTAAGATTTGGTTGATTGGTATTTAAGCATGTTGATCAATGATAATTTAAACCTACAACCAGGGGTGGGCTCAATCACTCCTGGTTAATGTTTAATTACCGGAAATTGTAAGGTTATTGCATTACGGTAATCCTCCTTCCTTCTATTTTGAAATGTACATCTCCAGTTGATTCTAATAATTTAAGAGCTTTTGAAAGGGGTCTGTGAATAGATATTTTTCCTCCAAATGTATTCGTTGTGATCGTTCCTTTATAGGTTACTTGAATGTCGTACCAACGTTCCAGTTTGCGCATAATACTTTGAATGTTTTCATCTTCGAAATTGAAATTCCCCTCTTTCCAGGCGATTTCTGATTGCGTATCGATGGAATTTACCAGGATTTGTCCTGATTTTAAAACCGATTGTTCTCCAGGCTTAAGTACTTTGTTGACTATGGCGTTGCTCGAGGTTCTTACCAATACACTTCCTTCAAGTAGAGTAGTTTTTACTACCAATTCGTTGTCGTAAGTATTGATGTTAAAATGTGTGCCCAGGACTTCTACCTCTTGTTGTTTGCTCGATACTATAAAGGGTAGGGTTTTGTTTTTAGCGACTTCAAAGTAGGCTTCACCAATTAACTCTACCTTACGCTGTTTTAAGTTTGCAAAGTTGGCAGGGTATTTAAGTTTTGATTCGGCATTCAACCAGATTTTCGTGCCATCAGGTAAATTAATCTGATACTGTCCGCCTCTTGGTGTCGAAATGGTATTAAAAAGAGCAGCGTCAGCGGTTTTGTGTTCTGCTTGCTTTACCTGATATATCAATTGCCCATCTGCAGTTTTTGTGATCTCGATTCCTGCCTGCACAGCAAGCTTTCCATTTGTTACGTCGCTTAAAGCAATTTTTCGCCCATCGGCCAGGGTTAGTACAGCTTTGTAACTACCTGGGTCAATATCCTGGTTAACTGAAGTGTCGGTTTTTTGATGAAACAGGAAGAATGTGGCAGCGGCAACGATCAACAATATACTTGCTGCAGCAGCAAATGGGAACCATAGTTTTGTGGTCTTTGCTTGTTTTAGATCGGTATGCACGATACTGTTTAATTCACGGCTCATTATCGCATCGAACTCCGCGTCAAGTTTTCCTGATCGGGTTAAATCAATAAAAACTTCAAGTTCATCATCAGTAAGTTGTTTGTCTAAATAACGTTGTATCAGCGTTTGATAAAAATCTTTTTCTTCCATATTGGGGGCTTACAAATAGATAGACTCTAAATGCGCCCATTAGGGTACCTGAAATTTAAATTATTTTAATAAAAGTGCGAGAAATATCCCCAGTGGTATGCCTAAATCCTTTTTAACAGATTCGCCAAGGGTTTTCATGGCATTTACCATGTGTTTTTTAACTGCATTTCTCGATATCCCTAATTCAATGGCTACCTCTTCGTAACTACGTCCATGCTCACGACATTGTACGAAAACTTGTCGGGTTTTTGGAGGAAGCCCTGCCAAAATTCGTTTAAAATAGGCTTCGTATTCTTTATTTTGAAAATGTTCTTCTAAACTGTTTTTGTCTTCCTTAAATTCGTTAATAATCACCGACATGGCGGTGTCAGATTGTAATGTTTTTTTTAAGGTAGTAAGGGTATGGTTTTTGGCTATAGTAAGCAGATAGGCTTTTAAGGATTGAACTTCTGTTAATTTGCTTCGGCTATCCCAAAGCTTAATAAAGGCTTCCTGGGTTAAGTCGGCCGCCATTTCCTCAACATGAACGAATTTTTTTACATAACCATATACGAGTACTTTATATCTCTGATATAGTGTTGCAAATGCATACTCATCTCCTGCAATAAATTTAGCTGCCAGTTGTTGATCGGAAATTGAAGTATAAACATTCATGGGTAGTAATCTGCTCTAAAAATTATGAAGCGAGAACCAATGTTAATGAAAATTAGTTGAAATATTGAGAATCACTTTGATAATATTTAGCCTGAGAGAAGATTATTCATATTGTAGCGTATTTCTTGTAAAGAAATCATTACAAAGTCTATGTTAAACCATCATTGTTTTAATCTATCCAAAGCATGATGATTTCATCAACTAAACTAACTTAACTAAAAAAAATGAGGAATATTCTTGTAATTGCGCTGTTCCAGCTCTTTGTTTGGAATGCGGGGGCGCAGCATTTGAGCCAGGCAGGCAAAGTGGAAAAGATCACTTC
>Ga0065714_10002716_pt1 | contig 13073 bp, 8 predicted proteins | sample MisRhiReplicate2_FD_59101 | JGI IMG/M metagenome (GOLD analysis project Ga0065714, IMG submission 59101) | Miscanthus rhizosphere microbial communities from Kellogg Biological Station, MSU, sample Rhizosphere Soil Replicate 2: eDNA_1 v2... | ecosystem: Host-associated > Plants > Roots >... | reverse complement strand
CTCATTCTTTGTCTTTTTCTGGTCAAAAGAAAGTCAACCGTATTGCCTAATTTATCTACTGCTCGATATAAATAACACCAAATACCTTTTACTTTGATATAGGTCTCATCCAATCTCCAACTCGCCCCCACTCTGCCTTTTCTCTTCTTCATCTCTGCCTTTTCTCTTCTTCATCTCTGATTCAATAAAAGGCGTAAATTTATAAACCCAGCGTTGTATCGTAGCATGATCCACAAACACTCCCCTAATCTTCATTATTTCTTCAACATCCCGATAACTTAAAGTAAACCTAAGCTTGAAATAGACTGCCTGCAGAATGATAGACTTTGGATAGCAATGGCCTTTCGTATTCATTTTTCGATGGGTTTAAAATGCTAAAGATAAAAGTTATTCCCAGATGCGACAGAACCGTTTTTTTTATAAATAAAAATATATTTAACATACTATAAACTATACTGATATAACATAAGTAGTTTTTTATACAATTTGTTACACTATTAAAAATAATAAGTACTCAATATTGATTAAAACCGCTAAGCTTCTAAACACCTGAATTGATCTAATCATATTCATTGTAAAATAATTTTAAAACTAAATAACTCTTCCCTTTAATCCCCAACAGGACATCCAAACCAAATTCATAAAGCCAATGAAAGACAAACGCTAAACGTAGAATGACAATCTCTTAAAATCATCCATAAAATTTATAGAAATTTGTCCTGTTCCTTTCACAAAGCCAAATGGCGCCAATTGTCTTCAATTGGCGCCATTTTTTAACAATAAATATTAGTCAATACATTAGATATTTTTGTTTCGTTATATTTTCAAAAGATAGTAATGAATGTAAAAGAAAAGACACTTCTGCAACGGCAAGAATTTTACAACCTGCTATTTTAAAACATTTTAGGATTTATTAATTTTAATAATAGCCCTTTTATTCAGTTTTTCTTCAGAATTCATTTGTAAATTGCAGCATGAAAATTTTGATTATTGAAGATGAACGCGAAATCGCGCAGAGCATCAAAGACTACTTTAAAACAAACGGCATTCAATGCGAAACCGCCGAAAACTATGATTTGGCACTCACCAAAATAGAGAGCTATGATTATGACTGTATATTATTAGATCTTATGCTGCCTGATGGTGATGGTTTTGATATATTAAAAGAGTTAAAAGCTAAAAATAAAACCGAAGGTGTCATTATTATTTCAGCAAAAGAAAACCTTGAAACGCGTTTAGAGGGATTTAATCTGGGTGCCGATGATTACCTAACCAAACCTTTTCATCTTGCTGAACTTTTAGTTCGTATGCAGGCACTAATACGTCGTAAAAATTTCAAAGGAAGCAATACGGTTATCTTCAATGAAATTGTAGTAGAAGTTTTCTCCAAAACAGTTTTGGTAAACGATATAAAACTGGATCTTACAAAAAAAGAATTAGATTTACTCTTGTTTTTAATTGGCAATGAAAATAAAGTATTATCAAAATCGGCTATCGCAGAACACTTATCAGGTGACATGGCCGATATGCTGGACAACCATGACTTTATATATGCCCATATCAAAAATCTTAAAAAGAAACTAACTCAGGCCGGAAGCGGAGATTATATAAAGACCGTCTATGGTCTGGGATACAAATGGGAAAATGAGCAATAAAAAACTACTTCTTAAAACAACCAACAGTTTCCTTATTTATGCGGTTGTAATACTTTTGATCGCGGCGCCGGTATTTTATTATATCTGCCAGTGGCTCTACATTTATGAAACAGATGAAGTACTGCTTTTTCATAAAGGGGCTTTTGAACAGGAAAGCCATAGCAATTATAAAGTAAGCGACATTGCGGCATGGAACAAATACAATCATAATGTCACTATTGTTCCCGATATGGGCGTTAGTAAAGATTCAATCGTCGGTGAGATGATTTTTGAAGCCATAGCAAATGAAAAGGAGCCTTTTCGCATACTTTATGCTCCGGTAGAAATAAATGGAAAAAAATACACCTACATTGAAAAGCGCAATCTGGTAGAAATGGAGGGAATGGTAATCAGCGTTGCCTTCATGTTTTTGTTTATCATTATTATTCTGCTGACAGGGATTTTCTGGATATCCAGAAAATCGGCCGCACAAATCTGGAAACCTTTCTACAATACACTGAGACAGATTGAAGAGTTTGAGATTGATAAAAATAGTACTCCTGAATTTACTGCAACAGATATCGATGAATTTGACCGCCTTAATAAAAGCCTGGAGCGATTAATTGAAAAAAACACTGTTATTTATAAAAGCCAGAGAGAATTTGTAGAAAATGCAGCTCATGAACTCCAGACCCCTTTAGCTTTATTTCAGACTAAAATAGATACACTCCAACAATTGGAATTAACCAGAGAGCAATCAGAACTTGTGGGATCTCTTAACAGGGATGTTTCAAGATTGAACAGACTCAATAAAAACCTGCTTTTACTTTCTAAAATTGATAATGAAACTTATCTGGAAAAGGAAACCATTGTATTAAATGAAAGTATCCATAAACATCTAGATTTTTTTATCGAACAGGCACAAGCCAGGAATATAAAAATCAATACGCATTTCAATACTGTTATGAAAACAAAAGGAAATACAGCACTTACTGAAGTGCTGCTTAATAATTTATTTCTGAATGCCATTCGTCACAATATAAAAAATGGTGTAATTGACGTTATCATAGAAAACAATTCCCTTAAATTCGTTAATACAGGCCAGGAAACACCGCTCGGAGCACAGAGTATTTTTAACCGTTTTTCAAAAGTAAATCCAACCTCGCAGGGAAATGGCCTGGGGCTGGCGATTATAAAGAAAATCTGTGAAATCAACCACTGGGCTATCCGTTATTCTTTTACTGATAATCTACATATTTTTGAAGTGATTTTCTAAAAATTCAAACTTCCTACAGAATCACTTATATACTTTGTACTATTCTTTTTTTTTAATAGTACAAATGAAATCAAAAACACTACTGCTCTTCTCTTTTCTGCTAATAGCCGTAATGCAATTATCTGCCCAGAAAAAAACAGTAATTCTTTCGGGAATTATTACCGATAGCAAATCCAAAGTTGCAATACCTTACGCCAATGTTGTTTTAAAATCTTCAAAAGATCCTGAAATTTTTTTCGGAACCGTTAGCGGCGAAGACGGGCGCTTTACTATAACAGGAGTGAATTCAGGAAATTTTACGCTGGAGTTAACTTCAATTGGTTTTAAAACAAAATCACAAGCCGTATTTGTTGGCAGCCTTTCCGATTATCTGGATCTTGGAGCTGTCGAACTTGAAGAAAATATCAATACTTTATCTGAAGTAAGGGTAAGCTCCAGCATGCAAAAAAATCCTGTTACAATGGATAAAAAAGTGTTTACAGTCGCTGATAATATTGCCCAAAGCGGAGGCTCAATTCTGCAGTCCATGCAGAGTTTGCCAGGCGTTACGGTTCAGAATGGAAAAGTGCAGTTAAGGGGAAATGATAAAGTAACCATTTTAATTGATGGCAAACAAACCGCGCTCACAGGATTTGGAAACCAGTCGGGACTCGATAACATTCCGGCTTCTGCTATCGAAAAAATTGAAATTATCAATAATCCTTCTTCTAAATATGATGCAAACGGAAATGCCGGAATCATCAATATCATTTATAAAAAAAATAAGCAGGATGGCCTGAATGGTAAAATCGGAATCAGTTCAGGTTATGGCGCATTATGGGAGCGTAAGTCGAATCTTCCCACTATCAGGGATCAATATCATATGACCCCTAAAATCAATCCGAGTTTATCTTTAAATTACAGAAAAAACAAAGTAAACACCTATTTACAAGCCGATTATCTGTATACAGAAACTCTTAATAAAAATGAGTTTGTAATCAGAACTTATGATGACGGAACTGTAATCAACCAGCAAACCAAGCGAAATCGCGACACGCATTTTACCACTATTAAAACCGGAATCGACTGGAATTACAACGAGCAGAATACTTTTTCATTTTCGGGATTATTTGGAAGCGAAAAAATTATCGATCACGGTGATGAAGCTTTTTTTAATGCCGATTATTCTGAGCGTTTGCGTCTCTGGCAATTTTTAGAAGATGAACTAAAAACCACCGTGATGGCAAGCGCTTCTTACCAGCATAAATTCACACAAGCAGGACGAAAATTAAACGCGGGTATTAATTACACCTATCATCAGGAAGATGAAAAGTATTTCTTTGATAATATCCTGCCGGCATCTACCGGAAAGGATGCTTTTAAGTTACTGTCAGATGAAAAAGTAATAGACCTGAATTTGGATTATATCCAGCCTTTAAAATACGGTCGTTTTGAAACGGGTCTGAAGTTTAGAAATCGGGAAATCCCAACCAATATGCAGTTTTTTCCGGGCGAAAACTCCCCTATCGATGCCAACGCCGGAGGATGGGCGACTTATAAAGAGATTATTCCTGCTGTTTATGGAAGCTATATTTATGAAACAGAAAGAATAGAAGCGGAGCTCGGACTGCGTTATGAATATGTACAGCTAAAGTATGAGGTTAATCCTGACCACCCTACCTATAAAAGTGACGGTTATAATTATACAGAACCTTTTCCGAGTGTAAAGCTTGCTTACAAAATTAACGACAAAAATAAAATCACAGCATTTTACAACCGCCGCGTTGACAGGCCCAACGAAGTCGATATTCGTATTTTTCCAAAATACGATGATGCCGAAATTATTAAAGTAGGAAATCCTGCCCTTCGTCCTCAGTACACGAGTGCATTTGAAGTAGGCTATAAAACCGATTTTAAGAAGGGCTATTTTTTAGGTTCTCTCTATTACCGGGTTGTAAACGGCACCATTACCCGTATTGCAACAACGGTTCCCGGAAGTCCCATCATTTATAATGTGTTTCAGAATGCTATGGAAAGTTCTTCTTTTGGGATTGAAATTGTCTTTGCAAAAGAGCTCACGCCTTGGTATTCTTTTAATCTGAATGGGAATTTATATAAAAATACCATTGATGCTTTTACGATTACCAATTTGTATCCAGTTCCGTCAACTTACAGCGCAAGCCTTCAGGAAGTTACTTCAGGCAATATAAAATGGAATAATACTTTTCAATTTAATAAAACTCTTACCGGACAGGTTTCAATGGTTTACCTGGCACCCGATATTATTCCACAAGGAAAAATTGATTCACGCTTTTCTACAGATCTCGGTGTAAAAAAGATGGTGCAGAAAGGAAAAGGCGAAGTATTTTTAAATGCCACCGACATCTTCAATACGCTGTTAATAAAAAAAGAAATCCAGGGTGAGGACTTCCGGTACACCACCAAGGATTATTATGAGACACAGGTAGTTCGCTTTGGCTACAGCTATAAATTCTGATTTCCCAATAAAAACCAAAATTCAAAATAAATTCAGAATTGGGTTATAAAATTTGTCTTTTAATTGTATAAAAACATGAATAAATTATCCTCAAAATACGGCAGGTATTCACTGCTGTTTCATTTCATTATCTGGTTTTTAATGCTTTCTCAGTTGCTGAGAATTTCCTTTTTCATATGGCAATATGATGAAGTTTCGTGGAATTTGATTACTCTTTTAAGAACATTCCTGACAGGTTTGTTTTTTGATTTTGGCACTGTTGTTTTCATTTCACTCAGCAGCATATTTTATTATAGCCTAATGCCCAATAAATGGATTGGCTCTATTTTAGATAAAGTCCTTGTTTATTTTTTCACATCACTCACGGTGTTTGTTCTTGTCTTTACTTTTTTTGCCGAATTGACATTTTGGGATGAATTTAAAACCCGATTTAATTTTATAGCCGTTGATTATCTTATTTATACACATGAAGTTGTAGCCAATATCAAACAGTCGTATCCGCTTCCTTTGCTAATTGGCGGTGTTTTATTGTTAAGTGCAGCATTTCTGTTTCTTTTTTATCAAAGAGGTGCCTTTACAACGACTTTTACTTCAAAAGCAACTTTAAAAACAAGACTTTCGGTTTTATCCTCATCCATTATTGTGGCGCTGTTTTTTAGCTTCTTTATTAGCAACAATCAGGCAGAATGGTCTTCCAACCGCTATAATTCTGAAATTTCAAAATCAGGAATTTACTCCTTTTTTGCTGCTTTTAGAAACAACCAGATGAAATATGTGGACTTCTATACTTCAATTGATAACGACAAGGCTTTTGGTATTATAAGAAAGAAACTGGCAGCGGATAATGCTGTTTATTTTAAAAGTGGTTCTTCCATTCACAGAAAAATAACAGATAGTGCTGCTTCCCTTAAAAACAAAAATGTTGTTTTTATTTTGGTCGAAAGCCTTAGCGGAAGTTTTCTTAAGGAGTTTGGAAACAAAGAAAATATAACCCCATTTCTGGACAGTCTCGCCCAAAAAAGTATCTTCTTTGAGGATTTATATGCCACGGGAACCAGAACGGTCAGAGGCATGGAAGCCGTTACTTTATGTATTCCTCCCACTCCGGGCCAGAGCATTGTCAAAAGACCTAATAACCAAAATCTATATACGGTTTCTAATGTTTTTAAATCCAGAAAATACGATTGTAATTTTTTCTATGGCGGAGATGGTTACTTCGACAATATGAACGCCTATTTTGGAGGCAACGGATTTACGATTTACGATCGTGGAAGAGGAAGCGTTTTGAGCGACGAAATAAAAACCGTACGCCATAATATTAATGATAATGAAGTAACTTTTGAGAATGCATGGGGAATTTGCGATCAGGACATTTTCAATAAAATGCTAAAAGTAGCAGATTTACAATATAAAGCCGGAAAGCCCTTTTTTAATTTTGTAATGACAACATCCAATCACAGGCCTTTTACTTATCCCTCAGGAAAGATTGATATTCCATCGGGAACAAGCCGTGAAGGAGCAGTAAAATACACCGATTTTGCCTTGAAAGAATTATTCAAAAAAGCAAAAACAAAACCATGGTTTAAAAACACGGTATTTGTAATTATTGCAGACCATTGTGCCAGCAGTGCCGGAAAGGACGAAATAGATGTTGCCAATTACCATATTCCCGCTTTTATTGTAAATTTAGATGAAAGTCAGAATCAAAAAATAGCCACGCAATGTTCGCAAATAGACTTGTGGCCTACTCTTTTTTCTTTGTTTAACTGGAACTATGAATCTGATTTTTTTGGCAAAAATGTTTTGGATGCCAATTTTGAACAAAGGGCATTAATGGGAACGTATCGCAAACTGGTTTTGATGAAAAAAGAGAAACTAATGATTTTATCAGATCAGAAAAAGCAGGCCTTTTACTCCTGGAATAAAAAAGATAACAGCCTTAAAGCTCTTACTATCGATCAGTCATTTTTAGAAGAAACTATATCATGGTACCAGACTGCCGATTTTCTTTTTACCAATAAACTTTTAAAATAATGATTTACATTCATTTTATAATCAATCCTATATCCGGGAGTGGAAAACACAACCTATCTGCTTCCTATCTTTTGAATCAATTTTCTAAACACAAATATAAAATTCAAGTTGATTATACCAACCAAAAAAAGCATGCCATAGTGCTCACAAAAGCTGCCATTTTACAAAACCCCGATTATATAATTGCTTGCGGTGGAGACGGAACCATCAATGAAGTAGCTTCATGCCTTGTGGGAACTTCAATAAAATTAGGAATTATTCCGGTTGGTTCAGGAAACGGACTGGCCTCTAACTTGAATATCCCGAGAAATTTTGATAAAGCAGTTGCTATTATCAAAAAAGGAAATGCAACAGCTATGGATGTGGGACAACTGAATCAAAAATACTTTTTCAGCAATATGGGTATCGGTATTGATGCCCTGATTATAAAGAAATATGAGAGAGCAGGAAAAAGAACGCTTTCTGCTTACATAAAGGCTACATTATCTTCCAGCTTAGAATTTAAACCGCAAAAAACCATTCTGCATTTTAACGATCAGATTCTGGAACCAGACCCTTTAATGTTATTTATCTCCAATTCTAACGAAATGGGCTACAACATGAGCCTGACCCCAAAAGCAAGTCTTCATGACGGATCACTCGATATGATCATTATACCGAAGTTATCTTTTTTTGAAAAAATAATACTGGGTTATCATGTGCTTCGAAATTCAATTGAAAAATTTGAAAAGGCAAAACACTTTTTAATAAAAGATATTCAAATCGAAATGCCATCCAAAATCTTCATTGATGCCCAAATTGATGGAGAACACTATAATTTAAAAACAAATGAAATAAAAGTAAGCATACTTCCTAACGCTTTGCAGGTTCTTGTTTTATAAAAAACATAAATTCCATAGAGAGAATTCATAATAATCTGTCTATGGAAATTAATTTGTAATTCCTTAATTATTTTATGCTTTAAAATTGCCTTACGAAACTGCATCCTAATTCTTTTCCGTTATAAAAAGGCATAATCATCGATGTAGTTTTATTTTCTTTTGAAGATTTAAAAACCTTATTCTGCAAATAAGGATAAATCCAATACGCAGCTTTTGTGCTTAATATCCCTATACCTGCACCCGCCACTACATCTGTAAGCCAGTGTCTGTCATTATACATTCTAAAAAGTCCCGTTCCTGTTGCGACTGCATATCCTGCAATTCCGTACCAAATTGACTGATCCTTATATTCCTGATACATAAATTCGGCTCCCGCAAAAGCAGTAGCAGTATGCCCTGATGGAAATGAGTTATTCGATGACCCATCTGGTCTTTCAACTTTAGTAATGTTTTTCAGGGCAAATACCGAAGCGCTCATCATCAAATAAGAACTGGCCAGAATAATAGAGCGATCTTTTAGGTTATTTTTCCCTTGTACGCCAAAAGCATTAAGTGCATAAACAGAAGCTGCAGGTGCCCACTGAGAAAAATCATCAATAGAGACTTTATGATCTATATCCTCGTTTACTTCTTTCTTAATTTCCGCATTATAGCTCTTAAGCTGATCACTTTCCAAACCAATAAATCCATATCCCAAAAGAATTCCGGGAATGATTAATTGTTTATAATTGAACTTTAAATTGGGCACGGTATCTTGTACAGCGATTGTATCACTAGTACTGTTTTGTGCACATATTGAAGTCATACCAAAAAGAAATATGAGGAAGGTTTTTAACATTTTAAAAAAGATTAGAATTATTAATTACGCTTGTTGAATAGAAAATAAACGTAGTTTTTCCTCATATAAAACAGATTAAATTAAGATGATAAGTAGTTCATCTTAAAAATTAATTATAAAGCAAAGTTCAACCTGAAATCTGAAGAAATTCTGTATTTACGGCGTTACTATTTTTTTTAACAAAAATTTAATCCGGCTGTCACTCACTCTTAAATAAGCATGTATTATTCAATTGATTTTGTTATTGTTTTTTTTATATTTGCAACTATTTAAATTAAGTCTAAATAATATCAATGAAAATTTATACGCTACTTTTAATAGTGTGCTTCACTATAAGTTCACTCTCTGCACAGCAAATTTCTAAAACAAATACTAAAACCGAAAAAGATAAAAAAGCAGATCCACAAAGTCAGGATAGTATTTTAACTGACAAGCCAGCGGCTGATAATGAATTACAGGAAATTGTTGTTTCCGCATCAAGGAAGGCAGAGATTCTGGATGAAGTTCCTTCTTCGGTTACCTTATTATCAAAAAAACAATTGCAGCAGCAATTAAGTATTAGTTCCAATCTTAGTGATATTTTGGGAGCATCAGTACCAGGTCTTGGTTTTACGACCAATAGAACTCAGAATTTAGGACAGACTTTACGAGGCCGTCGTGTCTTGGTTATGATTGACGGTATTCCTCAAAGTACACCTTTAAGAGATGGTGCCAAAGACATGCGATCTCTTGATCCTACTGCCTTGGAGCGTGTAGAAGTGATTAAAGGGGCAACGGCTATTTATGGTAATGGTGCAGACGGCGGTTTGATTAATTATATTACCAAAAAAGCTAATACTGACAAAGCGATAAGCGGATCAACCGAGGCAGGAACAGCTTTCTCTCTTATAAGGCCTACAGGAACCGCAGGTTTCTTTGTTTCCCAGCTTTTTTCAGGAAAAATAAAGAAATTAGATTATGTAGTCAGTGGACGTTATGAAGAGACGGGACTTTATCGTGATTCGAAAGGACGTGTGCTTTCTCCGGAATACGGAATGAATGATCTTCGAAACTGGAATGCTTTTGCAAAAATTGGTTATGATATCAATACCAATAACCGCCTGGAATTAATGTATAACTATTTTGAGAGTACACAGCATACCGATTATATAGCAAAAGCCGGTGTTTACGGTAATTTTGATTCGCCAACTACTGGAATTAAGGGACAGCGTCCGGGGGAGCCCGAAGGAACTCCTTATAACCATAATGCAAGTTTAAGTTATACTAGTGAAAATTTAATTGGAGATACAGATGTTAACGCAACGCTTTACTTTCAGGACTATCTTACACTAATCAATTACAGCGATTTTTTCGAAAATAACGGACAGCCTGCTACACAAAGTAAAAAATTTGGTTTCCGTTTAAATTTAAATACCCCATACGAATTCAGTTCTCTTATATCAGGTAATTTAACTTATGGATTGGATATTCTTTCGGATATAACAGATACGCACCTTACAGATGGCAGATTGGTAATTCCTGAAATGAATATGACGAATCTTGCACCTTATTTTCAGCTTAAAAACATGTTTGGGCCTAACTTGGTATTAAAAACGGGTTTAAGACTTGAGAATGTAAATATCGATGTACCGGATTACACCACTATTGGTATTCGCAATTATGTAAACGGAACCTATGTAGGCGGCGGGACTGCTGTAAATGGCGGAGCATTGGATTTCGATGCCCTTATGTTCAATGCGGGACTGCGTTATACAAAATGGGCTCTTTTTAAACCGTTTGTTAGTTTCTCTCAGAGTTTCAGCGTAGCGGATTTAGGCCTGGTACTTCGCGCTGCCAAAGAAAACACGGTTAGTAATACTTCGATAAAAGCTGTTACCGCTAATAATTATGAGTTTGGATTCTCAGGAGCTCTAGATGAATTTTCTTATGAAGGTGCTTTTTATTACAGTACATCAAAATTAGGCGCATCGTATGTTTATGTTGATGGTAATCCGCAGATTTCCCGTTCACCTGAAAAAATTTACGGCTTTGAATTGTCAGCAAAATACCGCCTTCATCCAAAAATTGATATTGGAGCAAATTATTCCTTTACGGAAGGGAAACGCGAACTAACCGATAAAAAAGTATATTTAGGGGGAGATCGTATAAATCCGCCTAAAATAGCAGCTTATACTGTTTTAAGACCAATTGAAGACTGGTCGATATTTCTACAAATGACAAGTACAAACGGCAGGAACAGATTTGAACCTGTTAATGGAGCTTACACCTACGGAACAGGTCCAATAAAATCTTTCACGGCTTTTAATCTTTCTTCAAGCTATACTTTCAGAGAAAAAAGTACAATTCGTCTTGGTGTCGAGAATTTATTTAATAAAGATTATTATACGGTAATCTCCCAATGGCAGTCCAGTAATATGAGTTATGTAAAGGAAAATGGTACACGCCTGACTGTTAGTTTTACACAGGCATTTTAATAAATTCATTATATTCTGTATGATGCNNAACTATTGTATGTCAGCGCCATGTTTCACAATTTAGGATTAACAGTCCATTACNGCAGCAGCGAATTAAAGAAAAATATCATACCTACTTTTTTTGATGGCTTTAAACATAAACTTTTGTGATACCTATAATTACTATTTATCATCAATAAATCGGGATAGAAATTTATGCGTACAAAACGCTCTTGTCAATTTTCTTTTACATTTATAAACACATCAATAATCAATGTCTGGTTTATAATTATTCAAATCCATAGTATAAAAAAAATCGGAACAGGATTACTCCTGCCCGATTTTCTTTATAGTTCCAGGTTTATTTAGTTTTTTAGCATTACTGAAAAAAAATCATTCAATGCCAAATAAACGCAAAGATACTACGCTATAGTATATTTTTTTTCTGTAACAGTAGCAGTAGTTTCGGCCGTTACACTCTCCACAAATCGCCACTCTGCTTCAGAGCCGGATGCTGTGAATTTAAGATAGGTATATCCTCGTTTATACAAATTTGCATATTCTAAATCATCTATCAAAACTGTAAATGCCTGTGCTAGTTCTATCGCTTTTGCAGGGTCTGAGGTAATTCCAAGATAAGCTTCCAATCCTGGTGATGAAACAGAACTGCAGGCTATTTCAGTTCCTATATGCTTCCCCTGCATATCAGTAAGTTTACCCATCCATGCATTATGGGTGTCTCCGGCTAAAACCACAACATTTTTCCCGGAAAGCATCGCGTACAATTGTTCTCTTTCTGCAAAATAACCATCCCAGGCATCCAGATTATAGGGCAGAGTTGTCGTAACCCTCGCAATTTCCTGGGCAGTTAAAGAAGGGTCATTTTGTTTATGTCTCATTTTAATAACAACAAGTGCTGAGATTGCACCAGTAAGAGCCTGCATGGTCGCCGGCTGTGCACTTCCAAAATGATCTACCTCTGCTAAAACCTGGTTTAAAAGCAACAGCAGCTCTGCAGGAATAAGCATTTTTGTCATCAGGATCTGCTGGCCCAATACTTTCCATTTAGCAGTATCTGCACTGATCTGTGATCCCAGCCAGGTCATTTGTTCGCTTCCAATTAATTTTCTGCTTGTGCTTAACAGATCCGTTTTAAATTTTGTCTGGTCAAAATTTCCGACATTATCAATATAATCAGCATAACTCATCTGCTTATCTCTTGCTATAACTCTGGTATCCATCATATAAAGCGAAAGAATATTACCGAAATTAAAACTTCTGTAAATTCTAAGATCTTTTCCTGTTTTAAGCGGAATATATTCGCTGTATGCTTGAAAAGCAGCCATTTTTCTCATCTGAAAATCTCCTTCGGCCGGCTGATGGTTTTCTGCACCTGATTTATAACAATCGTTAGCAAACTCATGGTCATCCCAAACACAGATAAAAGGTTTTTTCTGATGAAGAAGCTGAAGGTTTTTATC
>Ga0065714_10065093_pt1 | contig 13079 bp, 1 predicted proteins | sample MisRhiReplicate2_FD_59101 | JGI IMG/M metagenome (GOLD analysis project Ga0065714, IMG submission 59101) | Miscanthus rhizosphere microbial communities from Kellogg Biological Station, MSU, sample Rhizosphere Soil Replicate 2: eDNA_1 v2... | ecosystem: Host-associated > Plants > Roots >... | reverse complement strand
AAGCCGAAATCAGGCAGGAAACCTCATGACCGACGCGTTCGAACTCCCAAGCACTCTGGTCCAAGCCCTCCAGCGCCGCGCGGCCCTGACGCCGGATCGGGTGGCCTTGCGTTTTCTCGCCGACACCCCGGATCAAGCGCTGGTACTCAGCTATCGCGAGCTGGATCAGCGCGCGCGAACCATTGCCGGAGCGTTGCAGGCCCAGGCGGCATTTGGCGATCGCGCGGTGCTGCTGTTTCCTAGCGGCCCGGATTACGTCGCGGCGTTTTTTGGCTGTTTGTATGCGGGAGTGATCGCGGTGCCGGCCTATCCGCCGGAGTCGACCAAGCGTCATCATCAGGCGCGTCTGCTGTCGATCATCAGTGATGCCGAGCCGCGCTTGCTGTTGACCAGCGCTGATCTGCGCTACGCCTTGCAGCAGATTGAAGGCGCGCCGTTGTTGCTTTGCGTCGATACCCTCGAGGCTGAATGGGCGAACCGCTGGATCGAGCCGAACCTCCAAGACGACCACATTGCCTTCCTGCAATACACCTCCGGCTCCACCGCGTTGCCTAAAGGCGTGCAAGTCAGTCACGGCAATCTGGTGGCCAATGAGCTGCTGATTCGCCACGGCTTTGGTATCGATTTGAACCCTGACGACGTGATCGTCAGCTGGCTGCCGCTGTACCACGACATGGGGCTGATCGGCGGTCTGTTGCAGCCGATTTTCAGCGGTGTACCGTGTGTGTTGATGTCCCCGGCATACTTTCTCGCTCGGCCACTGCGCTGGCTGGAGGCGATCAGCGAATACGGCGGCACCATCAGCGGCGGGCCGGATTTTGCTTATCGGCTGTGCAGCGAACGTGTCAGCGAGTCGGTGCTGGAGCGGCTCGACCTGAGTGGCTGGCGTGTGGCGTATTCCGGTTCCGAACCGATTCGTCTCGACACCCTGGAGCGCTTTGCCGAGAAATTCGGCCCATGCGGTTTTACCCAGGACACTTTCATGGCGTCCTACGGCCTGGCCGAAGCGACGTTGTTCGTTGCCGGCAGCCCTCGCGGGCAAGGCATTGGCAACCTGCGCGTGGAGGACCAAGCCTTGGCACAAAACCGCGCGGAGCCGGGCGAGGGCCGCGCGGTCATGAGTTGTGGCATCAGTCAGCCAGATCACGCGGTGCTGATTGTCGACCCGGTCGCGCTCACTGAACTGGCCGACAATGCTATCGGCGAAGTCTGGGCTAGCGGGCCGAGCATCGCCCTCGGCTATTGGCGCAACCCCGAGGCTAGCGCCAAGACCTTCGTTCAGCACGACGGCCAGACCTGGTTGCGCACCGGCGACATGGGCTTTATGCGCGACGGTGAATTGTTCATCACCGGGCGCCTGAAAGACATGCTGATCGTTCGCGGACACAACCTTTATCCGCAAGACATCGAACAGACCATCGAGCGTGAAGTGGACGTGGTGCGCAAAGGACGTGTCGCCGTCTTCGCGGTGCAGATTGACGACCAGGAAGGCATTGGCATCGCCGCTGAAATCAGCCGCAGTGTGCAGAAAATCCTGACTCCCGAAGCACTGATCAATGCGATCCGCCAAGCCGTGGCCGAGGCGTTTCAGGAAGCACCGAGCGTGGTGGTGCTGCTCAATCCAGGCGCGTTACCCAAGACCTCCAGCGGCAAGTTGCAGCGCTCGGCGTGCCGCAATCGACTGGCGGACGGCAGTCTCGACAGCTATGCGCTGTATCCGTCAGCGCTCACCGAACCTGAAGGAAAGACCGAACCGGCTTCTGAACTGCAGTCCCTGATCGGCCAGATCTGGGGCGAACAGTTGCAGGTCAAACAGGTCAATGCCGACGACCACTTTTTCCTGCTCGGCGGCAATTCCATCGCCGCCACTCAAGTGGTCGCGCGACTGCGTGAAGCGCTTAGTCTTGAGCTGAACCTGCGCCTGCTGTTTGAAGCGCCGACCCTCGGTGCGTTTGCCATCGCGGTGGCTAAGCAGCAACAGGATGGCGGCCTGGCCCAAGGGGCGATAACCCCGTTGTCGCGCACCGAAGCCATGCCGCAATCGCTGGCGCAAAATCGCCTGTGGATCACTTGGCAACTTGACCCGCACAGCCGCGCCTACAACATTCCCGGTGCGTTGCGCTTGCGTGGCGAGCTGGATGAAGACGCGCTGCGCGCCAGTTTCCAGCAACTGATCGAACGTCACGAATCCCTGCGCACAAGGTTCTTCGAGCGTGACGGCGTGGCGTTGCAACAAGTGGATGAGGCCGGTGAGTTCCACCTGCAATTGATCGACATCAGCGACTTGCCCGCCACCGAGCGTGAGACTCGCGCAGCGCAAATCCGTGAAGACGAAGCCCGCACCCTGTTCGATCTGGAGAAAGGTCCGCTGCTATGGGTGACCCTGGTGCGCCTCGCTGACGAGGAGCATCAACTGCTGGTGACGATGCACCACATCATCGCCGACGGTTGGTCGTTGAACGTGCTGATCGACGAGTTCTCGCGCCTGTATGCTGCCGCATCCCAAGGACAAACAGCAGCGCTTGCGGCATTACCGACGCGGTACTCCGACTACGGCAATTGGCAGCGCCAATGGCTGGCGCAAGGCGAGGGCGAGCGTCAGCTGGCTTACTGGAAAGTACAGTTGGGCGACGAGCACCCGCCCCTCAATCTGGCCACCGACCATCCGCGATCGGCGCAAATCACCCACAGTGCGGCCCGCCATACCGTGGCTTTGGGCGCGTCCTTGAGCGATGCCATTCGCCAAACCGCACAGGCTCACGAAGCCACACCGTTCATGCTGTTGCTTGCTGCGTTCCAGAGTCTGTTGCACCGCTACAGCGGCCAGCGTGACATTCTTATCGGCGTGCCGAATGCGAACCGTCCACGCCGGGACACCCAAGGGCTGATCGGCTTCTTCATCAACACTCAGGTGCTGCGTGCCGAGGTGGATTCGCGGCAGCCTTTCGCTGAGTTGCTGGCGCAAATCCGCCAGAGCGCATTGGGCGCCCAGGCGCATCAGGACCTGCCCTTCGAACAACTGCTCGAAGCGTTCCCGCAAGCCCGCGAACAAGGCCTGTTCCAGGTCATGTTCAACCACCAGCAACGGGACTTGACCGCACTGCGCCGCCTACCGGGATTGCTCGCTGAAGAGCTGCCGTGGCATAGCCGCGAAGCCAAGTTCGACCTGCAATTGCACAGCGAGGAAGACCAAAAGGGTCGCCTCAGCCTGTCCTTCGACTACGCCACCGAACTGTTCGACGCGGCGACCATCGAGCGTCTGGCCGAACACTTCAGCAACCTGTTGCGCGCCATTTGCGAACAACCCGACACCACCATCAGCGACCTGCCGCTGCTGACCGCGATTGAACTCGACCAGCAAACAGCCTGGAGCGCGGCGCCTTGCACACCGGCCGGTCAATGGCTGCCGCAACTGCTCAACGAACAGGCGAAGCTGACGCCGGAACGCACAGCGCTGATGTGGGACGGCGGCGCCATGGACTTCGCCGACCTGCATACCCAGGCCAACCGCCTCGCGCATTACCTGCGCGACAAAGGCGTGGGCCCGGACGTGTGCGTGGCCATCGCGGCCGAACGCTCTCCGCAATTGCTGATTGGCGTGCTGGCGATCATCAAGGCCGGTGGCGCGTATGTGCCACTGGGCCCGGACTACCCGGCCGAGCGCCTGGCCTACATGCTCAGCGACAGCGGCGTCGAATTGCTGCTGACCCAAACCGGACTGCTTGAGCGTCTGCCGGCCACCGATGGCGTTAGCGTGATTGCCATGGACGCGCTCACTCTGGACCGTTGGCCGAGCCATGCACCGGGGCTGCATTTGAATGGTGACAACCTCGCCTACGTGATCTACACCTCGGGTTCCACCGGTCAGCCAAAGGGTGTCGGCAATACCCACGCGGCGCTTGCCGAGCGGCTGCAATGGATGCAGAACACCTATCAACTAAACGATACCGACGTGTTGATGCAAAAGGCGCCGATCAGTTTCGACGTGTCGGTATGGGAGTGCTTCTGGCCGCTGATCACCGGTGCCCGTCTGCTGATTGCCAGCCCCGGTGAACACCGCGACCCGCATCGCATTGCGCAACTGGTTCAGCAGTACGGCGTGACCACGCTGCATTTTGTGCCGCCGCTGCTTGCGTTGTTCATAGACGAACCGCTCAGCGCGCAATGCAGCAGCCTGCGCCGTGTGTTCTCCGGTGGCGAAGCCTTGCCGGCGGAACTGCGCAACCGCGTGCTGGAACAATTGCCCTGCGTGCAACTGCACAACCGTTATGGCCCGACCGAAACCGCGATCAACGTGACCCATTGGCATTGCACCGCCGCCGATGGCGAGCGTTCGCCGATTGGCCGTCCGTTGGGCAATGTCATTTGCCGCGTGCTCGACGGTGACCTCAACCCCGTGCCGACCGGCGTGCCCGGCGAGCTGTGCATCAGCGGCATCGGACTGGCGCGCGGTTATCTGGGTCGTCCGGGCCTGACCGCCGAACGTTTTGTCGTCGATCCGCTGGGCGAGCAGGGCGCGCGTCTGTACCGCACCGGCGACCGCGGGCGCTGGACCACTGACGGTGTGCTCGAATACCTCGGTCGCCTCGATCAGCAGGTCAAACTGCGCGGCTTCCGTGTCGAACCACAAGAGATCGAAGCGCGGTTACTGGCGCAGGAGGGTGTCGCGCAAGCCGTGGTGCTGGTGCGCGAGACGGCAGCCGGCGGGCAGTTGATCGGCTATTACACCGCCACTGAAACCCGCGAAACCGAAGACGCGAAAACCGCACGCCTGAACACCGCGCTGGCGGCTGAGCTGCCGGAATACATGGTCCCGGCGCAGTTGATGCGTCTGGAGCAAATGCCCCTGAGCCCGAGCGGCAAACTCGACCGTCGCGCCTTGCCCGAGCCGCAATGGCAGGTGCGCGAACACGTCGAACCGGTCACCGCGCTGGAGCAACGCATCGCGGACATCTGGCGCGAAGTGTTGGGCCTCGCGCAAATCGGTCTGCGCGACGACTTCTTTGCCCTCGGTGGCCATTCGTTGCTGGCCACGCAAATCATCTCCCGCACGCGTCAGGCCTGCGACGTCGAATTGCCGCTGCGTGCGTTGTTCGAGAGTAGTGAACTGGGCGCGTTCGCCGAGCAGGTCCGGCTTATTCAGGTCAGCGGCAAGACCAACAAACAGCCACCGATAGAAAAAGTTGACCGCAGCCAGCCGGTGCCGCTGTCCTATTCCCAGCAGCGCATGTGGTTCCTCTGGCAGATGGAGCCGGACAGCCCGGCGTACAACGTCGGCGGTATGGCGAGGTTGCGTGGCGTGCTCGATGTCGGGCGTTTCGAAGCGGCGCTGCAAGCGTTGATCATGCGTCACGAAACCCTGCGCACCACGTTCCCGAGCGTCGATGGCGTCGCCCGGCAGCAGGTCCATGCGCAATCAGGACTGCGAATGGACTGGAAGGATTTTTCGGCACTGGCTGGCGAAGTTCGCGAGCAACGCGTCCAGCAGCTGGCTGACGACGAGGCGCATACAGCGTTCGATCTGGAGACCGGCCCGTTGCTGCGCGCCTATCTGGTCAAGACCGCCGAACACGAGCATTACCTGGTGCTGACCTTGCACCATATCGTCACCGAAGGCTGGGCGATGGACATTTTCGCCCGGGAACTGAGCGCGCTCTACGAAGCCTTCGTCGATGATCGCGAATCACCGCTGGCGTCGCTACCGGTTCAATATCTGGATTACAGCGTCTGGCAGCGTCAATGGCTGGAGTCCGGCGAACGTCAGCGCCAGCTCGACTACTGGACCGCACAACTGGGCCGTGAACATCCGCTGCTGGAATTGCCGGCAGATCGACCGCGTCCAGCCGTGCAAAGTCATCAGGGCGAACTGTTCCGCTTCGACCTGAGCGATGACCTCGCGGCACGCGTCCGCACCTTCAACGCGCAAAACGGTTTGACCCTGTTCATGACAATGACGGCGGCGCTGGCCGTGCTGCTTTACCGTTACAGCGGCCAGACTGATTTGCGCATCGGTGCGCCGGTGGCCAACCGGATTCGTCCGGAAAGCGAAGGGCTGATCGGTGCCTTCCTCAACACCCAAGTGTTGCGTTGCCGGCTCGACGGGCAGATGTCCGTCGGTGAATTGTTCGAGCAGGTTCGCCACACCGTGATCGAGGGCCAGTCCCATCAGGACCTGCCATTTGACCATTTGGTGGAAGCGTTGCAGCCACCACGCAGCGCGGCTTACAACCCGCTGTTTCAGGTGATGTGCAATGTGCAGCGCTGGGAATTCCAGCAGAGCCGCACCCTGGCCGGCATGACCGTCGAGTACCTGGCCAATGATGCGCGAGCGACCAAGTTCGATCTCAACCTGGAAGTCACTGATCTCGATCATCGCCTCGGTTGCTGCCTGACCTACAGCACCGATCTGTTCGATGAACCGCGCATTGCGCGAATGGCCGGGCATTGGCGCAATGTGCTGGAAGCGTTGCTGGACGATCCTCAACAGCGCCTCGGTGAACTGCCGTTGCTGGACGCCAGCGAACAGCAAAACCTGCTCGATAGCCTCGGCGTCGAGCCGGGTGAGCATCGCCTCGACCAGTGCATTCATCACCTGTTCAGCGAGCAGGCGCAGGCCCGTCAAGACGCACCAGCCCTGGCCTTTGCCGGTCAAACCCTGAGCTACGCCGAACTCGACAGGCGTGCCAATCAACTGGCCTGGATGCTCCGCGAGCGCGGCGTCGGCCCGCAGGTGCGCGTCGGTCTGGCGCTTGAGCGGTCGCTGGAAATGGTCATCGGCCTGCTGGCGATCCTCAAGGCCGGCGGCGCTTATGTGCCACTGGACCCGGAATATCCGCTGGACCGCTTGCAGTACATGATCGAAGACAGCGGCATCGGTTTGCTGCTCAGCGATGCGGCGATGTTCGAAGCCCTCGGCGAGTTACCGGCAACCGTCACTCGCTGGTGTCTGGAAGAGGACACTGCCGGGCTAGTCAATTACCCGACCACTGAGCTGCCGTTTATCAGCCTGCCGCAACATCAGGCCTACCTGATTTACACCTCAGGCTCCACCGGCAAACCGAAAGGCGTGGTGGTGTCTCACGGTGAAATTGCGATGCATTGCCAAGCGGTCATCCAGCGCTTCGGCATGCGCCCGGACGACTGCGAACTGCACTTTTATTCAATCAACTTCGACGCCGCGACCGAGCGTTTGTTGGTGCCGTTGTTAAGCGGTGCGCAAGTGGTTTTGCGGGCGCAAGGGCAGTGGGATGCGCAAGAAATCTGCGACTTGATTCGTCGGCACAACATCAACATCCTCGGCTTCACCCCGAGCTACGGCAGCCAATTGGCACAATGGCTAGCGACCCGCGGTGAAACCCTGCCGGTGCGCATGTGTATCACCGGCGGTGAAGCCCTGACCGGTGAACACCTGACGCGCATTCGCGTTGCGTTCAAGCCGAGCCTGTTTTTCAACGCATACGGCCCGACCGAAACCGTGGTCATGCCGCTGGCCAGTCTCGCGCCCGAACAGTTGGAGGAAGGTCTGGGCAGTGTGCCGATTGGCAGCGTGATCGGTGCGCGGGTGGCGTACATTCTTGACGCGAATCTGGCCCTCGTACCACAAGGCTCGACTGGCGAGTTGTATGTCGGTGGTGCCGGTCTGGCGCAGGGGTATCACCATCGTCCCGGCATGACGGCCGAACGATTTGTGGCTGATCCGTTTGCCAATAATGGCGGACGCCTGTACCGCACCGGCGACCTGGTGCACCAACGTACGGATGGGTTAGTGGAGTACCTGGGTCGTATCGACCATCAAGTGAAGATTCGCGGTTTCCGTATCGAGTTGGGCGAGATCGAAATTCGCCTGTTGGAACATGAATCAATCCGTGAAGCGGTGGTGCTGGCGCTTGATGCGCCGAGCGGCAAACAACTGGTGGGGTATCTCGTGACTGAGGTCGCCGAGCAGGACGAAGCGCAACAAGCGGCACTGCGCGAAGCCCTGAAACAACACCTTAAATCCCAGTTGCCGGATTACATGGTGCCGACGCACCTGATCCTGCTGGCCCGCATGCCGCTGACCGCCAATGGAAAACTCGACCGTCGCGCATTGCCGGCGCCGGACCCGGAGCTGAACCGTCAGCACTATGTGGCGCCGAGCAATACGCTGGAACTGACATTGGCCGGCATCTGGTGCGATGTGCTGAACGTCGCGCAGGTCGGTCTCAACGACAACTTCTTCGAGCTGGGCGGCGATTCGATTCTGTCGATTCAGGTGGTCAGCCGGGCGCGGCAGCAGGGCATCCATTTCAGCCCTCGTGACTTGTTCCAGCACCAGACCGTGCAATCCCTGGCCGCCGTGGCGACCCGCACTGAGCAGGTCATCGCCGAGCAAGGCTTGCTCAGCGGCGAGTCGCGTCTGACGCCGATCCAGCATTGGTTCTTCGACACGGATATCCCCGAGCGCCAACACTGGAACCAGGCGTTACTGCTGGAACCGAGCGTGGCCCTGGAACCCCATCGCCTGGAGCAAGCGTTGCTAGCGGTGATCGAGCACCATGACGCCTTGCGCCTGCGTTTTACCGAAGTAGCCGGGCAATGGCGGGCCGAACATCAACCGGTGTCCGACACCGAGTTGTTGTGGCAAGTGCGCGTGCCGGCCATGGACCAGTGCGAGGCGTTGTTTGCCGATGCCCAGCGCAGTCTCGACCTCGGAACGGGGCCTTTGCTCCGTGCGTTGTTGGTTGATGGCCCCGACGGGCAACAACGGCTGTTCATTGCCATTCATCACTTGGTGGTCGACGGTGTTTCGTGGCGGGTGCTGCTGGACGATCTGCAAACGGTTTACTGGCAATTGGAGGCCGGGCAAGCGGTCAATCTGCCGGCGAAAACCAGTGCCTTCAAGGACTGGGCGGAACGCTTGCAAGCTTACGCTGGCAGTGAACCCCTGCGCGAAGAATTGAGCTGGTGGCAGTCGCAACTGGCCGGGCCTGATGTCGCTCTGCCGTGCGATCGTCCTGAGGGTGGCAGGCAGAATCGCCACGCACAAACCGTCAGCGTGCGCCTCGATGCCGAGCGCACTCGCCAATTGCTGCAACAGGCCCCGAGTGCTTACCGCACGCAGGTCAACGACCTGTTGCTGACGGCGCTCGCCCGCGTGCTGTGTCGCTGGAGCGGCGACGAATCGACGCTGATTCAACTCGAAGGTCACGGTCGCGAAGCCCTGTTCGACGAGATGGACCTGACCCGCACCGTGGGGTGGTTCACCAGTGCCTATCCATTGCGGCTGACCCCACTGGACGGGCAGGGCGCCTCGATCAAAGCGATCAAGGAACAACTGCGCGCCGTACCGCACAAAGGCTTGGGTTATGGCGTGTTGCGTTATCTGGCCGATGACCTGTGCCGCCAGACCATGGCGGCGCTGCCGGTCGCACCGATCACCTTCAACTACCTCGGTCAGTTCGACCAGAGTTTCGGTACGGATGCCTTGTTCCATCCGCTCGATGAAGCGGTCGGCGCGGCCCACGATCCCCACGCGCCGCTGCCCAATGAGCTGAGCGTCGACAGTCAGGTCTATGGCGGTGAACTGGTGCTGCGCTGGACCTTCAGCGCCGAACGTCATGACCTGAAAACCATCGCTGATCTGGCGGATGCTTACGTACGTGAACTGCAAAACCTGATCGAACATTGCCTGCAAGACGAGGCGGGTGGCCTGACACCGTCGGACTTCCCGCTGGCGAAATTGACCCAGGCGCAACTCGACGCGCTGCCGGTTCCAGCGGCCGTGATCGAAGACGTCTACCCACTGACCCCGATGCAGGAAGGCATGCTGCTGCACACCTTGCTCGAGCCGGGCACCGGGCTTTATTACATGCAGGATCGCTACCGCATCAACAGCGAGTTGGATCCGCAGCGTTTCGCCCAGGCCTGGCAAGCGGTGATCGCCCGTCATGAAGCCTTGCGCGCTTCGTTTTGCTGGAACGTCGGCGAAGACATGCTGCAAGTGATCCACAAACCGGGCAGCACGCCAATCGAATACCTCGACTGGAGCGCGATGGCCGAAGCCGAGCAAGAACCGACGTTGCAGGCCTTGTTGAAAAGCGAGCGCGAGTCCGGCTTCGATCTGCTCAATCAGGCCCCGTTCCACCTGCGTTTGATCAAGGTCGGTCCTGCGCGTTACTGGTTCATGATGAGCAACCACCACATCCTGATCGATGCCTGGTGCCGCTCGCTGTTGATGAACGATTTCTTCGACATCTACACCGCCCTCGGCGAAGGCCGCGAAGCGCAATTAGCGGTGCCACCGCGCTATCGAGACTACATCGGCTGGCTGCAACGCCAGAGCCTGGCCGAAGCACGACAGTGGTGGAAAACCAATCTGCAAGGCTTCGAACGGACCACGTCGATCCCGAGTGATCGACCGTTCCTGCGTGAGCATGCTGGCGACAGCGGCGGCATGATCGTCGGCGACCTCTACACAAGACTCGATGCCCGTGATGGTGCGCAACTGCGTGAACTGGCGCAGGCGCATCAGCTGACCATCAACACCTTCGCCCAAGCGGCGTGGGCCTTGGTGCTGCGCCGTGTGAGCGGTGATCGCGACGTGCTGTTCGGCGTCACGGTGGCCGGGCGTCCGGTGGACATGCCGCAGATGCAACGCACGGTCGGGCTGTTCATCAACAGCATCGCGCTGCGGGTAAAAATGCCCGAAGACGATCAGCGTTGCAGCGTGCGCCAATGGCTGAGCGGTTTGCTCGACAGCAACATGCAACTGCGCGAGTACGAATACCTGCCGCTGGTGAGCATTCAGGAAACCAGCGAACTACCCAAGGGCCAGCCACTGTTCGACAGCCTGTTCGTGTTCGAAAATGCCCCGGTGGAGGTGTCGGTGCTGGACCGGGCACAAAGCCTCAACGCGACCTCGGATTCGGGCCGCACCCACACCAACTTCCCGCTGACGGCCGTGTGCTATCCGGGCGATGACCTCGGCTTGCACCTGTCTTACGACCAGCGTTATTTCGATGAATCGACCATCGAGCGCATGCTGGGTGAGTTCAAGCGACTGCTGTTGGCGCTGGTCGAAGGGTTCCATGGCGACATGGCTGACTTGCCGCTGCTGGGTGCCGAGGAAAAGGACTTCCTGATTCATGGCTGCAACCAGAGCGAACACGAGTACCCGCTGGCGCAAAGCTACGTCGCATTGTTCGAAGCTCAGGTGGCTGATCATCCGCAACGAATTGTTGCCAGTTATCTGGATCAGCAATACAGCTACGTTGAGCTGAACCAGCGCAGCAACCGCCTCGGTCACGCCCTGATCGCCGCCGGTGTCGGGCTGGATCAACCGGTGGCGTTGCTGGCCGAGCGCAGCCTGGATTTGCTCGGCATGATCGTCGGCAGCTTCAAGGCGGGGGCGGGGTATCTGCCGCTGGACCCGGGCATGCCGAGCCAGCGCCTGAGCCGAATCATCGACTTGAGCCGCACGCCGTTGCTGGTGTGCACTCAGGCCTGTCGCGAACAAGCGCTGGCGTTGCTGGACGAGTTCGCTTGCGTCCAGCGGCCCAGGTTGTTGGTCTGGGAAGAGGTGCAGGCGAGTGCCGTTTCAGTGGCCAATCCGGGCATCTACAGCGGGCCGGATAACCTCGCCTACGTGATCTACACCTCGGGCTCCACCGGTCTGCCCAAAGGCGTGATGGTCGAACAGCGCGGCATGCTCAACAACCAGTTGAGCAAGGTGCCGTACCTGAACCTGAGCGATGCCGACGTGATCGCCCAAACGGCTTCGCAAAGCTTCGACATTTCGGTCTGGCAGTTCCTTGCCGCACCGTTGTTCGGTGCGCGGGTGGACATCGTGCCGAACACTATCGCCCATGATTCACAGGGCTTGTTGGCGCACGTTACGGCACAAGGCATCACCGTACTGGAAAGTGTGCCATCGCTGATTCAAGGCATGCTCGCCCAGGAGCGCGTGAGCCTCGATGGTCTGCGCTGGATGCTGCCGACTGGCGAGGCCATGCCACCGGAACTCGCGCATCAATGGCTGTTGCGCTACCCGCAGATCGGCTTGGTGAATGCTTATGGTCCGGCGGAATGTTCGGACGACGTGGCGTTTTTCCGCGTCGATCTGGCCTCGACGCGTGGCAGCTATTTGCCGATTGGTACGCCGACCGACAACAACCGTATGTATTTGCTCGATCGCGCGCTGGAACTGGTGCCGTTGGGCGCGGTGGGGGAACTGTGCGTGGCAGGCATCGGTGTCGGGCGCGGTTATGTCAGCGATCCGCTGCGGACGGCGCCGGTGTTTGTGCCGAACCCGTTCGGCGCGCCGGGGGATCGACTGTATCGCACTGGCGACCTGGCCCGTCGCCGCAGCGACGGCGTGCTGGAATACGTCGGGCGTATCGATCATCAAGTGAAGATTCGCGGCTACCGCATCGAACTGGGTGAAATCGAAGCGCGCCTGCACGAACAACCGCAGGTCCGCGAAGCAGCGGTGGGTGTGCAGGAAGGGGTGAATGGCAAGCACTTGGTCGGCTATCTGGTAGCGGCCGATTCGGAGCTCAATCCGACCGAACGGCTGGAGCGGATCAAGCAACGACTGCGCGCCGAACTGCCGGAATTCATGGTGCCGTTGCATTGGCTGTGGCTGGATCGCCTGCCGCTCAACGCCAACGGAAAACTTGATCGAAAGGCGCTACCGGCGCTGGAGATCGGCCAGTTGCAGAGCCAGGATTATCTGGCGCCGCGCAATGAGCTGGAGCATTCGCTGGCGGACATCTGGGCGCAGGTGCTGAAAGTCGAGAAGGTCGGTGTGCGGGACAACTTCTTCGAGCTGGGGGGGCATTCATTGTTGGCAACGCAGATTGCATCGCGGGTGCAGAAAGCGCTGCAAAGGAATGTGCCGCTACGGGCGATGTTTGAGTGCAGTTCGGTGGCTGAGTTGGCTGAGTACATCGAGGGCTTGGCGGCGAATGACATCACTGAGGAGAAGGTGGATCGGCTGAATGATCTGATGGCGGAGTTGGAGGGGCTCTAGATCTCTAGCGCCTTTGAAGTCCCCTTCGCGAGCAAGCCCGCTCCCACATTCGACTGTATTCCTATGGGAG
>Ga0065714_10065092_pt1 | contig 13085 bp, 11 predicted proteins | sample MisRhiReplicate2_FD_59101 | JGI IMG/M metagenome (GOLD analysis project Ga0065714, IMG submission 59101) | Miscanthus rhizosphere microbial communities from Kellogg Biological Station, MSU, sample Rhizosphere Soil Replicate 2: eDNA_1 v2... | ecosystem: Host-associated > Plants > Roots >... | reverse complement strand
CCGATAGTGATGCCGCTGCCGCGGAAGCCAATTTGCTCGCCGCTAATGCGCGCTTAGAAAAACTCAAAGTGAGCCGTGGCAGTTATGGCGAAGAGAATCTTAAGGTGCGTCAGGCACAAAACCATCTAGCCCAAGCTGAACTCAATTTGTCTTACACCCAAATCCATGCCGATCAGGACGGGATAGTGACTAACCTGCAGTTAGAAGTCGGGAGTTTTGCGACCGTGGGGCAACCTCTGTTAGCCGTGGTATCGGATAAGATTGATATTATCGCTGATTTTCGTGAAAAGAGTCTGCGCGGTGTCAATGCTTCATCGACCGCTTTGATTGCGTTTGATGGCGAACCCGGCCGTTTATATCGTGCGACGGTGAGCAGTGTCGATGCGGGCGTGAGTGCGGGGCAATTCGATGCCAATGGCCGTTTAGCGGCGCCGCAGGAATCTGATCGTTGGGTGCGTGATGCCCAAAGATTGAGGCTGCATTTGGAGTTAGATGGGATGGCGATGAACAGCTTGCCAGCCGGTGCGCGCGCGACCGTGCAACTGCTGCCCGAGAATAGCCTATTTAGTCTGCTGGCTAAGTTGCAGATTAAAATCATTAGCCTACTGCACTATATTTATTAGCCTATTTACTAGCTTATTTATTAGCGTATTTACTCGCCTATCTACTCGCACTAATTGCTGTTGACGGGTGAGTGACTCGCGGTTGGTGTGTGTTTGCCGTGAGTCGCTTGAGTGAACGCTTCAAAGCAATATAAGTGTGAATGCAGCATAAGCCAGCTAAACACCCCCATTTTACGTATCGATAGAACAAGGCGACGAGCATGTTACTACGCCATAGCCCATTGACGGCCAACGATTTACGCCAGTGTTTACGGATTGCGACTGGCGCGACCATAGGTTTTACCCTGTGTAAAATGTTTGGTTGGAGCAATGGGGTCTTCTTCACTGTGACCCCCATGTTATTACTCGGACTCGTGCCTGTGATGAATGGCCACGCCATGCGCCAGTTATTGGCCTCATCTGCCATGGCGGGGTTAGAGGTTGGACTGCTCGGTGGTTTCTTTGGCAGCCATCCCGGCCTGATGACGCCCATCGTCTTTCTGTTATTTCTATACCGTTTTGCGGCCATGTCCCGCGGCAGTTTATTCCTCTTTGGCGCCAATGGAGTGCTCAGCCTTAGCATCATGCTGCACTTTGCAAGCTATCCCAATACCAATCTGAATGACTTAGTTTTCAGTAACTTTTGGGCGACGGCATTGTCGGTCGTTATTGCCTATGCTATGACGGCACTCTGGCCCGATGTCGAACCAAGGGCGGCTTACAAGCCTGGACCTAAGGCGCCACATCGAATGCGCCACGAAGCGTTACTCGGCGCGACCATAGCGACCGCATCATTTCTGGTATTCCAAATATTTGATCTGCGGGATTCGATGTCGGCTCAGGCGACCACCTTGTTGCTCCTGTTTCCTATGCATTGGAATGGCGCACTCGACTATGCCCGTAAGCGCGCTATAGGTACTTTGCTAGGCGTGTCGTTTGGGGTCGTTGTGCAGTTGGTACTTTATGACTGGTCAGGACTATTGATATTAATCGTCCCTTTGCTGTGGATTGGCTTGATGATCTTTAGCCAAGCCCATGTGCGAGAGGCAAGTGGCTCAGGCGTGGGTTTTGGCGCCATGACGACCTTAGGTATTCTGTTTGGCCAGTATCTGACCCCAGGCAACGATTTAATCTTCAGCGCCTTATATCGAGTGAGCAGCATTCTCACCGCCATCGTCGGCACGCTACTCCTGTGTTATTTGATACATAAGTTATTGAATCGTTTTGAATCGACGCGATTTGGTTATTGATTCTGGCTACTCGGGCTTGAAGACTTGCAGCATACCCTTTCAAAGAGTAAGGTAAATTTATCCCATTTGGATTGAACAATAAATGAGCTTTAATGAACGCTAAGGCTCATTTATTGACTGTTTTAAAAATGGGCGGCTGACTCAAAAATGGGCTCAGTGTGTGAGCAGCAACATAAATAACAATTACCACCTATGCTTTAGAGCTTAACTCTCTTCAAGGATAGAACATGAAGATTAAAACATTCGTCATAGGCTTAACGCTATGCAGCGGCTATGCGGCCGCCTCCGTTGCGCCTTCTGGCAAACAATTGATGGAAATTATCCCCCAACCGGCACAGTTATGTGTGTCTTGTCATGGGGTAGAAGGTCAGGGCGTTGAACCGCTCGGCCCTCGATTAGCGGGATTATCTAAACAATATATCTCGACCCAATTACAGCATTTCCAAGCGGGTGTGCGCCAAAATGCGACCATGATGCCGATGGCAATGACGCTGCAAGGTGATGGTATTGAGCAAGTGGCAAACTACTTTTCTGCAAAGCCTGCCAATGAGGTCAAGCCCGTTATCCGCGGTGAACAGGTGGTTTTCAATGACGATACCGCCCGCTTAGCCTACCAAGGTGATTGGTCACGTGGTTTACCAGCCTGCGTGACCTGCCATGGTCCTTCGGGGTTAGGTGGCGGCTTATTTCCCCGTTTAGCCGGTCAGCAAGCGAGTTATATTAAAACTCAATTACTGGCATGGCAGTCGGGAACGCGCAAAGGTGATGTCGATGGCATGATGGCGAACGTGGCTAACAAGCTTACCGCCGCTGAGGTTGATGCCTTAGCGAACTACTTTGCTAATTTGAAATAAGGAGCTGGCCATGAAATATTCCGCAATGTTATTACTGGCCGCGATGGGGTCGTTAACCGTGCAGGCGCAAGCCGAATCGGATCCACTGCAAGAGCGCCCAGATAAACAAGCCCCGCTGCCTTCTTTCCCTAAGATACCGGATCAAACCTATCTTACTCCTAGACCTTTGAGTGCCATTCCTGAAGGTGCCTTTGGTGACAAAGTGCGTTTGGGTTATCAGCTATTTGTGAATACCCAACAGCTGCGTGATAAGTATGTGGGCAACGAGCTTAACTGCACCAACTGCCATATGGATGCGGGCCGAAAAGCCAATGCTTCACCCCTTTGGGGCGCGTATTTTGCTTATCCGGCGTATCGCAAAAAAGACAATAAGGTCAGTAGCTTTGAAGAGCGCATTCAGGGCTGCTTTAACTATTCGATGAATGGTAAAGCCCCTGCATCGGCGAGCCCTGAGCTAGTGGCGCTTTCTGCCTATGCCTATTGGTTAGGCATGGGTGGTTTGATGGACGAAGCTAATATTAGCGGCCCAGTCCCTGAGCTTAGCGATGCCGAGTTAGTCAAAGGTGCTAAACGGGAAGACTTCCCGCTACCTGAGATATTAGCCAAGGCGATGACAGTTGAGCAGCGTGCCAACTTGCCGGGTCGTGGTTATCCTGAGATCCCAAAACCCGAACAAGCCTATTCACCTGAGCGGGGTAAAGAGGTCTATGTCGCCCATTGCCAAACTTGCCACAGTGTTGATGGCCAAGGTCAAGCGATTGCTGGCGTTTATGCGCTGCCACCGCTGTGGGGGCCTAAGAGTTACAACTGGGGTGCCGGAATGCACAGGGTCAATACTGCCGCATTCTTCATCCATGAAAACATGCCTTTTGGTAAGAGTATGCAGTTAACTAACCAACAGGCTTGGGACGTTGCAGCATATATCAACTCACACGAGCGTCCACAGGATCCGCGTAGCAAAGGTGATGTGAAGCAGGCGCAGGAGAAATACCACAATGACAGCGATTACTATGGTGTCGAGGTCGATGGCAAAGTATTAGGCACTGAGTCCTATCCGATTTTTCCTAAGAAGTCATAGTTGAGCTGCTTTGATTCAGTACTCGCCTGATGGAATAAAGCGAGTGAATAAATAAAGCAGAAAAGCCAGTAAGCCTATAGCCTTGCTGGCTTTTTTATTGGTCAAATATGTGTTGGTCAATTGTACTGAGTCATCTGGGATTTACGTTGTAGGGGTCTTCGTGTTTGCAGGTATCAACGTATAGGTGAGTCATGGCATTCGCTAGTCGACTCACAGCTAGTCCATCCTTGGATGCGCGACCGCCCGTCTGATGTGAAGGATTCACAAATGCCGTGATGGCATGGATGCCAAAAAGCGGCCATGTGGCGGACGGTCGCATCGCAAATCACCATGACTCATCTTTTGAGCATTTGCGTAACCTGTTGGTTTAAAATACAGAGAGTTTAGTAATTAATGGGTCATTAAACTATCTTGAGTACGCAAAACATATCGGGGGAGTTTAACCCTCTCCGAGTTCCCTAAGTGGCTGTTTTACATTTTTAGTTATATAAAACAGATGGTTGATACACATTTCTGTATTTCTCTATTGATATGAATGATCCCGTGACGTCCATTGAGTCTAAAAAAGACACCGTTTATGCCCTCATAGCTATGTGTTATAACCGTACAACAAACAAAGGCCGCATCGCCTTTCGTACGCGCAGCTGTGGACGTAATTTAGTCATTATTAGAACAGGAGTAACTTTGATGATTCTTCAAAGGTATATGGATTTGCCTAAATTTGTGAGTTTACTGCAAACCAAATCTATCTACTTAGCTAAGATGGCGGCATTCGATGACGCTTTGGAAGGCGGATTAACAGTATCTGATTTTTTCAAAGTATCTAATGCTCCGAAAACGTTTGATTTTGCACTTAATTTAGCATGGCCAAGTTATAACGAATCCCAAGATGAAAGAGAAGAAAGATCGACTGCTGCCCATAAAGCTCAAAATGAACTCCGTGAGAGAAAATTCGAAACTCCATTTGGTGTATATCAATGTGACGAAGCTGAGCAACTATTTCCAATATGTAAACAATGGCTATACGTTAGTTGCTGGCATCAATCACCACATGAATGCTCTGCCATGTGGAAAATATACGGCAGTGACAAAAATTCAGTTTGCATCTTTACAACAGTGGAAAAATTAATGGCTTCTATAGCTACCAGTAACTTATTTAAAAACATAGACTTTCGTGAAGTTAACTACATTAGCCATATAGAGCATGAATTCTCTATTGATCCTATATCCCCTTTCATTGCCAAATCAAAACCGTACACTTTTGAAAACGAATTTAGAGTAGTGGCTTGGAATGAGAATATTGATTTGACTATGAACAGCGTCAACAGTGAGGTAGGAGCATTATTAGGTGTAAAACTAGAAACACTAATCGATAAAATCGTGGTTTCGCCATATTCAGACCCATGGTTCAAGAACTCAGTAAAACAACTATGTAATGAATTGGGTGTATCGGTTGATGTCATTGACTCTGAAATAAGAATGGAGCCTATCAAGGGTTTCTATGATGCATTGTCTCATTTAGATAAATTAGTTTGATAGCTAAAGCCGGCACTGTGTAAAGCATTATATTGATAGATGACTCAGTAACCACCAAGTATGCATCTGCGAACACACTTGCTCTAACGCAGGAATGCAGCTCACAGAGCCAAATGAATACACCCAAATATCATTTAAGTTAGATAACTTGATGAATATAACCAATTGAAGGATAAGAAATACTAAGGCGTTAATTTGCACGCTGAATTGACATGAGCACCTTGCTTCATTGAATAATCTATCTCGCGCTTATTGAAAAACCATTATGATCTCCGCGCTATAACAACTTATCTTGCAATAAGGATTACCGTGTCTCAGCCATTGGAAGAATCTAAGTTAGAAGCTGCACAAGTTTGCCCTTTGTGCCAAGGCGCAAATCAATGTGCGGTGATTGTTGGTAAGGGCATTGAGGATTGTTGGTGTGCGCAGCAGGTGTTTCCGACTTTGGTTGCCTTGCAAGCGCAAGCATCAGATTCGCTACAAGGGGCAATCAGCCCCATTTTACCGTCTGCCGATGCGTGTATTTGCCAAACCTGTCTAAGCCAACTCAAGCAGAGTTTAAGTCAGGGGCAGATTACAACGCAGGATGAAAAAAGCCCATCGAGTGTGAGCGATGGGCTAGGTTATGAGGTGAAATAGCGGGCTGAAGTAATGAGCTATCGATTTATGGTGTAATCCAGTTGCACGCTAGTTTGTGCTTCCACGGCTTTGCCATTTTCAAACTTGGGTGCGTAACGCCATTTATCTAAGGTTTCAATACTCTCTTTTTCAAATAAAGCCCCACCCTTAGAAGCTAAAATTTCAGGATTTTTGACGAAGCCATGTTCATCGATAGTAAATTTAAGCTGAACCCAGCCACTTTTACCTCGCTGTGCATAGGACATTGGATAGTCTGGTAGAGTACGGAAAATAGGTTGTTGTTCCTGCGTGTCGGCCCAAGGGCGCATTTTGCCGATAGCAATACAGTGAGCGGTGGATGCGTCACGCTTTCCTTGGCGCTCATACAGTTCGACTAAATATGCATGGGCACTCAAGGCATAGGGGTGACTAAAATTGAGTGCGTCGAATTGTTTAACCACTTCCAGCAGTAAAGGTTCGGCTTTACCATCGTGTTTTTCCACAAATTCAACAGCTCCAACAACATAGGTTGCCTTGACTCTGTCTATGGCGTTCTCTGGCAAAATCTCTTTATAAATATCATAGGCATCGAAGGCATAGCGTCTTACGCTATTGGTGTATAGCTGGGTATGAGATAAGCGGTTGAAGGCTGCCATTTTTACATCGGCGATCAGTTTCTTTTTATCGGATTTTTCAGCAATTGCGATTGCAGTAAGAAAATCCTCTTTCGCATCTTTGGCTTCGACGGCGGTTTGTGCAGCACCCAGTAAGGGATCGATAAGTTCAAGCGCTTTTTTGCCATAATGAACTTTATAGTTTGCGAGAGCGAGCTGATACAACTCATTCGCCTTAGCCGTTTTGGGCAAATTCTTTTCTGTAAATGGGTAAGGGGCGACTTGCTTTTCTATCGCGCTGGCCCAATTCAAGGCGAGGTTAGCTAAGTCGACACTGTCTTTGGCATATTGAGCTTCGCCGAGTTGGTAAGCGATTTTTGCGCTCGCTTCAATCTTAGCTGCATCGCCTTTTTCTACGGCGGCTTGATAGTCACTATAGGCTTTGGTAAAGCTATTTTCTGAGGCGTGCACGCTAAGAGATGTGCCTAAAGTGAGGGCAAGAAGACAGGCTATTGGCAGCATTTTTCCGTGCGACATTCTATATATCCTTATTATTGATGAATTTAGATGATACATAGATGTGCATTATGGGACAAGTCGGTTTGGCTTTTGTTAATAATGCTGGGGGAGTGCTGATAACTGAGAATTGAGAGTTGAGAGTTGAGATTAAAAATAAGCGAGCCCAGTTGAAATTGAGTTCGCTTATTTATCAGTGTTTTGTCGCTTTATTAGCCGTTATAACTTCTATTAGCCGCAAGTGCTTTTACTCGCCACCATCACTTCGCAGTGAAAGTCACGGCAAATTGCCCGAGCGCGCCGTATTCAAAGTCACAAACCTGCGCCAATGGCAGATCGAGGACGCCAGCGTAGGAGCCGGTGATCACATATTGCCCTTGAGTTAAGCCAATGCCTTGGGCGGATAAAAAGTTCACTAACCAGTAGAGTCCCGCTTTAGGGAAACCATTAGGATGAATGGCGGATTTTTGCAGTGTTTCGCCATTGTGAATGTTAACGCTGAGTTCGAAATGGCTGGTCTCTAAACCTGCTAGCGGATTTAGCACTGGCCCTAACCATAATCCTTGATTGACTAAGCCATCGGCGAGAGCATCGAAATGCGTCGCTTCACTGGGCGTATGGTAGCGGCTTTTGATCAATTCCAAGGCTAAGCGAGTGTGGCCTAAGGCCGCGTCGATTTCGGCCTCTGTGTAAGGCGCGGTTCTTGGTGGTAAATCGCGAGCAATCTCGAAGGCGAGTTCAGGTTCGACGCGGGCCAGATCTTTAGTCGATAGATAGAGTGGGCAAGTGGCCGATTGCTGATACACATCCTTTTGATAAATAGGCGCTACGACGATTTTTTCCGCCGAGGGTAATAGGCATTTCCACGCCGCGATAGGATTGTTGTTAGCCTTATAGATTGCAGCCACGGTTTGCTGAATGGCGAAGGCCTGTTCGAAGCTCGTTGGCCTCAGCTCTGGGATCAGTAAATCGCCGCAGGTGCCTGCGGCGCGGCGCTCGGCGAGTTCCTTTGCTGCGGCATAAATCTGCATTTGAACTGGTTCGAGCGGGGCGGTAGATGACATTAACTTTCCTATTTAAAGAGTGAGCCTAGAAAGACGTGACGTAGAAACAGTGTGGCAGAGAAGCCATTTAATCGGCCAAATATACTCGGTTATTGCCATCGCTGGAAATGCCAATATTGGCTTTCGGGGTAAATCAGCTGCAGTTGAATCAAGAGTGCGGCCAATATTCTAATCATCGTAAGATGCTGATACTTGCCTCACATAAGTGTCAGCTAAAGTATCCATTTAAACGCGAATCTTTCCATGATTCGCTGCTAGATATTGTGCTGACTCAGTGCCAGAATGACGCTCCATTTTGCGGTCTCTACTGGACATCTCCGTGAACCTTAGCCATAACGCCCCTCAGGCAAATAATCATGCTCAACTCGGGCTGATCTTCATTTCAGTTGCGATTGTATTTTGGGGTATGTTACCCATAGCCTTGAAGCTTTCGGGGGCTTTTATCGATCCTGTCACTTTGACTTGGTTTCGTTTTTTGGTCGCGCTTGTGGTCAGCATATTGATCCAATGGAGCGCGGGCAGCCTTAAGCAATTTGCGGCGCTCGATGCCAAAGTCTGGTTACGGCTAGTGCTTGCGGGCGTGTTTTTGATGCTCAATTATGTGTCTTTTGTTTACTCACTCGATTATCTTGCGCCGGGTGCTGCCCAGCTGAATTTCCAGACTTCGCCCTTTTTCCTCGCCTTCGGTGGCGTGCTGTTTTTTAAGGAACGGCTGAATGCGGTGCAGCTCAGTTGTTTTGCGACACTGGCCTTAGGTATGTTGATGTTTTTCCATCCGTATTTGGATTTATCTGGCGCCAATAATCATCAGGTTTGGATTGGGGTAATGATTATTCAGTTCTCGGCGTTGTCGTGGACTAGCTATGCCTTGTTGCAAAAATCATTATTGAATCGTTTATCGCCCGCGAATGTGCTTTTAGTGATCTATGGCTTAGGTATTTTCGTAATGGCTCCCTTTAGCGACTTTAGTCAGTTTGCCAGTATGGACAGCTTCGAGTGGCAGATTGCGCTGTTTTGCGCTGCCAATACCTTGATCGCCTATGGCTGTTTTGGGCAGTCGATGAAGTACTGGCCGACGGCACAGGTGAGCGCCATGTTGGCCCTAACGCCAGTATTTAGCTTTAGTGCCACTGCTTTGGTAGTAAGCATTGGCTGGTGGCCAGACGTCTTCCATGCCGATGAATTAGATGGATTATCTCTGCTGGGGATTGGCGTCATTATTGTGTCTGTGATGGTGGTACAATTACTGCCTCTGTATCGCAATCGTCAGGCGAAGCGTTTGCAGGCTGCCTAATATCCATGGTATTTGATTAGCCCAATGGTATTTAATTAGCATATGAAACATACATTTTTACCCATGGGAAAGGCCAGTGATCACTAGACTCAGCGATTTAAAACTTAAGGATATCCGTGGGGTCATCTTCGATCTCGACGGCACCTTAGCGCACTCCAATCCGGATTTTGCTGGTCTGCGGCGTGAGTTGGGGATTCATTCTGGTACGGATATCTTGGCCCATGTCGATAGCCTGAGTGCGGGTGAAGCACAGGCTCAGGCGCTGGAAATCGTCCATGAGTACGAGAGACAAAGCTCACTCAATGCCAGTTGGATTGATGGCGCGCGTGAGCTTATCGAATGCCTACGGGCTAAATCGCTGCCCTTGGCTATTTTGACCCGCAATATGCCGGAAGCGGCGCAAATCACTATCGATAAGCTCGGCATAGATATTGAACTAGTATTAACGCGTTACGACGCGCAGCCTAAGCCGCATCCCGAAGGTATTCATCTTATTTGCCAGCAGTGGCAACTCGCCCCCGCAGATATCCTGTATGTAGGCGATTATCTGTTTGATCTGCAAACCGCGCGTAATGCGGGTAGCCGCTGCGCATTATATTGCCCTGAAATTATTCCCGATTATGCCCACGACGCCGACATGCTAGTGGCTTGCTACCATAGCTTTATCGAAGCGTGGACAGTGGGTGACTAGGCATTGTTTGGGGCTGCATCTTGCTTATCTTGCTTCAGTCCCAAGCGTACACTATCCAATAAGGCAATCAGCCAGCAGAGGATAAATCCGTACATCAGCTTATCCGCACCATCCCGAATGGTTGCCGTGGTTTGCTTGGTCACTTCGGCCGCAATCACGCCCATATCCAGCGGCAAAACGCCAGTTTGAATATCCAGCGAGATAAGCTGCGCCACTTGCATGACTTGTTGCAGCAACAGGCCGAGACTCAGTATTGCCAGCACAAAGAACACTAAGGCGCTGCGTTTATGTTGCAGATAAAAATGGCCGCTGCCAGGGGCGACGAAGGCGGATAATAGTCCAGCGGTAAGGGCTTTTTTCATGGGGAAACTCTCAAAGGGAACGCTTAGCGTTTGGATGACATTGTTAAGCGAATAAGCATTAGAGTCAATCTTGAGCCATGGCTGCTTGTTAAGGAGTCTGTTTTTGTCGATATTGCGTCTTTGCGCTGCCTATTCGTCGTTTATTTATTAACATCAGTCTATACAGAGCGTATTCTTCCACTGCTTACATGGCAGCTTCTGGAGGAAAAGGAATAAAAATGCAGATGTCCTTAAAGAAACGTGTTCAAGGGTTTACCTTAATTGAATTGGTCGTCGTGATCATTATTTTAGGCATTTTGGCTGTTATCGCCGCGCCTAAATTTATGAACTTGCAAAGAGATGCCAAAGTGAATGCCGTAAAAGGGTATTTGGGGCAGATGCAAGATATGACCAAGATGCTGCATATGAAAGCACAAATCGTCAACACCACTGGCGACGATGTTACTATCGCGACCCAATACGGTGATTATCAGTTCTATGCAGGTTTTCCTGAAACTAAGAGTGAATCTACGTCACCTAATTTGTATTTCTTAGAGACTTTTATGGATTTAGGCGTGCCTAAACAACAGACTAAAGATAATACCAAAAGGCAGGCTGATTACGGCGATATACAAGCATTTGAAGATAATGACTATTCGCGGTTGGGTTATGGAACGGGAGATTTAACTGCCGGCCAGTGCTATGCAGAATATCACCATACCTCAACTGGACACTCGTTTTTATTCGAGACCGATGGATGCTAGTTTTAGCTGTTAGTAAACTCGTTATCTGAGGCATATATTAGTGTTGTGAATGGTCGTAGGCTCTCTTAGTTAGAGACTGATTACTGATTTTAAGCCAACAAAAAAGGAGCCTAGGCTCCTTTTTTAGTCTCTAGCTTAAGCTAGATTAGTCTTCACGTGGTTTACGTGGCTTACGCTCACCGGCAGGCTTGTCTGCACGTGGTTTGCGGTCAGCAAATGGCTTGTCACCAGTAGACGCAGCGCGTGGCTTACGGTCACCAGCTGGGCGGTCACCCGTTGGACGATCACCACGTGGTTTACGGTCACCAGCAGGGCGGTCTGAACGAGCACTACGGCCTGAATCAACAAATACTTGATCGCCAGCTTCGCGGATGTTCAATGGCTTGCCACAAACACGTACTTTACGTAGGTGCTGTAACACGTCTTTTGGCATGCCGTCTGGCAGGTCAACAGTGGTCACTGCATCGTAAAGTTGGATTGCGCCAATGTAACGGCTGTCGATGTTAGCTTCGTTCGCGATAGCGCCAACGATGTTACCCACACCTACACCATTCTCACGACCTACGTCGATCACGTAACGGCACATTTTCAAATCTGGGTTGTCTTTCAACGCTTCAGCTGAGCCTAAGCTTGCTGGCATTGGACGCGGTTCGCGACTTCTGCGTTCACCACGCTCACCACCACGGTCATTACGATCACTTCCGCGGTCGCTACGTTCAGTACGCTCACTGCGTTCATCACGAACACGTTCTTGAATTGCTGGCAATTGCAAAGGACGTTCTTGCTGAACTTGCTGTAATAATGCAGCGGCTAGCAGATCAGTATCGACTTCTAACTGTTGGCATAATTGAGCAACAGCTTCTTTCATGAAATCTAAATCGCCGTTGATTGTTTCAGCCAATTGCTCACCTAAGCGAGACAGACGACGTTCTGCAACAGTCTCTGGGCTAGGTATTTTCATTGGTGAAATGCGGCTGTTAGTTGAACGCTCGATAGTGCGCAGCATGCGCATTTCACGGCTAGTTACAAACAGAATCGCCATACCAGTACGGCCAGCACGGCCCGTACGGCCAATACGGTGTACATAAGCTTCGGCATCATACGGAATATCGTAGTTCACAACGTGACCGATACGCTCAACGTCAAGACCACGGGCCGCAACGTCAGTCGCGATCAGAATGTCTAACTTGCCACGTTTCAGTTGGTCAACTGCACGCTCACGGGCTTGCTGGTTCATGTCACCGTGTAGTGGTGATGAAGCATAACCGCGGGCTTCTAACTTTTCAGCTAACTCAACACATGAGTTACGAGTACGCACGAATATGATCACACCTTCAGTGTTTTCAACTTCTAATACACGTACTAAAGCTTCAAGTTTGTTGTGTTGTGATACTTGTACGAAACGCTGTTCGATTGACTCAACCGTCGTTTGGCTTGATTCGATACGAACATGTACAGGATTACGTAAGTGCTGGTTAGCAACACGCTTAATTTGCTCTGGCATAGTGGCAGAGAATAACGCCAGTTGGCGCTCGCTTGGCGTGTGCTCAAGGATCCATTCGATATCATCGATGAAGCCCATTTTTAACATTTCATCGGCTTCATCAAGCACTAAAGCTTGTAATGAGTCGAGTTTCAAGGTGCCGCGACGCATATGGTCCATAACACGACCTGGCGTACCAACGATAACTTGTGGGCCGCGTTTCAGGGCATTCAACTGTTGTTGCATGCTTTGGCCGCCATAGATAGGAAGAACGTGGAAATTCTTCATAAATTTGGCATAGCTACTGAACGCTTCAGCAACCTGCACGGCTAATTCACGTGTTGGTGCTAAGACTAAAATTTGCGGTGTAGTTTGGCTGG
>Ga0065714_10003360_pt1 | contig 13089 bp, 7 predicted proteins | sample MisRhiReplicate2_FD_59101 | JGI IMG/M metagenome (GOLD analysis project Ga0065714, IMG submission 59101) | Miscanthus rhizosphere microbial communities from Kellogg Biological Station, MSU, sample Rhizosphere Soil Replicate 2: eDNA_1 v2... | ecosystem: Host-associated > Plants > Roots >... | reverse complement strand
CTGGGCTTACGAGGAGATGCTATTTTACAGCTCGACTGGACCATTGGGGAGCTGATGAAGCAACTTAAAGCGCTGAATATAGATAAGAACACCTTAATTGTATTTACAAGTGACAACGGACCTGTGCTGGATGATGGTTACCAGGACGGGGCGGTAACAATGATTAATGGTCATTTGCCTGCGGGGCCTCTACGTGGGGGTAAATACAGCGCCCTTGAAGGAGGGACCAGAGTGCCGTTTATTTTAAACTGGCCGGCACAGGTTAAGCCAACTGTTTCTTCTGCATTGGTGAGTCAGATGGATTTACTGGCCTCTTTTTCAAAACTGATTAATCAGCCAATTTCTTTAGGAGATGCCCCTGATAGTGAGAATTTGCTTGATGCGTTTCTTGGTCGCTCACAAAAAGGCAGATCTGTTTTTGTTGAGCAAGGCGGTCCGCTTTCAATTATCAAAGATGGCTGGAAATATATCACGCCATCCAATGGTACCGCTTATAATAAAGAGGTAGGGATAGAAACAGGAAATTCAACAGACCTGCAATTGTATAATCTGAAAGAGGATATGGGGGAGAAGCATAATCTTGCAAACAAATATCCTGAAAAGACAAAAGAGCTGGCTGATTTACTTAAAGCAGTACAAGCAAAGAAATAGTATGTAACTTTACAAATATTTAAGGCAAGCGGTTGCCTTGCAATTTTACTTAGTACTGTCTTTTTGAAGGTCGCTTAAGGCCTTCCTATTAACAGCCTGCAGGTTATTCACCTGCAGGCTGTTTTTTTTTTGGTCAACATTTTTTGGTCAACATCCGTCCAATCCGCTGCAAGTCCGATTTATCTGAGTTTGTTAGTCTTCAAGGTTTTAATGAGAAAAGTTTTGGATATATGAAAATATTCATACCTTTATTATAGTATAGTATAGTATAGTATAGAACAGAATGATATTGTATTGTACCGCAATAGAACCATAAACCAAATAAACCAATTAAACAAAAATGCGTATGAACTTAAGATTGACTATTCATTTGCTCGTGCTTTTGTCTGTGTTTGGCGGCCAGCTGGCTTTGATCGCAGATGTTAAAGCTCAGGTTGCTGTGAAATCACAGCGTAAAGTTTCAGGAAAAGTTACTGACGAGAAAAATTTGGGCTTGCCCGGTGTTTCTGTAAATGTGAAGGGAACCAGTAAAACCGTTGCTACAGATGCGAATGGTAATTATAAGATCAGTATAGCTGAAGAAAAGGCTACTTTATTATTTTCTTATACAGGTTACATTACCAAAGAGATAGCCATAGTAAGTAACTACAATGTAGATGTTCAACTCAGTGTTGATCGTAAGCAGCTGGAGGAAATCGTTGTTGTAGGTTATGGAACTCAGAAAAAGGCTACCGTTACCGGATCTGTAGCTACTATTAAAGGAGATGTTCTGAAACAGAGTCCTACAGCAAATCTTACCAATGCGATTGCAGGGAGGGTACCTGGGGTAATCGCAACAAACCGTTCGGGGGAACCTGGAAATGATTTTTCTTCTTTGCTGATCAGGGGAAAAGGTACATTAAACGATAACAGTCCGCTGATTGTAATTGATGGTGTTGCCAACCGTGGGGCATTTGAAAGGATTAATCCTGACGATGTGGAAAGCATTAGTGTACTTAAAGATGCTTCTGCAGCTATTTATGGTGCGCAAGCCGCCAATGGTGTAATTCTGATCACAACCAAAAAGGGTAAAAGCGGAAAATCTACAATTACTTATGGCGGCAGTTATGGTATTACTCAGGCTACTCAATTGCCTAAACTGGTAGATGCAGGGCAGTACGCTACTTATATTAATGAGGTGAACGACCGATTGGGGCAGCCGCATCAATATTCGGATCCGGACATTCAGAAATATAAGGATGGGAGTGATCCTCTGAATTATCCGAATACCAATTGGTATGATGCTGTGATAAAAGATTTTTCACCGCAATATCGCCATTCACTAAGTTTAAGCGGCGGTACGGACAAGTTGGAACATTTTATATCCGGTGAGTACTTAAACCAGGAAGGTATTTTTCACAAGTCAGCTACCAATTATAAACAATACAATCTCCGTTCTAATATTTCTTCGCAGGTAACCCCAAATCTGAGGTTGTCTTTAAACGTGTCAGGAAGGATTGAAGACCGACAGGCTTCCAATTATAGTAGCGGAAATATTTTTAGTGAAGTGCTTTCTGCCTATCCTACATTACCAGCATATTATCCAAATGGATTGCCAGGTCCGGGACTAGCCGGTGGACGTAATCCGGTATTGATGGCATCGGGTGCTACCGGTTATAATAGGGTTAAAGATTATTCCTTACTATCTGATTTTTCCTTCGATTTAAAGCTTCCTGATATTGCTGAAGGGCTGTATGTGAGTGGATTGGCAGCATTTGATTTTAGGTTCCGTAACGGCAAAAAGTTGTATGATAACTGGGATGCCTACCGATATAACAAGACGACCAATGAATATGTGAACCTTAAGAACACTCAGGGACCTATTAACCTGAATGAGGATTTTAGAAATTACAAGTTGCAGACCTACAACATCAAGTTGGGGTACAGCCGTCAGTTCGATACACATAACGTTAGTGCGTTTGTTGCCTTTGAACAAAGTGAGAACTACGATGAAGGAATCAGTGCTTACCGTACCGGTTACCTGAGTAGCAAGATTGATCAGATTTTTATTGGTGGTGATAAGGATAAAAACAACGGGAGTGTTGCTTCACAGTCGGCCCGCCAGAATTTTTTTGGTAGGTTAACTTATAGCTTGAAGGATAAGTATCTGGCAGAATTTATTTTGCGCCATGACGGTTCCTTTAACTTTCCAAATGGCAAACGCTGGGGTACTTTTCCAGGTGTTTCCGTAGGCTGGAGGATTTCAGAAGAAGGTTTCTTTAAAAAAAATCTTGCTTTTGTGAATCAACTAAAATTAAAAGCGTCCTGGGGTAAAATGGGTAATGATAAGATCAACCCTTATCAGAACTTGCAGCAGTATAATCTCGACGGGGGATTCTATTTTGGTCCGGATAGTGAAAAACAACAAGGCCTTTCTGCCGGTGTTGCACCAAATCCTAACATCACCTGGGAGGTTGCAAAAACTACGAATTTTGGAATAGAGTCGTCCTTTTTTAAAGGAGACCTAAGTTTAAATGCAGATTATTTTATTTCGAAAAGGAGCAGCATTTTAATTGCCCGTAATGCTTCCGTACCTTCAAGTACTGGCTTAAGTGGAAAACTTCCGGCAGAGAATATTGGTAGGGTAAACAACAGAGGGGTAGAGTTTGAAATCTTGTACAGACGCGCGCTGAATAATGACTTTTCTTTCAGTTTTGGGGGTAACTATACTTATACCAAAAATGAAGTTGTATTTATGGATGAGGCAGCAAATGTACCTGAATGGCAAAAGATTCAGGGGCATTCAATGGATTCATGGCTGGTTTATCAATCTACAGGAGTTTATCGCAATCAGGCCGAAATTGATAATTCTGTCCATTTGTCTGGCACAAAGCCAGGAGATATAGGTTATAGAGATACAAATGGTGATAAAAAGATAACTTCTGATGATATGATTCGGGTGTTTGAAGCTCCGACACCAAAAAGTGTATTTGGTATAAGTGCTGGAATGGAGTATCATGGTTTTGGATTAAATCTCTTGTTGCAGGGACAGGGAAAGGCAAAGCAATTGATTCTTCCGCAACAAGGAAATGCAATTACTCCACCGGTATGGCTATTTGAAAACCGCTATAGTGTAAACAACCAGAATGGTGCTTATCCTGCTTCCTTTGATCGTAACGATCCAATTAATAATCGTTATTCTGATTTCTGGTTGCGAAATGCTTCATTTTTAAGGCTTAAAAATGCGGAAATATACTATACTTTCTCAAATTCAGTTGTGAGCAAATTAAAGCTGCAAAACCTGCGTGTTTTTGTCAATGGAAGTAACTTGTTAGTGTTCAGTAAGATTAAGGATTATGACCCTGAGTTAAACGCAGTTACGGGTAGCTATTATCCGCAAACCAGGATTATAAGTGCCGGCATCAATATTTCCCTTTAATCTCTAATTATAAAAGAAATGAAATCTAAATTATATATATTCTTCGCAGGCTTATTTTTGCTGACCAGCATCAGTTCTTGTAAAAAAGACTTTCTGGAAAGAAAGCCATTGGATACTTATTCAGAACTTGATGTGTGGGCTGATCTGAATCTGGTACAAACATTTGTAAACTCGAAATACCGTGCTTTGCCTCATTTTTACAATTGGGATAAGGCGGTGAATGGTCCTGGTTTATCTGCTGCCGCTGATGAAGGTTACTCTAAATTCAATTACGAGGGTGTTTTTTTATGGAATAAAGGTGAAGTGAACCCCGATAATTTATCTATGGACAGTTGGTCTGGAGATTATGGTTTTATCAGGGATTGCAACGCTTTTTTTGAAAAAATAGCTGGTGTAAAAGGGGATGACAACATCAAAAAACGCATGATGGGTGAGATGAAATTTATCCGCGCCTGGTGTTATTTTAATCTGACTGCCAGATATGGAGGTGTTCCTTTAATTACAAAAGTTTACAGTTTGTCGGACACAGAGTTTAAAGCAAGCCGCAATACTTATGAGGAATGTATGGCTTTTGTTGTTAGAGAAATGGACGAAGCCTTAAGTATGCTGCCTGATAGTTATAGTGGAAAAGATCTTGGAAGAGTTACGAAAGGAGCAGCTCTTGCATTGAAATCCAGAGCATTGTTATACGCTGCGAGTAAGTTGAATAATCCCGCCGGAGCCAGGGATAAATGGCAGAAGGCTGCTGATGCTGCGAAGGCAGTAATAGATCTTAACACTTTTGGATTGTACCAGGGGAGTGATTATAAGCAGATTTTTCTGGAAAAATTCAATTCAGAAATCATTCTTTCTTATGGTATGAATGGAACTGATTGGGAATCATATCTTGATATTATGATCGCTCCAAACGGATACCATGGCTGGTCGGTATATGCCCCTTCCCAAAATCTGGTCGATGATTTTGAAATGAGTAATGGCAAGATGATCGGAGAAGCTGGTTCAGGCTATGACCCTGCAAATCCTTATGCGAATAGGGACCCCCGTTTTAACGCTACTATTATCTATAACGGGACTCAGTTCAAAGGACGGTCTGCAGAATATTTTAAGGGAGGCCTGGACAGTCCACAAAGCCCTGTAGAGAACTGGAATGCCAGTTTAACAGGATATAACTGGCGTAAATATGCTGATGAATCGCACGATATGGACGCTTCCGGTAGTGAGCAGAACTGGATTGTCTTCAGGCTTGCAGAGATATACCTGAACTATGCTGAAGCTCAATATGAATTGGGCAATGAGCCGGTTGCCCGACAATACCTGAATCTGGTACGCAGCAGATCAAGTGTAAACATGCCTGCCGTTAATGCGGTCGGCACTGCATTGATAGATGCGATCAGGCATGAACGCGAAATAGAACTGTGCTTTGAAGGACATAGATTTTACGATGTACGTCGTTGGAAAATTGCTGCACAAACTGAAAATAAGCCGATAAGGGCAGTTAATATTACAAAAAATCCTAACGGTTCATTCAGTTACAGCTATTTCAATTTACAGGAACGGAAATTTCTGGAAGCGCATTACCTGTTTCCTATTCCAAAGTACGAAATGCAAAAAAATAATCAGTTGGTTCAGAATCCTGGATATCAATAAATAGGAAAACCGTATGAGGTTAAACTTCATACGGTTTTTAATAATTTGAATGTTAAATTTGTTTGGTCAATTGTCAGTAGCCCGGAATTATAAAAGAGATATGAGAAACGTTTTTGAGAAAATACAGGAGCTGGAAGAAATTCCGGGTTATTCTAAACACCAGCAATTGGTACAGGGATTTATAAACTCAATTGACGAAAAGATATTGGAGAGGGGCGATCAGCTGCCTTCAGTAAATACAATGATAAAAGAAACGGGTTTTGCCCGGGAAACTATTGTTAAAGGATATAAAGAGTTAATTGAACGCGGTATTATCGAATCGAAAAACCGGATGGGTTATTACATATCTAATACAGATACCGGCCAACCCGTTAAAATTGCGTTATTGCTTTATGCATTTGATTCGGTTCAACAAACTTTTTATAAGGCATTCAGAGATGCTTTAGGTCCTCAAATTCATATCGATGTATTTTTCCATCATCAGAATGTTGAATTGTTCGAGACCATTATCAACAACATTAATGGTAAGTATGGTATGTATGTGGTTACGCCAATGCCTCATCCCCGAACAGCTGAGATTTTAAAAAAGCTTCCATTAAATAAATTCTTGATGATTGATCGCTTTGAAATTATTGATGGCGATTTCTCTTATGTCACTCAGGAGTTTGAAGAATCAAGTTATCGTGTTTTTGTGGAATTATTAGATACCATCAGGCAATTTGATGAGATGGTTTTCTTTTCGCGTCCGAATTCTGATCTGCCCATTGAGATTACCAAAGCATTTAAAAGATTTGTTAAGGATTATAAAATCAAGTACAAGATAAATAAAGAGTATTTGCCTGGATCTGTCGAGAAAGGCAAAGTTTACTTTATGTGCAACGACATGCAAACCTGGATTTTGCTAAAAGACTGTAAGGAAAAGGGAATAAAACTTGGAACAGAGGTTGGTATTTTGTCTCAGGATGATGATGCTGTAAAGGAAATTATCTGCGATGGCATTACTACTTACTCCGCAGATTTTGAATTGATGGCACAAAAAGCTGCCAATTTTGTACTCAACCATGAAAAAACACAGGAGGTAATTCCCACAGTCTTAAAGCGAAGAAATTCACTTTAAGCCTTTGAAAAAATGAACAATTTTATAAAATTTTTAACTGTTGGACTGATGATTACGGTTCAACTGTCTGCCTATGCTCAGTTGAATTCATTACCGGTGCAAGTGGATAGGTGGGCTATGCAACTGGATGGCAGTATCTTATGGAAAGTAACTGATCGGTTGCCTCATGCAGATCATTTGGAAATGAGTGGTGAAAAGGTTTCGCTATGGGTTCAATATGAAGTAGATGGCATGAAGCACCTGCGCCTTAAGCGTACAGTAGTTTTTCCAGGTTTTAGGATGAAACCTAATGATACCCATTCGAGTCTGATGCAGGTGATTGAGGACGCAGAACTACCCGGGATTTTTATAGATGGAAAACCGCTGAGGGAAGAGTTGATTGGTGGCCGCAAGATAAAGGCCATGCCGGAGCAGGTTACTACAATCAGGTTAAACGGGATTATGGAAGTAACCAGTAAACTAGGGGAAAGAGGTAATGTATTGCTGAAACGAGCGTTATTTCCATCAGTGGATAAAGCGCTTGCTATAGAAAAATTGCTGTTTGTCAACAAAGGCGATAAACCGGTTTTAGTGAGTATGGATTATCTTGATAAAGAACTCCGTATAGATACAACCAGAAGTCACAAGGTTCCGCACAGCCTGATGTGGAATATAATAAGTGCAGGACCAAAAACCATTGTTCCGGGTGATTCTGCAGTATTTACCCTTACTTATCAGGCAGCTCCAGACAGAAGTGCAGCTGTGCAGATAAATCCAGTGACAGAGGAGATTGTCCGTAAAGGTCGGATTAAAGGGATTTTGGATAAATTGCAGCTGATCACCCCTGACCCGATTTTAAATACAGCTTTTGCTTTTGCCAAAATCAGAGCGACCGAAAGTATTTTTAAAACTAAGGGTGGTTATATGCATGGGCCAGGTGGCTTGTCCTATTACGCAGCAATCTGGGCAAATGATCAGGCGGAATATGTAAATCCATTTTTTGCTTTTTTAGGTGATGATCTTGGGAATCAATCGGCAATGAATGCTTATCGGATGTTCGCAAAATACATAAACCCGGATTATAATCCTATCCCTAGCTCAATAGTAGCAGAAGGTGACGGTTATTGGAATGGGGCAGGGGATAGAGGAGATCAGGCTATGATTGCTTATGGGGCGTCGAGGTATGCGCTGGCCAATGGAAACATAGATTCAGCCCGTGTACTTTGGCCACTTATAGCATGGTGTCTGGAGTATTCGAAAAGGAAGCTAAATGCCAGTGGTGTTGTGGATTCTAAAAGTGATGAACTGGAAGGACGTTTTCCTGCCGGAACAGCAAATTTATCTACAAGTTGCCTGTATTATGATGCCCTTATCTCGGCTGCAGAATTGGGCAAATCACTAGGAAAGCCCACTAGTCTTACCAATGGATATATTAAACAGGCAAAAGCGTTAAGAAATGCGATTGATAACTATTTTGTCGGCAGAGTGGAAGGATTTGATACTTATCGTTACTACAAGGAGAATAGTATACTGCGCTCCTGGATATGTATGCCACTTACTGTGGGGATTTATGACCGTATGAAAGGAACAATAGCAGCTCTTTTTTCGCCCCGGTTATTTACTGAAGACGGATTGTTAACGCAGGCTGGGGATAAAACCTTTTGGGATCGCTCCACACTTTATGCACTAAGAGGGATTTTTGCTGCCGGAGAAACGGAACAGGCAATGGCTTATCTTCAGTATTATTCGAAAAGAAGATTGTTGGGGGAGCATGTCCCTTATCCGGTAGAGGCATACCCGGAAGGGGGCCAGCGTCATTTATCGGCGGAGAGTGGGTTGTATTGCCGCATATTCACCGAAGGGATATTCGGGATACGACCGTTGGGATTAAACAGTTTTAATTGTAGTCCAAGAATACCAAAAGGATGGAAGGACATGGCTATACGTAATGTTTATGCCTTTGGAACCGTATTTGATCTTGAAGTGATGAGACTGAAAAATGGAAAGCTGAATATTCGGGTGATAAAAGATAAAAAGGTTGAGAATTACCGGATTAACGATGGCGCTACTGCGTATATCCGAATATAAAGTTAAGAATGTTTTTTATGATGTTTTAGTAAATGAAAATCTCAGGCGTAAATATGATTATAAGCTCAAAATAGCTAAGTAAAACGTTTGCGTAGTGATAATTTATAAGAAGTTTTTAAAAATAGAACCTCATTTCTTTTTAGCTAAGATATTGTCTGCGCGTAAATAAACAGGGGTCTATATATGATTCATATTGGTAAAATGGAGAAGCTTTAAATGGTGTGATTGCTTATTTTTAAATCGTTTTGCAAACGTTTGTGTAAAATCATAATTGAGATTTTTCTTTTAAAAGCTATAAACAGCGTAATATTATCATTAAAACCAATATAGATCTAAGCGTGTTTCATACCAATAATCGCTTTAAATCACCTAATTTAATACACAATGAGAAAATATCTTTTAGCTTCATTTTTGCTGTTAACCTTAGCAATAAGCGTTAATGCTCAAAAGAAGCACACTTTTGCCATTGCCGATGGTAATTTCGTTTTAGATGGAAAGCCTGTTCAGATTCATAGCGGCGAAATGCATTATTCGCGTATTCCAAAACCTTACTGGCGTCACCGTTTAAAAATGATGAAAGCAATGGGGTTAAATGCGGTTGCAACCTATGTTTTCTGGAATTATCATGAAACTGCTCCAGGCGTTTGGGATTTTAAATCCGACAATAGAAATGTTGCTGAATACATTAAAATAGCACAGGAAGAAGGGCTTCTTGTTATTTTAAGACCAGGACCGTATGTATGTGCTGAGTGGGAATTTGGTGGTTATCCATGGTTTTTGCAAAAAGTGCCGAATATGGTGATCAGAGGAAATAACCCGCAGTATCTGGCTGCAACGAAAGCTTATTTTACAGCGCTTTACGGACAGGTGAAAAATCTATTGGTTACCAATGGAGGTCCGATCATCATGGTGCAGGGAGAGAATGAGTTTGGTTCATATGTAGCTCAGCGTAAAGACATCCCTCTGGAAGATCATAAAAAATACAGCGCAGCAGTATTTCAACAATTGAAAGATGTTGGTTTTAATGTGCCTTTCTTTACTTCTGATGGAAGCTGGTTGTTTGACGGCGGAGCTTTACCTGGTGCCTTGCCAACTGCAAACGGAGAAGGTGACGTTGCGAAGTTGAAAGATGTTGTTAATAAATTTAATGGCGGAAAAGGGCCTTATATGGTTGCTGAGTTTTATCCTGGTTGGTTAGACCATTGGGCGGAGCCATTTCCAAAAGTTAAGACTGAGAGTACAGTGAAGCANACTCAGAAATATCTGGATAACAATGTGTCCTTNAATTACTATATGGTACATGGTGGTACGAACTTCGGATTTACTTCNGGAGCAAATTATGATAACAAGCATGATATTCAGCCGGACTTAACCAGTTATGATTATGATGCGCCGATTAGCGAGGCAGGTTGGGCTACTGAGAAGTACAATGCTTTGCGTGAGCTGCTTAAAAAACCGGAGACACCGGCTGTTCCAGCTAAAACACCGGTTATCACCATCCCTAATATTGTGTTAAACAAAGCAGTGGACCTGGAAGATTTGAAAAATAAAATCAGTCCGGTTAGCGCTGATAAACCTTTAAGTTTCGAAGAATTAAATCAGGGACATGGTTATGTATGGTATAGCAAAAAGTTTAACCAGCCTATTAGTGGTAAATTGGAGCTAAATGGGTTGAGAGATTACGCATTGGTATATGTAAATGGGGTTAAAGTAGCCGAACTAAATAGTTATTACAAAAAATACGAAGCTGAAATTGATATCCCATTTAATGCGACGCTAGATATCGTAGTTGAAAATATGGGACGTATTAACTATGGTGCTAAGATCATAAACAGTACCAAAGGAATCATTTCTCCTGTTATTATCAATGGGCAAACCATCACCGATAACTGGGAAATGTATAAACTGCCAATGGATGTTGTTCCTAATGTCACTGCTGCTAAAAATACGGCTACCGCCGGAAGACCTGCAGTTTATCAAGGTGCCTTTAACCTGAGTAAAACAGGGGATACCTTTTTAGATATGCGTGATTGGGGTAAAGGTATTGTGTTTATCAATGGGATCAACATTGGTCGTTACTGGAGCGTTGGTCCACAGCAAACGCTTTATGTTCCGGGGTGCTGGTTGAAATCAGGTAAAAATGATATTGTGATTTTTGAACAAAAGAATGATGTTCTTCAGAAAAGTGTTAAATCAATTGAAACACCGATTTTAGAAGAATTAAGGCCTGAGAAAGGTTTGTAAAATACTCTTTTTGAGTGATACTCTTAATCGTTGATTATATTAACAGCCTGTAGGTGATTAACCTGCAGGCTGTTGTTATTTTATGATTTTGGTTTTTCCTGGGTGTCGTAGTTGATCATCCAATTGATGCCAAACTGATCAGTGAACATACCAAAATAGGCACCCCAGAAAGTGTCGTTCATGGGCATGGTTACTTGCCCGCCTACAGTTAATGCGCTAAACAGCTTGTCGGCCTCTTCTTTACTTTCTACATTTAATGATAGTGAGATGTTGTTTCCAATGATTGTTTTTCCTCCAAAGGATTCAGATGAATCACTTCCCATTAACATAGTTTCTTTGCTGATTGGCAGAGAAACGTGCATGATCTTATCTTCCTCTCCCGGAGGGCATTTTTGATCATCGGTTGGTGGCATGTCTTTATACCTTCCGATAAAGGGAAATTCACCACCAAATACAGATTTGTAAAACAGGAATGCTGCTTCACAGTTTCCATTAAAAGTTAAATACGCGTTTACGGTTGCCATAATTGATTGTCGTTTAATATTGATTGGTTTTCTGATTTTAATATGCCATAGCTTGTTTGGTATGGTATTTTTTAAGGAAAGCGATTTGCCCGATATCATAGCTTTCGTGTTGGGCTAAAAAAGCAAGTGTACCCGCATTTGAAAAATCGCCTATTGGGTTTTTAATTGGACTATCGGCCGCCAATTGCTCATCGGTAACTTCAGTAAAAGCTTGCTTTAACAATTCAGTCGCTTTTCTCCATTCATCTTTAATTTCCGCTAAGGAAGGTAAGGGCATCGAAGCGTCGTATGCTTTGAAATTTTCAAACAACCCGCTGTATGGGTTTTTTACAGATTTGCCTAAAAAAAGACAGGCATTGAACCTTGCCCAGACTGTGTGTGTAGCTATCCAGTTAATGGGGTTATTGTGTTCACTTATTCTTTTCTGAATATCTTCATCGGATAAGCCTTCCAGCGCATTGATAAATAAGCGATCGTTCAGACTAAAGATGTCCTCAACATAAGCAATTGATCTTTTCATGTTTTATGGTTTATATCTAAAATTAATCATTTTTTTTATCAAAATAATCGCAGTAAATGTTAAGTTTTTTCGGTAAAAAACATGGTCTTTTATTTCTATTTGCTAAACAAGTGTGTTTATTTCTTTTTAGTTTATTCGGTTGTGATTGGTCTTTTTTGATAGCTTGGTTTTATAGCAAATCATGTCAGTTTTTGCTCATTTTATGCATTTTTATAGTTGTTTTCATTTGTTGGCATAGTAATTATATTTTCAAAATCTAATTTTAAGCCTACATTTTGTGTAAAGTATTCCCCAAAAATACACAAATAAAAAAGTGTTTTTAACTTGTTGATTTCTTTTTTAAATTTATTTTATGGCTTTAATTGCTTATTTCTGCAGTTTTTCTCAGTTTTTGTAATTTTTGGCCTGATTGTTATTAAAAAGCGGCCTTTTGTGTGATATTTTTTTAGAAATGATAGAAATTCTGATTACTTTGGTTGTGGTAAATTTAATTAAACTTTAAGTTAATTTATTATGTATAGTGCTGGTCATTTACATTCTTTTTTCCCCTTTCGTAAAATGATGCACGCTCTTGATTTTCGAAATCCGTACGGTAATAAATTTTCATACACAATTTGTTGTGCTAAACTCCTAATGTCTTAATGCCTATGCTACTTTTTACATTGAACAGAATTTCTTTGTTTAAATTAATGCCATTCAGGTTATTACTTGTTTATTGCTTTGTCTTTTTTGGTTTAGGTATATTCTCAATCCCTGTTTTTGCGGAGGGGAGTAAGGATTTGATCGCGAATGGTGGCAACAGAGCAACACTGACCGCAGCAACGGCTTCTTTCGAGGGGAACTATTTCCCAACCGAAGGTTTAGTAAGGGTGTATGTTAATGCCGGCGAAACAATTTATCT
>Ga0065714_10004288_pt1 | contig 13113 bp, 16 predicted proteins | sample MisRhiReplicate2_FD_59101 | JGI IMG/M metagenome (GOLD analysis project Ga0065714, IMG submission 59101) | Miscanthus rhizosphere microbial communities from Kellogg Biological Station, MSU, sample Rhizosphere Soil Replicate 2: eDNA_1 v2... | ecosystem: Host-associated > Plants > Roots >... | reverse complement strand
CACTGCCTGGAGCAGCCGGAGCCGTACCTGGCGATGTTCCGCGAAATTGTCGAGCGTAATGCCGAACTGATCGCCAAATGGCAGGCCTATGGGTTCTGCCACGGCGTGATGAACACCGACAACATGTCGATCCTCGGCATCACCTTCGACTTCGGCCCGTTCGCCTTCCTCGACGACTTCGACGCCCACTTCATCTGCAACCACTCCGATGACCAGGGCCGCTACTCCTTCAGCAACCAGGTACCGATTGGCCAGTGGAACCTCAGCGCCCTCGCCCAGGCCCTGACACCGTTCATCAGCGTCGAAGCCCTGCGCGAGACTCTCGGCCTGTACCTGCCACTGTTCCAGGCCCACTACCTGGACCTGATGCGTCGCCGCCTCGGCCTTACTACCGCCGAAGACGACGACCAGAAACTGCTGGAGCAGCTGCTGCAACTGATGCAGAACAGCGGCGTCGATTACAGCCTGTTCTTCCGCCGCCTCGGCGATGAGGCACCGGAGCTGGCCGTCGCCCGGTTGCGCGATGACTTTGTCGACATCAAGGGTTTCGATGCGTGGGGCGAGCTCTACGCCGCCCGGGTTGCCCGTGAAGGCGTGATTGATCAGGAGCAGCGCCGCAAACGAATGCATGCGGTCAATCCGCTGTACATCCTGCGCAATTATCTGGCGCAAAAAGCCATCGATGCGGCGGAAAGCGGCGACTATTCAGAAGTTCGTCGTTTGCACGCGGTATTGAGCAATCCGTTCGAGGAGCAGCCTGGAATGGAGAGCTACGCCGAGCGGCCACCGGAATGGGGCAAGCATCTGGAGATCAGCTGTTCGTCGTGAGGCTTGTCAGATAAAGGTCTCTACGGACACACCAAAGCGCTCGGCCAACCAGCGAACCTGCCGCAGGTTGAGCTGGCGCTTGCCGCTTAAGATCTCCGAGACTACCGATTGCGTGCCCACACCGGGCAGCTCGCTCTGGCTCAGGCCGTGTTCGCGCATCATATAGCCAAGAACCTCTGCACCAGAGGCTTCGCGCATGGGGTGATGGTTGCGATCCCACTCCGCAATCCAGTCACCGATGATGTCCACCAAGCTCATCAACGGATGCGACTCATCATCGCCGGTCATCTCAAGCAATTCATCGAGTGCCCGCGCCAACATGTCATAGTCGTCTTCGTTTTTCGGTTTTCGAAGCAATGGCGAGACGAACTCCCAATGCTCAGCAGCTTTTTTGATTAGAACACTCATACCCTTCCCTCCTTCCATTTACCGCGGTCATATTCGCTATGATCCAGCACATGCTTGATATAAAGCTTTTGAGACCGATACCTGACAAAAGCGATAAGCCGCAATTTGTTGCCACCGATGTCGAACACATGAAACTCGCCGACTTTGTCGGTTGCGGGAAAAATAGACTTCATCGCCGCGAAGTCTCCCGGGCTACTCCCTTTGGCGAGTCGATACCACTGCTCCAATGCATTGGCTGCCCGCGGCCACTTTTCCTTGGCCTCACGAATTGGTTTTTCAGTAAACACATGCATGCAACATCCTTATCGCATTCTGCTATGGGGAGTTAAACACAGATCAAAAATATCGCAAGTTGCGATAGCTCTCGGCAGACCAACGGTCTCGCTCAGTACGATTCAGCCTAGTTTCATCGCCAGACGCTGCACGATTGAAAATATGAGCAAACGTCTCCACATAGGAGTGATCGGCTTCTTAACAGGACCTCCTTCATGACCGACCCACTCCTCATCCCCTGCCCCCACTGCAACGGCCTGAACCGCATCCCTGCCGAACGCGTCAACGATCATCCAAAGTGCGGCCGCTGCAAGGCCGAGGTCCTGCTGAGCAAGCCGTTCGAACTGAAGCAAGGCGATTACGCCAGTCAGATCAAGGGTGACCTGCCGTTGCTGGTGGATGTGTGGGCTGATTGGTGCGGGCCGTGCAAATCGTTTGCGCCGGTGTTCGAGCAAGCGGCGGGGCAATTGGCGGGCAAGTGTCGGTTGGCCAAGCTGGACAGCGAGGCGAATCAACAGTTGTCGGCGCAGCTGGGGATTCGCTCGATCCCGAGCCTGATTCTGTTCAAGAACGGCCGGGAAGTGGCTCGCCAAAGCGGGGCCTTCCCGTTACCGCAGTTGATGAGCTGGTTGCACAGTCAGGGGATCTGATTGCCTTTCAGGCATTTTCCAGCAGGTTGTGCAGTTCGACGAATTGCTGGGTCAGCTTGTGCCGCGGGTCGAGGTGGATCAGCGGCGTGTTGGCCTGATGGGATTCGCGCATGCGCACCGAACTTGCCAGGTACACCGGCAGTACCGGCAGCCCTTCGGCGATCAGTTCGTCGAGAATTTGCTGCGGCAGACTGGCGCGAGCCTGGAACTGGTTGACGACAATGCCTTCGACTTCCAGCCCTTCATTGTGGTCGTCCTTCAACTCTTCGATTTCCGCCAACAGACCATACAACGCCTGGCGCGAGAAGCTGTCGCAGTCAAAGGGAATCAGCACGCGATCAGCGGCGATCAAGGCAGAGACGGCATAGAAATTCAGCGCTGGCGGGGTGTCGAGGTAGATCCGGTCGTAATCACCGTCCAGCTCCTCGAGCAATTTGCGCAGCTTGTTGATCTTGTGTTTGGCCTCAAGCTTGGGCTGCAAGTCTGCCAGCTCGGCGGTGGCAGTGATGACGTGAAGGTTGTCGAACGGAGTTTCGTAGATGTCGACCTGACCTTTCTTCGAGAACGGCCCGGAGGACAGGGTCTGCTTGAAGAAGTCGGCGATACCCATCGGGATATCCTCACCGGTGAGCCCCGTCAGGTATTGAGTGGAGTTGGCCTGGGCATCGAGATCCACCAATAACGTGCGATAGCCTTCGCTGGCGCTGACCGCCGCCAGATTGCAGGCAATGCTTGATTTGCCCACGCCACCTTTCTGATTGAACACCACGCGCCGCATGTCTAAACCTCCGTGTATCAAAGAATGACCGAGTGTAGTAGTCCACATCGCTGCTTAGCTACCTCGCCAGCATCTAGACTACACAGTCATAGGCAAATCTCTGGCCGGAACAGCTGCCAACTCGTCCATTGATAGCCGACAGTGCCGACAGACATGTCCGCCGCATTGTGGATAATGGCCAAACGACAGCTTTTCGCGAACCAGACGGTACATTTCGTTGCGCAAAATGTAACCAGCATTTGCTACACGCCCGCAGCACCGGGATAATGCGCGCCACTCGGCGTTAAGCGCCACGTCAGGTCAGCCGCGGTTCTTGCGACTCACCGCGTTAAAGGAAGCCCGCAGGGGCGGGATGAATGTCTGTGATCAACTTCAACATCGCCCAATGGCGCGCTTGGGCCCCTGGGCTTGAAAGCGTGGATGATTGGCAGGCCTGGAGCCGACAACCGGTCGTGCTCGAGCCCAGCGATGCCGCCCCGGATGTGTCGTTTCTGCCGGCCATGCAGCGTCGGCGACTCAGCCGTCTGGCGCGGATGGCGTTCAGTGTCGGCTGGCCCTTGGCCGAAGGTCATCCGGATTTACCGTTGGTCTTTATTTCTCGCCACGGCGAAACCCCGCGCACCTTCGAAATTCTCAGCGATCTGGCGACCGACCAACCGTTGTCGCCCACCCAGTTCAGCCTGTCGGTGCACAACGCGGTCATCGGCCTGTGGTCGATCATGCGTGGCGAAACCAGCGAAATGACCGCCCTCGCCGCCGCCGGCGATGGCCTTGAACACGGCATGCTAGAGGCCGCGGCGCTGCTTGAGGAAGGCGCGCCCGCGGTACTGCTGATCGTCACCGAAGAGCAACCTCCCGCCGCCTACTCGGCCTGGATAGATGATGTGCCTTTCCCTTATGCGGTCGGCCTGTTGATCACCCCCGGTAATCAGTGGCAACTGTCGCTGAACAGCGACCCGCACACGTTGTCCAAAGCCCGCTGGCCCCATGCTCTGAATCTGTTGCGTACGCTGCTCGGCCAGCAAACAACCTGCCAACATGCCTGGAAAAATCGTGTATGGACCTGGCAACGCAACCCGTAACCGATAAAAACCGCGACGCCTACTACTGGCGCCTGCTGGCCACCGCCGCAAGCTTTACCCTGTTCGGGTTGAGCAGCCTGTGCCTGCGACTGGTGGTGTTCCCGCTGTTGAACTGCCTGCCAGGAGACGCTCAGGTCCATCGTCAACGCGCGCGACATACGGTCAGCCGGTGTTTCTGGTTTTTCATTCGGTTCATGGCGCGCAGTGGCGTGCTGACCTATGACATTCAGGGGGCGGAAAAGCTCGGGCGCCCAGGCCAAATGATCGTCGCCAACCACCCCTCGCTGATCGATGTGGTGTTTTTGATCGGCCTGGTGCGCCACGCCAACTGCGTGGTCAAGAAAAGCCTCTGGGAAAACCCGTTCACTCGCGGTCCGCTACGCTGTACCGAATACATCAGCAACGATGGCAGCATGGACATGCTCGACGCCGCTGCCGACGCGCTGAAAAGCGGTCAGACCCTGATCATCTTTCCCGAGGGCACCCGGACCCGACCCGGCCAACCGCCGGCCTTTCATCGGGGGGGCGCGGCAATCGCGCTGCGCGGTGCGAGAATCCTCACCCCGGTGATTATCAAGGTCAACCCGACCACATTGACCAAGGCCGAACCCTGGTATCGGATCCCCAAACGCCGCGTGCACTTCAGTTTTCGCGTCGGGGCCGATATAGACCCACAGGCCTTCGCTACGCAAGGCCCTGCACCCCAGGCCTCGCGCAAGCTCAACGACTATTTGCACTCTTACTTTATCAAGGAGCTCGCCGAAGATGAGCGATCAGAACACCGTTAGCCTGATGCAGGAAATCAAAGAGCTGATCATCGAAGCCCTGGGCCTCGAAGACATCAGCGTCGACGACATCGGCGACAACCAGACGCTGTTCGGCGAAGGCCTGGGCCTGGACTCGGTAGACGCGCTGGAACTCGGCCTGGCGATCCAGAAAAAGTACGGCATCAAAATCGATGCCGACGCCAAGGACACCCGTAATCACTTCAGCAACGTGGCGAGCCTTGCGGCGTTCGTCACTGCAAAACAGGCAGCTTGAGACCGGACCATGCAAACTCGTGACGATATTTTCAACACCCTGCGCGATGCTCTGGTCGAACTCTTCGAGCTGGACCCCGAGCGCATCAACCTGGAATCCAACCTGTACCAGGATCTGGAAATCGACAGCATCGATGCGGTCGACCTGATCGATCACATCAAACGCCAGACCGGCAAGAAAATCGCCGCCGAAGAATTCAAATCGGTGCGTACCGTCAGCGACGTGGTCGAGGCGGTNTACCGTCTGGTTCAGCCCGCCGCATGAGCCGACTGATNGGCCTTGGCCTGCTGCTCGCAGGCCTGNTGTACCCCTTTGCGGTGTATTTCGGCATGGAGCATTTTGCCCCGTGGCAGTTCGGTCTGCTGCTGGGCAGCCTGTGGCTGGCGCGAGCGCTGACCGGCGAACGGCGCCCCGGCAGCCTGTGGATGTCCACGGTCGCCATCGCCTTCTGCCTGCTGCTGGCAGCGTTCGACAGCCCGGTGCTGCTGCGCTGGTACCCGGTGCTGATCAGCGCGTTCATGCTGGTGCTGTTCGGTCTTAGCCTGAAATACGGCCCGCCGATGGTCGAACGCCTGGCCCGCCTGCGAGAACCGGATTTACCGCCCAGGGCCATTCGCTACACCCGCCAGGTGACCATTGCCTGGAGCGTGTTTTTTCTCTGCAACGGTTTGTGCGCCGCCGCCCTGACCCTTTGGGCGCCGCTGAGCTGGTGGATGTTGTACACCGGCCTGATCTCCTATGGATTGATCGGCCTGATGTTTGCCATTGAATGGCTGATACGACAACGGGTACGAGGCCACCCATGAATTGGATAAAACTTGAGCAACTGCTGCTCAAGGCTCAGCCGGAGCGTGCCGTGACGGCCGAGCCGGCGTTGAATCACGCGCAATTGTGCGACCGGGCCCTGAGCCTGGCTGCCGGCCTGCAAGCCCAGGGTGTGCAGCGCATCGCCGTGCACCTTGAAGACGCCGCCGACCTGGCCATTGCCCTGCTCGGCGCCTGGCGTGCCGGGATCAGCGTACTGCTGCCCGCCGACCTGCAAGCGCAGACGCGCCAGCGCTGGTCGACCGAGGTCGATCTGTGGCTGACCGATCAGACCGACGATGCGCACCTGAGCGATTATCGGCATCCGCCGCTACCANCCCACCCGCTGGACCTGGATCGTTGTCAGCTGAGCCTGTGCACCTCNGGCTCCAGTGGCGAACCCAAGCGCATCGACAAAACCCTGCGCCAACTGGCCAATGAAGTCGAAGCGCTGGAGCACTTGTGGGGCGCAGATCTGGGCGAAGCCTGCATCATCGGCAGCGTCGCCACCCAGCACATCTACGGCTTGCTGTTTCGGGTGCTGTGGCCGCTGTGCGCCGGGCGTTCGTTCGTGCGCAAGCAACTGGCTTTCCCGGAAGACTTGCAACGCGCCAGCCGCGAACACCCGGCCTTCGCCTGGGTCGCCAGCCCGGCATTGCTCAAGCGCATGGGCGACAACCTCGACTGGCCAGCGCTGAGCGCAGTGCGCCGAGTGTTCTCCTCCGGTGGCGCGTTACCCGCCGAAGCCTCGCAAAGCCTGTACGAACGCCTGCAACAATGGCCGACCGAGATCCTCGGCAGCTCGGAAACCGGCGGCATCGCCTGGCGTCAAGGCCAGGATCTCTGGCAGCCCTTCAACGGTGTGGAGCTGAGCCAGGACAGCGATGGCGCCCTGCTTATCGCATCGCCATACCTGCCGGCAGGTCATATCGAACACACCGCCGATGCCGCGCGCATCGCAGCCGACGGCCGTTTCGAGCTGTTGGGGCGGCTGGACCGGATCGTCAAACTGGAAGAAAAACGTATCTCGCTACCCATGCTCGAACACGCGCTGATGGCGCACGCCTGGGTCGCCGAAGCGCGCCTGGGAGTGGTTCAGGAAAACCGCGCCTCATTGGGGGCGTTGCTGGTGCTCAGCGAGCGAGGTATGCACGCGTTGCGCAATCAGGGACGACGCAGCCTCACGCAAGCGTTGCGTCAGCATCTGAGCCAGCACTGTGAAACGCTGGCCCTGCCACGACGCTGGCGCCTGTTGCGGCAGTTGCCGCTGAACGCGCAGGGCAAACTGCCCCAGGCTGAGGTTGAAGCCTTGCTGCTGGCGCCCCGCCCAAAGGCGCCGCAAGTGCTGGAGCAGGTCGAAGCCGATGGTGAGTGGAGCCTGCAACTGGCCGTCCCGCCGGACCTGGCGTATTTCAGCGGACACTTTCCCCGGGCCCCGGTATTGCCCGGCGTGGTGCAAGTGGAGTGGGCAATGAGCCTGGGCCAACAATTGATGGACCTGCCGGCAAAGTTCGCCGGCATGGAAGTGCTGAAATTCCAGCAACTGGTGCGCCCTGGCGATGAAATCCAGTTGCACCTGCGCTTCGANCCGGTGCGCGGCAAATTGTATTTCGCCTATCGCAACGAAACCGCCACCTGCTCCAGCGGGCGGATTTTGCTGGAGGCTGCCAGCGATGCATAACCCCTGCGCCATAATCCCGGTCCTACAACCACGAAACCGCCATCACTGCCGTGGTCGATGCGCTGCTNGCCTGTGACCTGCCATGCATTCTGGTGGACGATGCCAGTAGCCCCGCCTGCGCCAAGGTACTCGACCAACTGGCGCAGCGCGACAGGGTTTATCTGATCCGGCTCACCATCAATCAGGGCAAGGGCGGCGCAGTGATGACCGGTCTGCGGGAGGCTTCGCGCCTGGGCTTCAGCCATGCCTTGCAGGTGGACGCCGACGGCCAGCACGACCTGCAAGACGTCAAAGTCTTCATCGAATACTCACGCAACCATCCCGAGGCGGTGATCTGTGGCTATCCGCAATACGACGCCAGCGTGCCGAAAGGTCGTTTGTACGCGCGCTACCTGACTCACGTCATGGTCTGGATCAACACCCTGTCACTGCAGATTCGCGACTCGATGTGCGGCTTCCGTGTCTATCCGTTACCGCCAACCCTGGCACTGATCGACTCGGCCAGGATCGGCAAGCGCATGGACTTCGACTCCGACATCCTGGTGCGCCTGGCCTGGCGCAATCTGCCGATGCAGTGGCTGAAAACCAGGGTCCATTACCCTCTGGATGGCGTTTCACATTTCCGTCTGTTCTACGACAACGTACTGATTACGAGCATGCACACCCGGCTGTTCTTCGGCATGTTGCTGCGAGCACCGGTGATCCTCTGGCGACGGTGGCGGGCATGAACGGCAACGCAGACAAACAGCACTGGGCCGACCGCCAGGAGCGTGGCAGTTTCTGGCTGATGAAGTTCACCGCATTCTGCGCAAAGGTCCTGGGCCGACGCCTGCTGAGCCCGCTGCTCTACGGCATCGTGCTGTACTTTTTCCTGTTCGGACGCAGCGCCCGCCAAAGCGCCTGGCAATACCAGCAGCGGCTCGCCGACTGGAGCGGGCGCAGCGAATTGCGTCCGACTCATTGGCGGGTGTTCGGCCAGTTCATGGCCTTCGCCGATTCCATGCTCGACAAACTCGACGTGTGGAACGGCAAGCTGAGCATCGAGCAGATCGAAATCATCGACCCGGCGCTGCTGCGCAATAAACTGCGCGGCACACGCGGGCAGATGCTGGTGGGCGCGCACCTGGGCAATCTCGAGGTTTGCCGGGCACTGGCCGAGATCGGCGAGAAAAGTCACCATGAACGTGCTGGTGCACACCAAGCACGCCGAGCAGTTCAACCGCCTGCTGGGCGAAGCCGGGGCNACCAATCTGCGGCTGATCCAGGTCAGCGAGCTCGACCCGGTGATCATGNTGCAACTGCATGAGCGCCTGGAGCGCGGCGAGTGGCTGGCAATTGCCGGCGACCGNGTGCCGCTGCATGGCGGGCGCAGCGTGACGGTGGATTTTCTCGGTCACCAGGCAGCGTTCCCGCAAGGCCCGTGGCTGCTGGCCGGTTTGCTGAAATGCCCGGTCAATCTGCTGCTGTGCCTGAAGAAGCCCACGGGCGACTATCGACTGACCCTCGAACCGTTCACCGAGGCGGTGGTGTGGAAACGCAGCGAGCGCGAACAGGTCATTCATCAGTGGGCTTCGCGCTATGCCGAACGCCTGGGTCACTATTGCCTCGAAGCGCCCCAACAATGGTTCAACTTTTACCCTTTCTGGAAGACCGATGACGACGCCAACGCTTGAGCCGGTAACCTTCGGCGAACTCCCTTTGTGCATCGAAGACGTGCTGGCCCTGGCCAACCGTCAGGTGCCGACGCAGTTGCAGGGCAACCCCGAGTTTCGCCAGCGCATTGCCAAGGGTCCGCAGTTCCTTGACTCCCTGCTGGACAAGGAAGGCGTGATCTATGGCGTGACCACCGGTTATGGCGATTCCTGTGTGGTGGCGGTGCCGCTGCACCACGTCGAAGCCCTGCCTCGTCATCTGTACACATTCCACGGCTGCGGCCTGGGCAAACTGCTCGATGCCCAGGCCACCCGTGCGGTGCTGGCGGCACGTTTACAGTCGCTGTGCCAGGGCGTGTCCGGAGTACGCGTGGAGTTGCTGGAGCGCCTGCAAGCGTTCCTCGAACACGACATCCTGCCGCTGATTCCGGAAGAAGGTTCCGTGGGCGCCAGCGGTGATCTGACGCCGCTGTCCTACGTCGCCGCGACCTTGTCCGGCGAGCGCGAAGTGATGTTCCGCGGCGAACGCCGGCAAGCGGCTGATGTGCACAAGGAACTGGGTTGGCAACCGCTGGTATTGCGCCCCAAGGAAGCCCTGGCGCTGATGAACGGCACCGCCGTGATGACCGGCCTTGCGTGCCTGGCTTACGCCCGTGCCGATTACCTGCTGCAACTGGCCACACGCATCACCGCGCTGAACGTGGTCGCTTTGCAGGGCAACCCGGAGCACTTCGACGAGCGCCTGTTCGCCGCCAAACCCCATCCAGGGCAGATGCAAGTTGCCGCGTGGCTGCGCAAGGATCTGGCGATCGACGCGCCGACCGCGCCGCTGCATCGCCTGCAAGACCGTTACTCCCTGCGTTGCGCGCCACACGTGCTCGGTGTACTGGCCGACAGCCTGAACTGGCTGCGCTCGTTCATCGAGATCGAACTCAACAGCGCCAACGACAACCCGATCATCGACGCCGAAGCCGAACGCGTGCTGCACGGCGGGCACTTCTACGGCGGCCACATTGCGTTCGCCATGGACAGCCTGAAAAACCTGGTGGCCAACGTCGCCGACTTGCTCGACCGTCAACTCGCGCTGCTGGTGGACGAACGCTACAACCATGGCTTGCCGAGCAACCTGTCCGGCGCCACCGCCGACCGTGCGATGCTCAATCACGGCTTCAAGGCCGTGCAGATCGGCACCAGCGCCTGGACCGCCGAAGCCCTGAAAAACACCATGCCGGCCAGCGTCTTCTCGCGCTCCACCGAGTGCCACAACCAGGACAAAGTCAGCATGGGCACCATCGCTGCCCGCGACGCCATCCGCGTGCTGGAGCTGACCGAACAGGTTGCCGCCGCCACGCTGCTGGCCGCCAATCAAGGCGTGTGGCTGCGCGGCCAGGCTGAAGACGCGCGTCCACTGCCACCGGCCCTGGCCGCGATGCACGAGGAATTGGCCAAGGACTTCCCGCCGGTCATCGAAGACCGTGCCCTGGAAGGCGAATTGCGTCTGTGCCTGCAACGCATCGCCGAGCAACACTGGAGGCTGCATGCGTAGCAAGGGAGTGCTTCACACCGATACGGAAATCCTCGTCCCGTTCTTTGACGTCGACACCATGAACGTGGTCTGGCACGGCCATTACGTCAAATACCTGGAAGTCGCCCGCTGNGCGCTGCTGGACAGGATCGGCCACAACTACGACGCCATGGTTGCGTCGGGTTACGCCTGGCCNGTGATCGACTTNCAGTTGCGCTATGTNCGCGGCGCCGTGTTCGGCCAGAAGCTGAATGTGCGCGCCAGCCTGGTGGAATGGGAGAACCGACTGAAGATCAATTACCTGATCAGCGATCTCGCAACCGGCGAACGTCTGACCCGCGCTGTTTCAGTGCAGGTTGCCGTCGACATGAGCAGCCGCGAAATGCAGTTGGCTTCGCCCAAGGTGTTTACCGACGCGGTTGAAAGGGTGCTGCCATGAATTTGCGATTCCTTTGTAGCAGCTGGCGAAGCCTGCGTTCGACTGCGCAGCAGTCGCCACCGGATATGCCTGAACGACGGCTTCGCCGCCGGACGCAGCCTCGCAGGCTCGGCAGCTGCTACGGGATTGGTGTGAGCTTGATATTTATGCTGGGCTTTTCATCGTTGGCCCAGGCCTTCGATCTNCAGCAACTGAGCGATCAACTGGCCAAACCCGATGTGATCCACGGCAACTTCATCCAGGAAAAACACCTGCGCGCCCTGCCCCAGCCACTGACCAGCAAGGGCACCTTCGTTCTNGCGAANAATCACGGCNTGCTCTGGCTGCTGAAAACGCCGCTGCANCAGGANTACCGCATCAGCGACAAGGGCATTGCCCGGCGGGATGCCAGCGGCTGGCAAATGCTGCCGAGCAAGAGTGCCGGCGCCGAACAGAACCGTTTGTTCCTCGCCGTGCTGCAAGGCGACAGCAGTGGCCTGCAACGGGATTTCGAGCTGTCGCTGAGTGGTGATGCCCAGAACTGGAAACTGACCCTGACCCCGCGTTCGATGCTGCTCAAACAGGTGTTCAATCAGATCAACATTGACGGCGGCGAACTGGTACACAACATCGAGCTGCTCGAAACCCAGGGTGACCGAACCCTGTTGCGCATGCAGGACAGCACCAGCGCCCAACCTTTGAGCGATGCGGAGCAACATGACTTTGCCGAGTGAACGGATGCTGCCGCGGCTGTTCCTGGTCCTGCTGCTGGCGGTACTCGCACTCGCCGGTTGGCAGTGGCGCGACGGCACTCCGCTGTCGGCCAACCTGATGGAACTGGTGCCAGGCACCGCGCCGGACGCNCTGGAGNTGCGCGCCGAACAACGCATGCAAGAACCGNTGAACCGGGAAATGCTGGTNCTGGTCGGCCATAAAGACCGTCAGCAAGCCATCGCCATGGCGCAAAAACTCGGTGAACAGTGGCAAGCCAGCGGCGTGTTCGAAAAGGTCCAGTGGAACCTGCAAGCCGACTTGCCAGCGCTGCGCACGCAATTGCTGCAAGGCCGACTGGCGATGCTGTCCGCGGCCGACCGTCAGCAACTCATCGAGCATCCCGACGCCTTTATCCAGCAACGGGTACAAGCCCTGTTCGACCCCTTCACCGGGTTCAGCCTGGTGCCGAGCCAGGATGACTGGCTCGGCCTGACCGGGCGCATCCAGAACAGCCAGCCACAGCGCGGTTCGGTGCAGTTGGACATCGGCAGCGGCGTGCTGGTCGCCGATGCCGACGGCAAGAGCTGGGTGATGCTGCGGGCGCGAACCGTCGGCAACGCATTCGACATGAACCTGCCGCTGCAAGTGGCTGACCTGCTCCAGCACAGTCGCGAAGAAGCCGCCCAGGCGGATGTGCAACTGCTCGCTGCCAGCGGCCTGCTGTATGCCGCCAGCGGTCAACGGCAAGCCGCGCGCGAGATCACCTGGGTCGGTGGCGGCGCCACGATGGGGATTTTGTTGCTGCTGTTGCTGGCCTTCCGGCGTTGGCGGGTGGTGCTGGCGTTCGTCCCGGTGCTGGTGGGCATGCTGTTCGGCGCGGTGGCCTGCGTGGCACTGTTCGGTCAGATGCATGTGATGACGCTGGTGCTGGGCTCAAGCCTGATCGGCGTGGCGGTGGATTACCCACTGCATTACCTGTCGAAAAGCTGGAGCCTGAAACCCTGGCACAGTTGGCCGGCGTTGCGCCTGACCCTGCCAGGGCTGACGCTGAGCCTGATCACCAGTTGCATCGGCTACCTGGCCCTGGCCTGGACGCCGTTCCCGGCCCTGACCCAGATTGCCGTGTTCTCCGCCGCTGGCCTGCTCGGCGCTTATCTGTCAGCGGTGTGCCTGCTGCCGGCGCTGCTCAAGGGCGCGCAACTGCGTCCGGCGCAATGGCCGATGCGCATTGCCGAGTCTTTGCTGGCGCTGCGCGAGTC
>Ga0065714_10065091_pt1 | contig 13116 bp, 12 predicted proteins | sample MisRhiReplicate2_FD_59101 | JGI IMG/M metagenome (GOLD analysis project Ga0065714, IMG submission 59101) | Miscanthus rhizosphere microbial communities from Kellogg Biological Station, MSU, sample Rhizosphere Soil Replicate 2: eDNA_1 v2... | ecosystem: Host-associated > Plants > Roots >... | reverse complement strand
GAAGATTTATGATTTGCCATTTCTATTTAGCCTTTTATTTTTCTTATTCGTTTCCTATAATTCGGGTTGCAAATATAGGATTAATGTTTTTAAATTACAAAACACTTTCAACTTTTTTTTCATTAAAATTAAACCCTATTTCCGAACGACAAAAATAAGTTAAAATTATTCATTAATAATACTTTAACATAATTGAATAAAAATTCTTTTCCATTAAGAAAACAGCTTAAAAATACTATTTTTGGACAAAACGATTTTGAGTGAAAAAACGAATAGCCATCTTTGCATCAGGTTCTGGCTCTAATGCCCAAAAGCTGATGGAGCATTTTAAGCGGAGTAATGAAATAGAAATATCTTTGGTATTAACCAACAATGCCGATGCATATGTATTACAAAGAGCTGATAATTTCGAAATCCCCACTCATATTTTCGATAGGAATGAGTTCTACCAAACGGATGAGGTAGTAGACCTGCTTAAAAATCTTGAAATCGATTTTATTGTACTCGCCGGCTTCCTTTGGCTGATCCCTAAAAACCTGATTCACGCCTACCCCGGTAGAATTGTGAATATCCACCCTGCAATCCTTCCAAAATTTGGCGGAAAGGGCATGTATGGAGACCATGTACACCATGCTGTTATGGCTGCAGGCGAAACTGAAGGTGGAATAACCATTCATTACGTGAATGAAAACTATGACGAAGGTGAATACATTTACCAGGCCCGTTACAAGATAGATAAAAACGATAACCTGGAAATGGTGAAGTTTAAGGGGCAGCAGCTTGAACACCAGCACTATCCCCGTGTGGTGGAAACCATTGTTAAAAAGATCAAGAAATAGGTAGCCTACCCGCTAAACCATTCAAATAATACTGTAGCGGCGTCAGAAACGAAAGTCCATTTTGCATCTTTCCGATTTATTCACCAGGATGAGAAGTACCTCTCAATCCAGGCAGCCAGATTAAACAATCATATAGATCTGGGAATAAAATCGGCAAGGCAAATAGGTTAACCCATCCTGACTCCGGTACAGTTACCGCATTATGCAATGTTCTCCAGATATTTTAAAACTTCCTCCTTCTTTCTGCTTGAAACCAAAATATTTTCTTTGTTTTCCATCTGCAGGTAACCTTCCCGGTAGTACTTTTTTACATATTTGAAATTAACCAGATAAGATTGATGGCATCGTAAAAATCCGAACGGACTCAATAAAGCTTCGTATTCTTTCAACCCCTTAGAAACCACAATTTCTCTCCCGTTATTTAAATAAAAACTGGTATAGCCTTTATCACTTTTACAGAACATAATCTCGTCGATAGCCACTACCTCGATATACTCTACACTTTTTAATGCTATTCGCTTGGTAGCCGCAACACCTTGCGCGAGGTAATGTTCTTTAGCAATGGCAAGTTGTTGTATCCCAAAACGCTCATGCTCACGATAGTGGTAGCATTTATTTAATACCGAAGTTAATGAAGCTTCATCAATGGGTTTAAGCAGGTACCCGAAAGCACCTAAATTAAGCGCCTGGATCGCATATTGATCATAGGCGGTCAGGAATATCACTTGAAAATTATGCACTTCGATTTTATCAAATAAGTGAAAGCTGTCTCCATCTTTCAGGCGAATGTCTGCTAAAACAATATCAGGCTTTGTTGACGGTATTTCCTGTTCTGCAACTTCAATCTCTCCGGCAAAACCAACTACATCCAAATAATCGATTTTTTTAATAATCTGCAAAATGTGCTGTAAAATGCGGATTTCATCTTCCAGTATATAAATTTTCATATCAGTTTTTTATTCGTTGATAATGGGAATTTTAATTTCTACCTGAACGCCGCTGGCACCGGTTTCTTTTTTGTCTGTTACTTTAAAGTGCGCTTCCTGCCCCTTTGCCGTGAAAAGCAAATCAAACCTTTCCTTCAAAATAATTTGGGCGAGCGATTGTTTTTTTTGTTTATCGGATACATTAGGTTTCAGTCCGCTACCATTATCATCTATTATAATCTGTAGCTTATTATTAACCACTGAGAAAGATATATTCAACATTCCCTTATATGAGATGTTTCTAAAACCATGTTCTATTGCATTTTCTACAAAAGGCTGGATGAGCATAGGTGGAATGAGCGTGTCGTTCAAATCAAGTTGAGTATCAATATTTATTTTGTAATCAAATGCATCAGTATAGCGCATTTGCTGTAGCTGGATGTAGTTATTTAAGGAGGTTACCTCCTCTTCAATTTCTATAAAATCTTTTCTGTTTTGTTCTAAAATCGATCGCAATAATCCTGAAAATGATTTCAGGTAACGCACCGATTCATCAATATGTCCTGAAGCCACCAGGCTTTGAAGGTTAGCAATAGCATTGAATATAAAATGTGGATTTAATTGCGCCTGAAGCAATTTCTGCTCCATGTTCAATCTCTGGTTTTCAGACTTTAAAAGTTTATTTCTCTCTCTCAATCGTTGTTGATGGTAAATGATAAAAAAGAACAAGAGCACACCCAGAGAAATCAACAGCACCAAAAAAATACCCCAGCGTTGCTGTTTTATAATGGTTTCGTTAAGCTCGTTCCGGCCGTGAAGCTCCGCAATATTTCTGTCTTTCTGCTCTGTTTCATATTTCTCATGCATTTCAGCGACTTTTACTGCCTCTATAGCTTTGTTATTGCGAATTTCAATCTTGTAAGCGGAGTCTGCAGCGTCCAGTGCATGGCGATAATCCCCTTTCAATTTGTAAGCATCGATTAATCCTTTATAATGCACATCCAGTTGTTTACCACCAGATTCGGTTTTCTCAAACGCAATACCTTGTTTATAATAATAAATAGCAGAATCTGGCTGACGATTACGCACAAAACTGGTCGCCAGATTATTATAGGCAATGGCATTTAAGTTATTGGCTTGCTTAAGGAAATTGAAATACACCTTACTACTGGCCAGCGATTTTGCGGTTTGTCCCTCCAGACTGTAAATCTGTGCTTCGTTATCGTACGTACGGGCGATACATAGGCTATCGCTGATTTGCCTGGCCAGCATACGCGCCTGATTATTATAATAGCTCATTTTTTTAATATCACCTAAACGGGCAGCTAGTAAAAATGATATATCAAAATAGCGCTGTTTGATTACCCGGTGCCACTTAAAAGGATGGCTTTCGAAATACTTGGCCGCATATGCCAGTGATTTTTTTTCATTATTATTTTGAAAATAAGCTTTGGCCAGCAAATCGTAATAGCGATAGGTAATTTTACTTTGAACACGCTCTGCCGTTTGCATGGTTGAATAGAGTTCGTTCATCAACGCAAGCTCAACCATCGTACCATTATTAATACTTTTATCCAACACCGCTTCTTTCCTCAGCAGCTCAACCTCATCGTTGGGGTGTTGTCCTTTCATCTTTTTATATGTTATAAAAGCGCTATCCCTTTTCTTCTCAAAACCCAGGCGACGAGCCTTGAAATAATAATGATAAGGATTATTTCCCTTATCCGGCATTGTGTTTAAAGCACTGTCTTCTTTGATGATTTTCTTTCTAAATTCTTTAGATGAAAGTGTATCCAGCGAAATAATAAGTGATAGATAATCTTTGTGTCGCAGCACTTTTAATTTTCTTTCATCGGCTTCGCTTGTTTTGTTTTTGCAGCCAAATGCAAGGAGTAAACTCAGCAGGGATAAGATGACAAATCCGTTTCTGGCAGTGATTTTCATTAACGGGAAATTGGTGTATTTAAAATTTGTAATATTCTCTAAATATATAAACAGATTTTTTAGAGCGAAACCTCCGGTTAATATTTGAATACTTTTACCCCGAAAATGTGCTAATTGAATCCATTTTCGTAATTAAATGAACGACCACTTCGATTTAGGCAAAATTTTTAATGCTTAGCACTTTTTTATAAAACATTAACGAATGTAAGTTCAATTATCCCAAATATCAACTCTCCCTTGTATCAATGTCTTTTTGTATTGATGTTTAAACGTGATTAAAGCAATAAGGCGCACTTGCTGATCTAATCACAAAAGAAAATTGGCAATTATAATAGGTGGTTTTGTAGACGTACAGAACTATAGTTGTAGAGTCAATTGGCAAAGGCCCAAACGCCAGGGTAAAATGGCGAGTTTAATTAAGTTAAATTTTCATTATGAAAACAAACAAAAGCTTATTCGAAAAAAGAATTGAATTAAAAGATTGCCAGATAAACGGTGGCAAACTTGGAATTAGCAATCAAACTTCTGTAGCAGAAACAGGAACTAGAGAAAACCCCGACACCTGTACAGACATTGGCTTTGACCAACCTGGATCTGGTTCACCAATTGGTTACGACCCAATTTTAGCAGGGAAATAATACCGTGTTGTCTTAACTTTTAAAAATTTTCAAACTTAAAGGTTAATGAGTTTAGTGAGGATGATAAAATATGCCAAAGCTTTCACCATTACATTTAAGATCTCATTTTTTTAAGTTGTCGAACGAATTATAAAGTGTAAAATTTAATCAGAAAAACATGAAAAACAGCAATAAATTGTTCGAAAAACAAATCGAACTAAAAAACAGTCAAATCAGTGGCGGACGTGCATCGGCTGAGACTTACAAAAATGTAAACCATACTTATACAAATGATCAGGGCTGTACGGTGACAAATTCTCAAGTAGTGACAGACAAGAAGCAATTGGTTGAAGAATGCTTTTTCACAAACTGCCCGTAATAGCTATCCATTAAACCATGATTTAATTTACAGAACATGAAAAACAGCAAAAAATTATTGGAAAAGAAAATAGCGCTAAACAGCTGCGAGGTTAACGGTGGCCGTGCTATGGGAAGCACAGCACTGTGCACCAAATATACATATGGTGATCATTGTGCTGATAAAACAACAACAATGTACAATGATCAGGGCGAAACAATCGGTTATCCGGCAAGTTCCTCTTGGCAAACTTAATTAACTAGCTCCATTAACCATCGGGCATTATAAGCTCGATGGTTTTGTTAAAACTAACGTTTACAAAGTGAAGTAGCCGTTTATCTGCAATCATTATTGGGATATACACAATTTAAACCAGTTGTTCGTCATTGCGAAGCAAAAAACAAGCAAATAAGCAACCTAACAGGCTGATTATAAAAACATAACATCAAGGAAAGTGATATTAATATTCTCAATTAACAACGATTATTCTACCAGTGCTGTAATTAGCTGGCTTATCAAGCTCAATAAGCCCTTTATCCGAATCAATGAAGATACCTTGATAGAACTTCTGTGGCTTAATTCTTCAGACTTTGCAATTATGGTAAACGGAAAAACAGTTTTAGGCAGCCAGATTACCAAAATGTGGTACCGTAGGGGCGGACTGAACCTTTTTGCCAAATTTAAGAATGATTTAATTAAAAACTACCTCCGCACTGAGCATACCGCACTGATCGAATATTTCTATCATAGACTAGATAAAATACCTTCTATCAATAAATTTAAAAACAGCGACATCAATAAATTATATTTAATGGACCTATGTCAGCAATACGACATTTTAGCTCCTCAATATCTGGTCACCGGTTGCAAAAAAGCGCTTACTAATTTTTTCGAGCAAGAAAAGCGAATTATTTCTAAGCCCATTAGCACACCGTTTTCGTTACAAGATGATGAAGGTTTCTCACATATGGCCTATACCTCAATGGTTAATCGTGAAGATATTGATGCACTTCCAGAGCAATTTGTACCCACATTTTTTCAGCGCGCCATTGCGAAAGCTTATGAGATCAGGGCTTTTTACCTAAATGGTAAATTTTATGCCATGGCCATATTCTCTCAGAACAATAGCAATACCAATGTAGATTTCAGGAATTATGACAGAGATAAACCAAATAGGGTTGCACCTTACTCTTTCGAAAAAACATATGAGCAAAAGCTAAAAAAAATGCTTGATGCATACGGCCTGAACTGTGCGTCGTTTGATGTGATTTACGCTAGCGATGACGCTAGATATTATTTTTTAGACTTAAACCCGGTTGGTCAATTTGGAATGGTATCGGCACCTTGTAATTACAATTTAGAGAAAGAAATTGCAATGGTACTTTAAGTTTTATTCCATCTGATTTGGATGGCACTGACCAAACATCAATTAGAAAAAACGGCAATCTAAAAACTTTATTTAAACAATAAAAAAGTTAACATGCACATCCACTTACAATACCTATATCGATAAAACCAATGAAAAAAATAAAAGATCTGATAGCTACCGGAGATGCACCATTGCATATAAAATCATTGGTAAAAAAGCCAAAACCTACATACCTTATCAAAACAAGAGTATCTAAAATCTACCATACCGATAGCCTACAGCTCGATTTATATTTTAAATCTCCTATATGATTAAATTATACCTCAGAAACCAGCTTTGCATACCGGTAAGTGGCCATAATAGGGCCATTATTTACGATTTGGGCCGTAAAGACTACTATTTTATTTCCAATGCACATTACGATATTTTAAAAACCGATGGCTTGATTAATTTTGATATGATTTCCGACCCATCTGAGCGCAGCGAACTCATCCATTATCTTTTAAATTTAGAGATCATTTTTGAGGTGGCATCTGCTCAGGAAGAGCAAAGGTTTCCAAAAATATCGAAAGCGTTACATCAGGTTAACGAGATCACGCATGCGATAGTACATGTGAATACGAGTAGCAATTTAATTGATTTTATAAGTCAGACCCAACTTCAAAACATAAGCATCATTTCACCGCGATTAGATGATGACGTGATCAAAATGATGAAGTCGTTTGCTCATCTGGAAATTGATAGTATCTACCTTTATATTGAAATGTTTGATGCAGAAAGCTTTGACAAATATGAGCGGGAATTTGCGAGGCAGACTGCCCTATTTTCAGTTAACTTTTTTGGTTTAGATAGACCAAAAACCAAACTGAAAGATAACATATACTATAATTTTTTTACTGAAAGTTTTGAAGATTACCAGGCGCTGCTAACCATAGATAAGTTGTTTGTTAACCAGGATTTTTTTCTAGAGGCTTATAACAAACATACTTACTACAACGGCAAAATTTATATAGACCGAAGTGGCAATATTAAAAATGGACTTAATAACATCAAAAGTTTTGGCAACGTTAATTTAATGGATTATGATGAATTTCATCAAACCATCAATAGTAAATTATTTTTAGCGCTTGGCAATATCAACAAGGAAGAAACTCTGGTTTGCCAGCACTGCGAATTTAGATACATGTGTACTGATGTACGTGTACCTGAAAAGGAAGCAGAATATTGGTTTCATCGTTTTGAATGCGCTTATAATCCTTATATCTCCAAATGGAACAATGAAGAAGGCTATCTTATGCTAAAAGAATCCGGCGTAACTGTTTCTGCATCAGGTTGCATAATAGATAAGGATAAATTATCCGAAACCTTTAATAAAATCTGGACAGAATAAAATGAAAAAATTCCCCTTTTATAAACAACCAGATGCAAAAGACTGTGGTCCAACCTGCTTACGTATTATAGCTAAACACTATAATAAAAGCATTCCACTTCAGCATTTAAGAGCACTTACGGAAACTACAAGGGAAGGTAGTGGTTTGCAGGGGCTCAGCAACGCGGCAGAAAGTTTAGGGTTTAGAACTTTAGGGGTCAAAATAGATTTTAAAACCCTGGTTGCAGATGTGCCTTTGCCTTGCATTATACATTGGAACAAAAACCATTATGTAGTAGTGTATAAAGTTGATAAAGCCGAAAAAGTTTATATCTCAGACCCTAGTTATGGTTTAATCACCTATTCAAAAGAAGAATTTATTAAACATTGGATTGGGGAAAATGCGAATGAAGAAACCGAAGAAGGTATTGCACTTGTTTTAGAAACCAGTCCGTCATTCTATCAGGATGACTTTGAGGATGAAGAAAAAAAGACAAGTTTCACTTTTCTGTCACGATATTTATTAAAGTACAAATCGCTCGTCATTCAGCTTGCCTTTGGCTTACTTGCCGGAAGTTTGCTATCGCTAATTTTCCCGTTTCTTACCCAGAGTGTGGTAGATGTGGGGATACAAAATCAGGATATCAATTTTATTTACCTGGTTTTACTGGCACAGGTAATGCTCTTTATAGGTAAAATGGGCATTGATATTATCCGTAGTTGGATCTTATTGCACCTTTCTACCAGGATAAACATCTCTATAGTTTCGGATTTTTTCATCAAATTAATGAAGCTTCCAATCAGTTTCTTTGATACCAGAATGACCGGGGACATTATGCAGCGCATTAACGATCACCATAGAATAGAACAATTGCTGACAAGCTCTTCGTTAAATACATTATTCTCTATGGTTAACCTAATCATTTTTAGCATTGTATTACTTATGTATGATTACCGCCTGTTTGCGGTTTATTTAATTGGTGCCATCATTTACGTAGCGTGGATTACTTTCTTCCTTAAAAAAAGAAAAGAACTAGACTACAAAATGTTTTCACAAGTTTCGCAAGAGCAAAGCACCGTAATCGAGCTTATTAATGGCATGCAGGAAATCAAAATGCATAATGCGGAGAAGCAAAAGAGATGGGGGTGGGAATTTTTACAGGTAAAGTTGTTTAAAATCAGAATAAAGGCACTATCCTTAGAGCAGTGGCAATCTGTAGGCGGTGGTTTTATCAACCAGATTAAAGATATTTTAGTGAGTTTCCTTTCTGCAAAACTGGTGCTTGATGGGAATCTTACCTTAGGTATGATGCTTTCCGTGCAATATATCATCGGTCAATTAAATAGTCCGTTGTTACAATTGATAGATTTTATTAAACAAACTCAGGATGCCAAAATATCTTTGGAAAGGCTTGGTGAAATTCATGATAAAAAGGACGAAGAAAGTATTGATGAAAAATATATAGCAGAAATCCCACAAAAAGATATCGCGCTAAACACTGTATCATTTAGATATGTTGGCTCAGACACCTTCGTTTTTCAAGATTTGAACCTGGTTATCCCCTATCAAAAAACCACGGCAATTGTTGGTGCCAGCGGCAGTGGAAAAACCACATTATTAAAACTGCTTACCAAATTCTACGAACCGGAAAAAGGTGATATCCAGATTGGTGGCACTGATCTCAAAACGATATCTCCCAGCCACTGGAGAAAACATTGCGGCGTAGTGATGCAAGAAAGTTATGTGTTTAATGATACCATTGCCAATAATATTGCCATTGGCGAAGATATTATCGATAAACAAAAACTGAGAAAAGCGGTAGAAATTGCCAACATCCAGAATTTTATTGAAGATTTACCCTTAAGCTACAATACTAAAATAGGCAACGAAGGCATTGGCATGAGTGGCGGCCAAAAACAAAGATTATTTATTGCGCGGGCAGTTTACAAAAGCCCAGATTATATCTTCTTTGATGAAGCTACAAGTGCATTAGATGCCAACAATGAAAAAATCATTATCGAAAATTTAGCCCAGTTCTTTAAGGGAAAAACTGCAGTTGTTATTGCACACAGGCTATCAACGGTTAAACACGCCGATAAGATTATAGTACTGGATAAAGGAATAGTGGTAGAGGAAGGCAACCATAACCAATTGGTAGCAAAAAAAGGTGAATATTATAGATTAATTAAAAATCAGCTCGAACTTGGAAACTAAAAAAGATAAACTAGATGAAATACAGCTCCGTTCTGAAGCTGTCCAGGATGTATTATCAAACCCTCCACATTGGATGTTCCGCTGGGGCAATGCCGTTATTCTGACTATTCTATTCATGATTTTACTAATGAGTTACTTTATTAAATATCCAGAATTTGTACCTGCTACAATTATAGTAACTTCACAAAACCCGCCAGAAAAACTTGAAGCAAGAATAGATTCTAAATTGGAAAAAATCTTAATAAAAGATCACGAAAGGGTTCGTAAAAATCAGGTTTTGATGGTGCTACAGTCGACTGCAAACTATGCGGACATTTTGCAACTCATCAAAATAATTGATTCAACAGCTCCGGCACAGATGGCTTCTTTTCCAGTAAATAAAGTGTCAACATTTAAATTAGGCGAGCTCCAAAGCGATTATAACAATTTCGCAAAGGCATTCCAGGACGAGAAATTATTTGCATCACTTAAACCCTACGCACCAGAAAACAAAGCCACTGAACAAAATATCACAGCCAATAGAAATAGGGAACTTGCGCTAAAAAACCAAAAAAAACTGGAGTTGACCAAATTTGAGCTGATTAAGAAAAATTATCAGCGGACCGTGCAGCTCGTTAATCAAAAAGTAATCTCTACTGCCGAATTTGAAAATGAAAAAATTAAATTTATACAAGCCGAACAAAGCTTACAAAACATCGAAATTTCCCTGTCGCAAACCCAAGAGGCCATAGCAAACCTTAATAAGACAAGAAGTGGGATAAATATTAATCATGAGAAAGACAAAAGTAATTTTGCTTTGCAAACCTTGCAATTATTTGAACAATTTAAAAAATCGTTAAGGCAGTGGCAGCAAAATTATTTAATCATGTCATCAACAGACGGTATAGCCAGTTTCCAGCAGTTTTGGGGCGAAAATCAATTTTTAAAACGGGGCGATGCCATATTAACCGTACTTCCGGATAATAAAAAGGCGCTAATTGGCAGGTTACTTGTTCCCGCAACCAACTCAGGGAAAATAGCAAGGGGCGAAAAGGTGCTGATCAAACTGGATAATTATCGTTTTCAGGAATATGGCATTTTAGAAGGCAGTGTGCAAAATATTTCCTTCACCCCAGATGAAAAGGGAAACTACTATGTAGATGTTAATTTACCAAAAGGATTAACCACCTCGTATAATAAAACCCTTACTTTTGACAAAGAATTAAAGGGTAACGCCGAGATTGTAACCCAAGATTTAAGGTTAATAGAACGCTTTTTATACCAAATCCGAAAGTTATTGGGATACCAAAGCTAGCTGCAAAATTGTGATCAGATTAAAAGAAAAAGCACCAATTGGTCAAATCGAATCTAAACTAAGGCAGTAAAGCAACTAATATTTTCAATAAAATAATACACTAATCAGCTTATTTTTAAAAAAATCCATACACGAAAAAAGTTTGGAAAACATAACTTTTCTATTCGGTCGAAACTTCTCCAATAATTTCAACCAAAACCGAAACAGCTGTAGCAAACCTTATTGTTTTTTTGCCTATCCAACATAATAAAAAAACCATCCTATTTCACTACCTTTGCGGCTCAAAATTTTCAGTAGAATGAGTCAATCCATTAAAATCAAAAACGCTTTAATCTCAGTATATTATAAAGATGGTTTGGAGCCATTGGTAAAATTGTTAGCCGCGCAAGGTGTACAGTTATTTTCTACCGGTGGAACAGAACAATTCATCAAAGATTTAAACCTTCCGGTTACGGCGGTTGAAGATTTAACAGGTTATCCATCTATTTTAGGCGGACGTGTTAAAACCTTACACCCAAAAGTATTTGGCGGAATTTTAAACCGTAGGGCATTAGCTGGCGACCAGGAGCAAATTGCTGAATACGAAATTCCTGAAATTGACCTGGTTATTGTTGACTTATATCCTTTTGAAGAAACTGTAAAAGCAGGTGGAACGCCAGAAGAAATTATCGAAAAAATAGACATCGGTGGTATTTCCTTAATCCGTGCTGCTGCAAAAAACTTTAACGATGTGGTGATTATTGCTTCTAAAAATGATTACCCTACTTTACAGGCACAATTAGAAGCGCAAAATGGCGAAACTACTTTGGCCCAGCGCAAATCGTTCGCTAAAACAGCTTTCCATACTTCTTCGCACTACGATACTGCAATTTTCAACTATTTTAATACAGAAGAGCCACTTGATGTTTTTAAACAGAGTGTAACTGAGGCCAAAACTTTACGTTATGGCGAAAACCCTCATCAAGGCGGTGTGTTTTATGGCGATTTAGATGCCATGTTCACCAAACTTAACGGCAAAGAGCTTTCTTATAACAACCTGGTTGATGTAGACGCGGCCGTTGCTCTAATCGACGAATTCGAAGATCCAACTTTTGCGATTTTAAAACATACCAATGCTTGTGGCATTGCTTCACGCTCAACAGTTAAACAAGCATGGATTGATGCTTTAGCCTGCGATCCGGTTTCGGCTTTCGGTGGTGTACTGATTACCAATGTGGAAGTTGACCTTGAAACAGCAGAAGAAATCAATAACCTGTTTTTTGAGGTTCTGATTGCGCCTTCTTACCAGGCAGAAGCAGTTGAATTATTCAGCAAAAAGAAAAACCGCGTTATTTTACAGCGTAATGAGGTTGAGCTAAGCAAAAAACAATTTAAAACATTATTAAACGGTGTAATTGAGCAGGATAAAGATTTAATTATCGAAGGTCCGGAGCAAATGACCACCGTTACCGATAAAGCACCAACCGCACAAGAACTAAAAGATCTGTTCTTTGCTAACAAGATTGTAAAACATACCAAATCAAACACCATTGTTTTGGTTAAGGATGATGTTTTAATTGCAAGTGGTGTTGGCCAAACTTCACGTGTTGATGCCTTAAGACAAGCGATTGAAAAAGCGGCTTCTTTTGGTTTCAGTGTTAAAGGTGCTGCAATGGCTTCTGATGCTTTCTTTCCTTTTCCGGATTGTGTTGAAATTGCTGCCGAGGCCGGAATTACTGCGGTTTTGCAACCAGGCGGATCGATTAAAGATGCCGATTCTGTTGCAAAAGCAAACGAAAAAGGCATTGCCATGGTAACCACTGGGGTAAGGCACTTTAAACACTAGTTTGAGTTTAAAGCCTAAAGACTACAGCTTAAAGCACACTGCAAATCACTTTAGTCTTTCAGCTTTTAGCTTTTTATTTTCCAAACATTTTAATTGCCTTAAAAACAATTTAATAACTGAAGAAAATAAAACTTAAAACAATAAAAAAGCTATTTTTACATTAGGAATAGTATAGATTTGACAAAATAAAGAAAACATACCTTACATGGGATTATTTAACTGGTTTACGCAAGAAGTTGCCATCGATTTAGGCACTGCGAATACCCTGATTATACATAACGACAAAGTAGTTGTAGATGAGCCATCTATCGTTGCTTTCGATCGTACTACAAACAAAGTCATTGCTATAGGTCGTCAGGC
>Ga0065714_10065090_pt1 | contig 13118 bp, 8 predicted proteins | sample MisRhiReplicate2_FD_59101 | JGI IMG/M metagenome (GOLD analysis project Ga0065714, IMG submission 59101) | Miscanthus rhizosphere microbial communities from Kellogg Biological Station, MSU, sample Rhizosphere Soil Replicate 2: eDNA_1 v2... | ecosystem: Host-associated > Plants > Roots >... | reverse complement strand
AATTGTTTATAATGATTTTTACCGATTATTTAGGCTGTAATTCTATCTCAAAAAATAGAAAAAATAATTCTTTGATTGTTTGTTGATATTTTGTTGTCCATGTGGAATTTAAACATTTCTATCTTTAACCTATTAGATTCTTACTAAGATTAAAAAAATAGACGAAATATGAAAAAATACCGTGTTGTTTTAAGCTTTAAAAAGTCAATGATTCGAAATGATATCGAAATACAACGCGACTTTTTAAATGATTTATACGCACTCTCTTGTTCAAAAAGAGAAGAACTTCGTACAAGAATAGAAGAATTGGTCGCTCAAAGCACCGGACATGCGGATGAGATCTATGATCATTACTTGGATGAATTCTTTGTCTATGATACAAAGTATGTAGAGCTCTCTAACAATTCACAGCTAGTCGCAGCCTATTCATTTTTGGAATTTGAATTGAAAGAAATCAGAAATGTGGTTAAAAAATTTTTAATAAACCCAGTCCTTCATAATTATGTATATGACAAAAAGAAAAGCTCGGCACAGAATTTCAGAGACGAAATATACTCGATGGTAAACCTGGACTTTTTGGCATTGGAAAAAACATGGCAGCAAATTGAAAACTTTAGAAGAATAAGAAACCTGATTGCCCATAATGGAGGGAATCTATTTTTGAATGCTTCAAAGACAATATCTGATCAACCAGATTATAATCTCATAGAGAGTAATAGATTTTTGCATTTAAATCTTAGATCAGGAGATATTTTTATCAATGATAAGCAGTACGTTCATGATTTGATTGAGTTGATCGAAAGTTTTTTGAAGGAATTTATTGAGATTCTCTTAACTATTTCTTCTGAAGAAGTAAAATAAAAAATGACAAGTAAAATGGACGATAAGACAAGGGACGAACGCTATGAGCAGATGAAATCCTCCGCCGAGAAGCTTTTGATTTTACCTACTTCACAATTTATCAAGGAGCTGAACTCGGAGCAATCCTTCAAAATAATCTCTCCCTATCCAACGATTCATGGTGTAGACTTTTATTCTAAACTGGACCCCTCGGGCGAGCTTCTGTTTCGCGTGCCAGATATGAACAGAAATAGCAAGGTTGCACCAGCAACATTCCAAAACATTGGGTATGGCCTGATGAAGCAATTCATGGTTTTTAGAAACGATAAGGCATATTTACTAAAAATGGGCGTAGGCACACTCCAAATAAGTTTTTCATCGGAAATGTTCAAGGGCACAATTAGGCAATTTGAATCGATGGACAAATCGGAAACCCCTTTTTTTCGTGCCATTATCCCAATTACTAACGAGGTGGCCGTACTCGCACAGTACTTTCTTACGGAGCCCTTTTCCACCGAAACGAGCTTTAGGGCTGGGGGATTAATGAAATTCTGTGTGAACGGTGTCAGCTTCCGTCTCTTTGATTATGACATCGAAAAACAGCATCACCTTTTCATTGATGCTTTAAGCTCAACTACCTACGATAGCTTCATTCAATTTGTAAAATCTTTCTCGAGCGTTTTTGGGCTTGTAAGTGGCTATTTCTTTCGAGATCGTATAACCATTTTTCGCTCCCAGGATAGAAATATAAAACATATTTATGACTACTCTTTTCTGAAAATAGATAAGTCAAAATTTGGCCTTGAAGCTGTGCGGCCCCGAGACATGATAGATTTTTTTCCTGACAAGCAAAAAAGAGAAGATCGGTATCTTGGTCCCAATATTCTAGAAGGATTGATGGAACGTTGTTTGGCAGATGAAAGGTTCTTCAGGGCAATAAATATCATATGTGAAAGTCACGGCTATCCTTTGGAAATTAGGGCATCTACCTACTCAGTTGCTCTAGAAACTCTGAAGAATATAATTATTGAGGCCAACGAAGAAAAGATGAATCCTATCAAGACGAAAACAGTAGCTCGGGATTTAGTGTCGAAACTAAAGGGCGTTGTTAATGATTTTGATGACGACAATTTCAATAATAAGAAATTGATTCTACAAAAAATCGAACACCTAAATCAGATTGGAAATACTGATAGTTTTTCTAAAGCTTTTGAACTATTAAATCTTCAACTGTCTGATAAAGATCTTCAAGCAATTAACAAGAGAAATGACTTTTTGCATGGAAGATTACCTTTTGAAGATGAAGAACAATCAACCAAAGAAAAAGAGTTGCAACTGGTCACTCTCAGGCTTCATTTTCTACTTTGCAGTTTAATTTTAAAAATGTGCGGGTATGATGGATATCTTGTGAATAATATTCGCCTTAATTTCCATGAGATGACTGATGAGCCCGTTTACAGAAATATCTCTTTATAGTCTGTCACACCTATTGTATGTTTGCGATAGATTGGGCAACATATAGAAAAAAGTTCGACACTTCTGCTAGCGACTTTCGGAATTATGTTTAAATTTATTTAGTTAACTAAAAAAGGTCATCAGTCTAACTATGTCAAAACAAAATAAAATTCAGATCGACTGAAACCGAGTTTCTCGACCTTGATGTTAGCGTTCTGAACAGATTTCGAGAAGTTGGTATTTTTAAGGTCGCAGATGTAAAGGATTTTACCATCGATGATTGGGTGAGGCTTAAGCTTACATTAAACAACAATTACATCTGTTACTTCTTCTAGAAGATTTCGGTATTCGGCTCAAGAATTAATATCACTGATTTGAACCTAAATTATAAATTACTTAATGAAAAAGCTCTCCGGTACCACCCAGCGCAATTTGTTAATTGCTATAATTATTGCGATAGTTTCTGCTGCCGCATTTTTATGGAAGTGTATTCCTAATGGGGATGACTGTAGCAGCTATGAATGTAAGGTTACAATTGCAATGATAATAGCTCTAAGCCGTAAAATAGAACTGAATTACATTTGACTATGAATTCACCTTTATTCAAATAATTATGAAATCTACGGAACTGATTAGACTGTTTGCCTTGGATACTTCTTTTATTGAATCACAGAATTTCCTCGCAGGAAGACTGCTCAGAAACCTTGGGGACATGGGCAGAAAGAACTACGTAAATATCTACATTACCGACATTATTTATCGGGAGGTCCTATCAAGGTTTGAGAAACGTCTTCTTGAGGAAGGAAACAAGATCGATTCGGTCAAGAAGACAATAGAATCCCACATCCGGGTATTGAAGAATTTCAATGACTATGCAGCCCACTTTACCCTGCCCGAACTTGATATCGCTAAACTGATCGATCAGTTCAAAAAAGATTTTGATGCGTGGATCAGCTATGCGGACGTGAAAATTCTGCCTACCAAAGGGCATACGATCGAAAAAGTGATGAATGATTATTTTGAAGGCAATCCCCCTTTTGGCTCTGCAAAAAAGAAATCCGAATTTCCGGACGCTTTCAATTTTTATGCGCTCGACCAATATTTTAAAATGGGCAAGAAGGAGTGCTATTTTGTAACACTCGATACTGATTTTGATGATGCGCTTTCTAAATATGTTACACCTATAAAGGAAATCGGCGAAAAGCTCGACACCATCAACAGGGCTAGAGAATTGAGATTTGGGATACTGAAGCAGATCGAGGAGATTTATACCTCGTCAAAATCCCAATTGGAACATGATGCTAAAACCTATTTTTCCGAATACCTGGAGGAAGAAGCGAATGCAAAGACTGAAATCAGGGGAATGGCAATTGATCATGTTGAATCCTTTGGTGTGACCGATTTTAAGTTTGAACGTTATAATATTGTCCAGACCGATGAGTTTGGCGCACAGCTACAATGCGAAGCTATTGTCCCCTATACAGTTACTTTGATATTAAAGGATGAAAGTCACACACCCCATCTTAACAAAAGTGATTTTGGATATATCGGGGTCGAATATTCACCCTACTTGATCAGAGCTGAGAAAGCGATAAATTTTTACATAACAATTAGCCTAGACGTTGAATCTGGAAAGACCAATGCAAGATTAAGCGACGCTGATAGCCCTACCAGTATTGATATTTTCGATGATTGGGACTATGATTTTTTCTTGAACAGTCAAAAAGTAACTAGCTAGTATTACGGGGAATGCCTTTGCTTGTCAATTTCATCTATCAGGTGTTAATTTCTTAACGTTAAATTGTAAGGTCGGTAGCTCATCATAGACATCAGAAATGTATCTCAAGCCATGCGTTGTTGTACCTTAAATAAAAAGCCCTTTAACTTTTTGAAGCTAAAGGGCTGATTTTTAGTGTAGAGTCCACCTTATCTAGGTCTAAGCTCTATGATGACGTTCAAGATTTGCTTTATAAAGTCAATGCATTGGAAAATGCGGGTATAAAATCCAGACCTTGAATCTACCAAGTTTTTCAAGTTGGGATGGTTATCTTTACTTGTACCGGAAGGTAGGGGTCTTGTTAATCAGATCTTCTGGATAACCTTTTTTTAGCCTAAACATTTGAAATGAGCGACCTTTCCCAATCTTTTCCAACCATTGAAGACGGAGTTTATGACTCTGATCTAAAACAAATACTTTGGAGCCTGCGGTATACCCATTCGGAGGAAAAAGACCTTTATGACTTACTACTCAAGCTCATGGAAGCTGATCTCCAGTATTTTCAGGAGGGCACACTGCGCGCTGATCTAACGGAATCGGAAATAAACAAGTTACTGGATACTACTCCATACCCCGGTATTGCCAATAAAGAACTTCTGGCAAGGTGGTCGGACGCAGTAATTACCCTAGATAAAAAAAGAATTAAAGAAAATATCAATACCGCTCAGGGTAGCTATACGGCAGTCTTTGTGTCCACAAAAAAAACTAAATATTTACTTCGGGCGACGACACTGGTGAAATTTGCAAAAGGAATGTTCAAAGAACAACTTGAGTTAATTTTTGAGGTTGTAAAATCGGCCGTTGAAGCATCTGATTCAGCTTTCTGGCAGCAGAAGCTGCTTGTGGAGGTGGTTGCGGTTTTCGGTGTTGAAAGATGTCAGCAAGAATTCGCTACATTATTGGATAAGCACATTAGCCGTTTTCTTGAACTGGCAGATTATCAGTCTGCAAGATTTGCTCTTGAATCCCTAAATGTTATCGGCGCGATTGACGGCAATACCTGCAATATCCGCCTGGCGGAAAGCTACGAAATGCAAGGCGATGGTTATGTTGCCGAAAAAAGACCAAACACCTACTATCCCAACATTTCTGAAACCTACCAGAAAGGATTGTACAAAATTGCATCTACCCATGATTGTGAGGAGCTGCAAAGCAGACTGGAAAGAAAAATCGCTGAAGCGCAACTGGAAGACTTTCAAATGATTCAGGTTGCCGGGTCCCCCGTATTTCCAAAAATTGACATCGATGAGATTCATCAGTCTGTGCTCAAATTCAGCATTAAAGATATGGGAGATGCCTATCATACCTTAATGTCTCTTCCTGTTCCGTCAAAGGTGTCTGTAGAGCGCGATGCTAAAAGCAGCATAGAAGCAGAGCTGCCACTGAGCAGGTTTTTCAGCGGAACAGTTAAAAAAAACAGAAAGGGGGCACATGTAGCAAAACAGACTACTGATGAAAACCACTTTAATAATTCCCGGCTGTACTTGCGAGAAAGACTTATGGCTTTTATTCATATGCTTAAAAACAAGCTAGATAGCTATGGAGAAATTAACGAGGCTATGGTTGAACAGTTGCTGCATGAATCAAAGAGCCCCATGCTAGCAGGGGATAGAGTTTATATGTATACCTTGGCGATTTCTGCGGGGTTTAAAAATAATTTTATTATTGCAGCTCACCTGCTCTTGCCACAACTGGAATACAGTCTGCGTTATTTGGGCACCCAAAATGGTATCACAATGACTACTTATGACAAGGATCTGCATTTAGAAAATACAATGGGCGGAACGCTGGAGAAATTAAGACCTCTGGCCAATGAGGATATTATAGATGAACTTATCAGCTTCCTAACCGATAAAAACAATGTGAATTTCAGAAACGACTTGCTCCATGGTGAAATGGAAACCATTCTGGTTCACAAATATGGCATGTACATTTGGTGGCTATCCCTAAAACTAATACTGCAGACCAAATCGATGTTCCCTCATATAAAAACAAAATAGGTGTTTTGAGAGTCTAACAGAATACACAATAATAATGTCAATTGGTCTAGTCGGAACTTTCAAAATCCCAACGGTGTTCTACCATTGCAGAGCGCCGGGAATAGTCGATTTGTTGATTCAAATAAGAAAGGTGTCCAAGGTAGGCTAATTTCGGTTTCAACGGAGAAATGATTCCTATGAGATGTTTATAAACATATTCATCCCTTATCCCAGCATTAAAATTTCCGCTATGTACCATAAGGCCATCGTAAGTCCAATTGATCTTCTTAAATGCCTCCAAATCCTTGTTATGCTGCAAAAACAAAATGGTGAATTCGTCTTTTTGCTGCTGAAGATTAGCATTGATGATCTTAAAACAAACTTCTATTCTTTTGATTTCATTATGATAACGGATTACATAATTTTTTAGAAAATCAGTTCTCTTCTTTTCAAATTCAGCATACCATTCTCCTCTTCCAAACAGCTCCTTTAGCAGATTTTCCATTTCCCATGAAAGGTAACGCTGACTATGCGCTACATCAAAGACAACATTTAGCTGTTCGCCATAATCTGCACGCTTCCAAATATGCCGAAGCTGATGATGGTCTTCTCTCTTGAATTTACAATCATTAAATATCGAAATAATATAAGTCCGGAAAAATTGATCATCACGATCCATTAAAAATGTCATGGTTTCTCCATCATAATCGAAATGCGAACTTTGTTCATCTAAATGGATATATAAATTCCTTAAAAAGGCCCGATCAACTGACAACTCCTGATAGTGGCTAATAATAAATTCCCTGTCAAGATTGAATCTGCATTTCCCGTTTGTAGCCCTGTTATAGACAATTTTTAGACTGTTAATTACAAAACCATTCTGATAGGCTTCGTAATTGGCTGATTGCTTAAATTCTAGGTAATGCCAGTCTGCAAGCTTAGCATAAATCTTTGCATATGATCGGCAACGCAGCTCGTTAACCTCATTAACAGGTATTTCAGAATAAAATGCGATGAGCAGTTTTTGCCGTGTGACTAAATTGCTAATGCTGTTAAATAAATCTTCCAGATCAGAGATATGCTCTGGGTAGTTCTCTACCAGCAGACTGACTAGGCTCTCAGGCCATATCAGCCTTAGTAAATCCTCTTCGAAAACCAGGATCTTTAAGAAGGACAGAAAATCAGCTTTATTATTGCGGACAAATATTTTGAATATAATTTTGCAAGACCTATCCAGGTCCGGGAAATCCCATTGAGCAACCTGCAGACATTGCTTAACAAATTTCAAGAAATTAGAAAACTCGGCTTCTTTAAAGAAGTCGAACGTAGCCAGCAGTTCTTTTTCTTTTAAAGCAGGAAATTTTTTACGGAATTCTGGGTTGCTTTCTTCTATATCATACCTTTCTTTATTGTGGTATAAATTCCAGTCTAAGGCCTGGTACCATTTATAAAGCTCGTTCTGCGCTAAAGCCCTTAACTTTTCAATATTCCCATCCGTATATTTCTTCTTTTTTAGCTTCTCAATAAAAGTATTTGCCAGAACTACATCCTGGATGTGATTCATATTAAAGTATTTCAGCATCAAATAGCCAATGAATGGAATATCTTGTTTCCTGATATCGGGATTATAATCCAGCCAAAAGCCATCTACGATCCGCTTCAAAGTTTGTCTTGCAATAGTTGGAAACACCGGGAAGTAAGACTCCAACTTATCCCAATGCAGTTTTCTTAGGTCTTGAATAGATTCAGTACCTCTTAATTCGTTAGTATGAAAACTTAATGCATTACCCAAAGAAATAGTAGTTCTAAAACTTGCTTTTAAAAAGTGTGGGCAAAGCCTTAAATACACATAAGACAATATGCCTTCACTTGTTTCAGCTTCTTCAATCAGCAATTTGGAGAAATTCTTTTCCCTGACAAAGTCGTAGTGCGCCTCAAGATAGTTGAAAGTAAAATTACCTTTAATATGTTGCACGAATTTCTCTGCAAGGTGAGGCTTTTTCTTTATAAACTGGAACATCAGCAAAACTGCAGGCTCAAAACAATCCGTATGATGCAAGAGATATTGGGACAACAAGCTGAATAAGGAGTCCTTTTCGTCCTTATTTATAATCATTTCTGGCCGAAAAACTATTCTTTTTTCCGAATTCCTTCCGCTAAGTTTGTCCAACATCTCAACAGTGTAGTCGTCCAGATTGCCAATACGTGTGTTTGCATAGATTAGCCCTTCTTCCTGCATGTACATCCAAAATATCCGCAAAAAGTTTAACTTATCATTCTCGTCTGTCCAGGGCGCATGATATCTTATTGAAATGTATGGCCGAACATAGTTGCTTAGTGTCTCAAAACCAAATGTATTGTTTGCCTCGATGATCGTATCAGAAATACGTTTTCTGTGCTCAGGGAAGTAATCGTCTATGATAACCTGATAATCCAGGGCCTTCTCTACGAAGAAACATTTGTAAAAAGTATACCCTTCAAGAATTTGATCGCTGATTTTTACCAAAGAGCGGTCCGTGAAAACATCCACAAACTCTGATTCTTCTAACTCGGAGACAGTATCCCAAAAATCATTTATGGAAAGACCGAATTTCGCCAGATTGGAATCGAAATTTTCTGTGTCTTTAGTCCTGACGATTTTAAAAAATGAGATAAAACCCAGCACTTTTAACCTAAGACCTTCAAAGAAATGCCCTTTTTCCACAGATATCCGTTGGAAATATGCGTCATAGATGTGAGTTAAATTGTCCAGTTCATGAAGATATCGGTCTTTAGCGACTGTTGCGATGATCACTGCCAGTCTTGCGTTGCCATGAGCTACTCCAAGAATCCTATGGATGAATGCAGGGTGCTTAATGCCAAATGGTGGGGAGGTAATGATCTTTTTTAATTCATCTCTTTCAAAACCTGGTATGATAATTTTGTTATAGCCAAAAAAACTGATGAAGTTCTTTAATTCATTGAATACATATTCCCTGACAGTCACCACTACTTTAATGTCTATCTCACTTTCCTGATAAACTGTCAACAGGTCTCTAAGTTGATTGAGGTTTTGATTCGCGTCATCGACATAAATGATGTAAGATTTCCCAGGCACCAGGTATCGACGCAGATCATGCAGAACAGGCAAATTTTTATTACGCAAGCAATAGACCACAGTTTCATCACCTGACTTTAGAATATTATTAAGCGCTTCCACAACCAGACGACTTTTACCAACTCCGGGTTTACCGGTTACCACAGTGATTAGTTGATGCTTTAGAGAAGAACGGATTTCACTCAACTGATCCGCTCTGAAATAAAAGGCATTGGATAATGGTGTCGCAAATCCCCCACGCTCATATTCGGAAACGAATTTTTGAATCGGTAGTACTTGATAAGTGTCTAATTCTAATCCCAAGTACTCTTTCGCAAGAAACGCATATCTATTTTGAATATTCTGAGCTAAAGTGGACAGGTTAATGATACGCAGTTCATGACTTTTACATAATTCACGTAATTGTTCTTCTTGTTTTGCAGTTGGATTACTATTACAGCATAACACAATATGGTCGATGTCATCTAAGCCAATTTCTGCTTTTTTCTGATCAAAACAAGCTAACAGATCGTCCTTTAGCTTCTTTAAGAACACGGATCTATTTTTCGTGCCTTCCTGAGTAGTATATTGTACCAGAGCAAATTTTCCATTTTTCAACTTGAAGGTCGTATCAGGAGTACCACCCCGTGATTTCTGCTTCCCTTCTGTCTGACCAATTGGATTTATGGCATCGTACTCCACACCGTATTCATAGAATAGATATTGATCTCCCATTCTATGAAAGGCATCGTCATTCATACCAACAAGTTTTGCTTCTATCAATTCAACAGCCATACGTTATTTTAAGTTACATCTAAAATATTTAGAAGCCTTTTAGTGGGGTGGTATCTTCCGAGCGTAAATTCTGCAGCCATACAACGTTTGGATATTAAATTCTTCTTCTAAATCACACAGACGCTTAAGAATTGACCGGATCTGAAAGCACAATCAACTCACTAGCTTTTTTTCTTATAATCTCTTCTGGTATTTTCCGGATCACTCTTAAACCCGATCCTACTAAAATTTCTGAACATTCTATACCTGGCCACTCAGCCATGTGCGTTTTTAAGTAGTAATCCCAATATTTTGAAGCAATTCCCCATATATCATCAAGATACCCCTGGGGAACTGCAACTGCATTAAAATCTCCTTTATGCATTGGCGCATCAGGATCTACAGCTTCTACCTGATAAATAAATCCTTCAGGGTTTTCCTTAGTATGATAACAGACCATGGTATCCAAATTATCACAAGCAAATGCACATTTTAATCTGGAGGGCTTGTCGGTAAATTTCCAGGACCTTACAGCCTCAATCGCCATTTCTCTTTTCCAAAGGTGATGATCAACCCTGGAGTAGAATACCATTTTCCCCCAATTGCCGGGTGCAATAATATCACCGGGTCCGAGATCTTTATTTGATGAATGATAAAGCGTCATTTGATCAATATTAAGGCCTAAATATACCTAAGTAAGCGGCTGTTTCTTCAATACCCTTTTCATAAACCATAGTACTGACGTATAAGATGTGCCAGAATATTAGAAGATATTCCCGTAGCAATCTTTCCAATACCAGACAAGGCTTTACCAGTAATTTTTAATATCCAATTATTGGATTTTTCACCAAGGGCATTAGTTATTGTATTTGGCTCCTCTGTTTGCAAAATTTCTGAAAGTTCCTGGATATCTTCCTCCTCAATTCCATACTCAGATAATTGTTGTTTCAGGGTGTCCAGATTGCCTTTGGTTACATTGACAGCAGCGTGTATATTTACTTCATTTCCCGAGTTGAGTACAGTTCCGTGCCCAGTGATGTCTCGAACTTGAATTTTGTTTCCCATAATGATTTCATTTTTTATAGTCGGTGGTGCCTGGTACAACTCAGGATAATACGCTCTTACATTCTGATAATTAAAGAGGCTTTCTTGTGGTAAAGAAAATATTTGATTTGCACTTCTGTCAGAAGTCAATTGTTTCGCCAGGTTTTCAATACTATCAACTTCTAGGATCTTGGCTTCAAAACTCTCAAATTCATTTTCAGTTGTGTCTTTGAAAAAATCAAACAGGGGTTTAAAAATTTCATCCAAATCGTTGAGCACCATTTGTAAAGAAAGAAAATTGCTGTTGGTTTCTTTTCTAAAACTCAGGTATTTGTGTTTATAGGCAATCACTGCTTCGATATCTTCCGGCTCAAAATTCTCTTTAAAATCATAGATAGCAGCACTGTTGTTATTCCATATGCTCATAAAGCCATCTTCACCGGACCAGATTTTTAGCTCATAAAGCTTACCGACAAATGGAAGATAAATATTCTGCCGGATAGGCTCGAACTTTTCTGATATTTCTTTTTTTAGTGCATCGTATTTCTGTTTGTCGATATAGTTGCTTCTAGGTTTCAGTTCTGACCTTTGGGAATCCAGTCTGCTAATTTCCTCGCAAAGCGGAATATACTTATTGATATATTCTTGCTTATTAGCGTCTAAAAAATCTATAAAATCGAAAAGCGCTTCTATTCTTTCTGGTATCATATTTACCTTTTAAATCTATTGATCATACCAAAATTACGCAGAAAACATCGGACAACCATAAATTCCAATTAGAAGTTATGAAAAGAAAATTGAAAGGTCGCTAGCACAAACAAGATTATTAAAACGCTCTTCTAGCTATCTTTGTAAGAGTAAGATTTAAGATACCACCTATCTATTCAATTTCAAGATTATCGACTGCGATTTCTTGATGGCCCAATAGGTAAGTGAGTTTAGTTCTGTGCCTTCAATTGGATAAACCATTTTGATTGATCTCCGCTCACCAATTTCAATATTCATGGAACTCTCTGATTTCAAGAAGAAAGAGAGAGCATTTACTTTTGGCAAATGGGGGTCAGTTTAGTGTGGTTTATCCAACCTATTGCCCAAATGTATGCTAGGAAATATTCATATCATCTACATCATTAATGTTTTCTGTCCGTTAATAGATAGGAAAAATATTTTGATGTTATGAAGTCAGCTTATCTATACGTCCGTGTAAGCACTGACGAACAAAAAAGAAAGGGCTATTCATTGCCCGAACAAGAAGATCGATTGATTAGATACTGTGAATCGAACAGTATTCATATAAAAGGGATTTATCGGGAGGACTTCTCCGCAAAAGACTTCAATCGACCAGAATGGAAGAAGCTAGTGTCCGAATTGAGAAAGGGCAGGGCGAAGGAAGAAAACAATATCCTTTTTATTAAATGGGACAGGTTCAGCCGTAATATACAATATGCGTACGAAATGCTGGGCATCCTCAGGAAGCTCAATGTGTCGGCAATGGCCATAGATCAGCAGATAGACCTGTCCATTCCCGAGAGCTCGGTGATGCTGGCCATCTACCTTTCCGTTCCCGAAGCTGAAAACACAAGGCGTGCTATGAATACGATGAATGGGATCAGAAAGGCAAAGGAGATGGGGAGATACCCAAACAAGGCACCGATTGGATATGTGAATATGGCGTCATTGGACGGCCGTAAAATCATAGTGCCCAAACAGCCGGAAGCCGGCGTCATCAGGTGGGCCTTCCAGCAGCTTGCGAAAAATATCTACAAGATCGGGGAGGTAAATAAAATGGCGGCACAGAAGGGTCTGAGGTGTCCGAGTTCAAATTTTTCCAAGCTGATCCGTAACCCCGCATACTGCGGACTTATACCGTTGAAGCTCGGGGATGGGGAGACTATTACGGTCAAGGGCATACATGAACCTCTGATACCGGAAGCCCTTTTCTACGAGGTGCAGGATGTCATCAATGCAAAAAGACGGATCAGAACCATAAGGGATGACAATAGGCAGGTCTTTTTTCTGACGGGCTCCCTGATCTGTCCACTATGCTCAAGAAGGCTTACTGGAAGTTTTTCCAGGGGCTCTACACGAAAATATCCCTACTATCACTGTCGCAAAGGGTGTAGAGCAAGGGTGAAGGCCGAAAAGCTAAATGCCAGCTATGGGGATCAACTTA
>Ga0065714_10065089_pt1 | contig 13129 bp, 11 predicted proteins | sample MisRhiReplicate2_FD_59101 | JGI IMG/M metagenome (GOLD analysis project Ga0065714, IMG submission 59101) | Miscanthus rhizosphere microbial communities from Kellogg Biological Station, MSU, sample Rhizosphere Soil Replicate 2: eDNA_1 v2... | ecosystem: Host-associated > Plants > Roots >... | reverse complement strand
GAAAGCGTACGCGGTCCTTGGCACGGGAAATCACGATGTGGCCGGATTCCAGTGGCTCTCTCAACACCTCCAATACCTTGCGATCAAACTCTGGAAGCTCATCGAGGAACAACACGCCATGGTGGGCGAGAGTGATTTCGCCGGGTTGCGGTTTCGAGCCGCTGTAGGCTTTCGAAATAAACGCGAAAGCGCTAGGCTAGGGCCATCTAAGCAGAGCGCCCCCTTTTCTAAATAGCTGCGACGGCATTTGAAAATAGATGCGACAGGATTAAAAATGGATGCAAATAGCTGCGACCAGCCTAAGCAGGTCCGAAAGATCAAACCGACTCGTCGTAGCGTCTCGGGGGTGATCCCTTTCCGCGATTCGGGTGGTATCCCATATGAGTCTCTTCTGGAAAGAGATTTTCTAAAGCGGATGCGGTTTTCCTCAGGCGTTTCTGCCGTCATTCCTCAGCCTGTAGAGATCGAGTTCATTGCCCCCAACGGGCGCCCTCATACGTACACCCCGGACTACCTCGTCTACTACCGCCTCGGTGACCGTCATTACGCAGATCACATCATGCCAATGCTGGTGGAAGTGAAGCCTGCCCACCTGTGGCGGGAGAGATGGCGGGATTGGTCGTGCAAGTGGAAGGCCGCGCGCCGTTACGCGGTTGATCGCGGTTGGCGGTTCTGCATCTATGACGAGTCTCGTATCCGTGGGCTGGCGCTCCAAAACATCGTTCATCTTGAGCGCTACGAGCGTATGGCCTTTGATCCCGAAGACATCGACCTCGTCATCAAGACATTGCGCGAGATGGAGATCGCCCCCGTGCACTACCTACTGGCCCGCCACTTCAACGGCATCTATCGCTCGACGGGCATTTCGTTGCTATGGCATCTCGTCGCCACTCGCAAGCTCGACTGTGACATCCGTGAACCACTGAACGAGAACCTGGAGCTCTGGGTGGCTACGCAATGAACATCTACGACATCAATACTGATGAGCACCTGATTCCCTTCGAGCCATCGCGCGCCCGGGTCGATATCCAGGTTGGCGCGATGGTTCGAAGAGAGAACCAGATTTTTCGCATACTGCAGATTCTTAATTTTGAGGTCGTGATCGGCGTCGAGGTAGAGTCTGGCCAGAGTGCTTCCCTTCGCATTTCCGAGCTCCACAGCGTGGAGCAGGAAAAGGTCGATGGCTTATACGTGAACTACGACATCGCCACGATTGGAAGCGATGAGTGGGCTGTCGCGCAGCAGCGGTTCGCTGTCATTAGCCCTCTGCTCAACCAGTCGGTAACGCCGCGTAGTTCTGTGGAGGCGCAAGCGAAGCTGGCGGGCGTAGATACAGCGACTGTTTACCGCTGGCTGGACCGGTACCAGAACTGGGGGGAAGTGCTTGCGCTAGTGCCGCGAAAGCGTGGCTGGAAGTCTGGAAATACACGCCTAACCACTCAAGGCGAACGTCTTGTCGAAGAGGTCATTGAAGAGCATTACCTCAGCAAGCAGCGCCCATCGATTCAGTCAGCTATTGCCGAGGTAGATCGACGGGCCAAGGCGCTTGGAATGAAACCACCAGGCGCATCCGCAATTCGTGCCCGAATTGCTCGCATCTCGGAAAAACAATTTCTTCGACGCCGTGGATTCGCAGACAAGGCTCGAAACCGATTTACCCCCGCTGTGGGTAAATTTCCTGGCGCAGACTATCCCCTATCTGTAGTCCAGATCGATCACACGCCGGTTGACTTGATCGTTGTGGACGACGTTCACCGGCGGCCCATCGGTCGCTTATGGCTGACCGTGGCAATCGACGTGTTCTCCAGGATGATTACCGGTTATTACTTAGCGCTGGAGGAACCATCGGAGATTTCCGTCGCGATGTGCATTGCTCACTCTGTGCTCCCCAAGGAAGAGTGGCTCGATGTACATGGCGTGAGGGGGCAATGGCCCGTCTGGGGATTCCCTCGGGTTATCCATTCGGATAACGGGGCTGACTTCCATACCGCCAACCTCAAGCGCTCTTGCTCCAACTACAACATCGAGAACGTATTCCGCCCGGTTGCACGGCCGAATTTTGGGGGACACATCGAGCGTCTACTGGGGACGTTCATGCGCACCCTCCACGAGTTGCCAGGGACCACGTTCAGCGGGATTGCTGCACGAGAAGGCTATGACTCGGAGAAAAATGCTGCTCTGACGATGGCCGAATTCGAAATGTGGCTAGTCAGGTCGATCCTCAAGTATCACCAGGACATTCATTCCGCGATTTACATGAGCCCTGCGCGGATGTGGCAGATTGGCTTCTTTGGTAACCGGGAAACCGACGCGTTGGTGGGTGTGCAACCTAGGCCTGCTGATCCGCTTACCGTCCAGCTTGATTTCTTGCCCTCATTCCAACGTACCGTGCAGCACTACGGCGTTCAGATTGATGTGTTTTATTACTCCGAGGCCCTGCGGCATTGGATCAATGCGACGGACCTTCAGACCGGACAAGCACGCAAGTTCGTGTTCCGACGTGACCCGCGTGACATCAGCACGATATGGTTCTTCGATCCTGTGTTGAAGCAGTACTTCAAGATTCCGGTGGCCAACCAAGCGTTCCCAGCTTCGACGGTGTGGGAGTTCAAGGCGGCCAAGAAAAAAGCCGTCAGCGAGGGGCGCGAGCACGTCGATGAGGCTCTGATAGCTCGGCTGATCTTAGAAAACCGCGAGCTCGTTGAGCAGGCGTCGGCAAATACCAAGAAGGCACGTAAACAGGCGCAAAAAACGCGAGTTCATGAAAAACGGGTCACGCCGGCGACAGTTGTTGCGATGCCTAAACCTTCACCTGCCATTGCCGCGGGGCTAGATGATCTGCTCCTGGACGACGTTGACCTGTTCGGGGATATCTCATGAGTGATTACAAGCACCTACTGCCTGACTTTTGGCCCGTTCTTCAGCTGTCTGATCGGGAGCGCGCGCTCTTTATGGATCAGCCTCGCTGGATCGGTTATCCGGCAGCCCACAGCGTATTGGATACCCTTGGCCAGTTGCTCGACATGCCCAAGCGCCCGCGCATGCGCAACCTGCTTATCACCGGTGAGTCGAACAACGGTAAAACGACGATCATTCGCCATTTTGTGGAAAAGCATGGTGAAGGCTACGTGAACGAAAACGCTGAACCTGTGCGTCCGATCATTCTTGCAGAGGCTCCTCCTTCAGCAGATGAGAAAGGTCTGTATGTCGCGCTTCTTGATCGTCTGTGGACGCCTTATCGAACCACGGACTCTGTGCTGACATTGCGTTACCAGGTCTTGCACATGTTTCGCGAGCTCCACGTCAAGATGCTGGTCATCGACGAGATCCATTCCTTGCTCACAGGCTCTGCGATCAAGCAACGCGAGGTCATGAATGCGATCAAGATGATTTGCAATGAGCTTGTCATCCCGGTTGTTGTGCTCGGTACCGAAGATGCTGTCCGCGTGCTGCACCACGATCCTCAACACAGCAGCCGCTTTGACGTGATGAAATTGGGCTCGTGGAAGCTCAACGCTGATTTTCAGAGGCTGTTGAAGGCATTTGAAGCGGTAATTCCGCTCAAGCGTCCCTCGGAGATATACAAGGCCGAGACGGCGCAGCTTATCCATTCGATTTCTGGCGGTAACATTGGCAACGTTCACCGCTTGCTGATCGAATGCGCGAGGGATGCGATTGCTTCAGGGCAGGAACACATCGACCGCGAGTTGATCGAGAGCAAGTCATGGCTGCGTCCTACACGTGGCATCCGCGAGTTGATGGGATAGACCCCAAGTGGCCAATCCCTCAGTCGCTGATGGCGGATGAGCTGTTTTCATCGTTTCTGATACGTAGTGCACTGGCTCATGGATGTTCCCCCATCGCGCTGACGTCGGTCATTTGGCCGGCGCAGCGGGTTTGGACGCTAGATCTTGACCGAGGCCCGGCTCCAAACAACTTGGAGGTGCTGTCGCGATTGAGTGGTATCTCAGTCCCGGTATTGCAATCAAGCACGTTGCAACCTGCTGCCCATTGCATTCTCAATTTATCCTCTCCACATTTCGGTGTTTGGCCCTGGGTCCTGGTCCTCGGATGCCGGAACAGGCGGCACGCAGGTGGTCTGCAGTGTTGCCCTTTGTGCATGGGGCAACCAAACCCGTTTTATCGAATCCAGTGGCGGTTGGCCTGGCATACGCGATGCTCACTGCACCGAACCAGGCTGATTGACTGCTGTCCGACATGCCAAGCGGCTCTGCACCCAAGCCTGTTGCAACAAGGCGGATCCATTGCTTACTGCCACTTCTGTAAATCACCGCTGACCCGAAGTGTGCAAGCCGACGTCAGTGAAGGAGCAGCAGCATTTCAGCACTATGTGGATGACATGGTTTGGTCGGGCACCTGGTACGGCCACCTGCAGCTCTCGTGTTGCGAGTGGCTAGGCGTCGCCAGGGCAATGCTCAGTCTGGTGAGGTCTGCCTCTGGAGCGACACCCCACGCACAGGAAGTATTTTGTGAGGTGATGGGCACCAGTGTACTTCCGGAACCAGCCCACTTAGGCCTGCCGTTTGAATACCTATCGGTAGGTGAGCGGGAAAGACTTCTGGAGGTCGTTTGGTCGATAATGCGAGCCGGCCCTGCCCGATTCCTGGAGGCTGCGAGTGCAGTATTCCCACCATCGGCATTACGATCGTTTGCCAAAGGTGCTCCACGATTGATGGCGCTCGTTCCCTCCAAACTTACGTCTCGCCATTGCACGATTAATCGGAAAGTGACCATGGCCGGCACACAAAAGCCTCAAGCAGTGCTCAGAAGTTGGCTTCGCTTGATTAGAAAGATTAAAAGAGATGGTCTCTGAAGAATTGACTCAGTTCACGCCGTGCGACGAGTGCAGTCGCGCTATGCCGAAGACGAAGAAGATCCATCAAGGGAAGCGTTACTGCGCAACCTGCTATCCACGGCTGTTCAAGCGCAGGATGTGTGGTGGGTGCGGAAATTTTGCCAGGCTACCAATCTTCGATCTGGCAGCGCGCTGCACCGGATGCGCACGAGACAAGCCTTGCGTGCGCTGCGGCAGGCGGGATTTCAAGCTGGGATGTATGACGCCTTACGGTCCAGCCTGTAAGTCTTGCGTCCCCTATTTTCGCGAGCCTGAGCAGTGCGAGGTGTGCGGAAAGGTTTCGAGGCGACTGGCGACCAATACTCAATCGGGGTTGCGGTCTTGTCCAACGTGTAGCGGTCCTGCTGCGGCTACCTGTACAGCGTGCCGGCGTCATCGGGTTTTGGTGCAGGGCGAATCAGGGAGCCTGCTTTGCCGGCCCTGCCATGAATTAGGCAATATCGACTGCGGTACCTGTGGGCAATCCATGCCGGCAGGTAAAGGCCGTGAGTGCGACGATTGCTATTGGCTTCGTACCTTTAACGCCCGGTTGACCATCGACGTGGCTGGTTTCAGCACGGCCACAATGTCCAAGGTGTTTGGTGATTTCGGCGCATGGCTGCTCAAGGAAACGGGACCTCAGCCTGCTGCCCTGAAGATCCATCGACACTTTATGTTCTTCAGCGAGATGGAAAAGCATTGGGGCCAGCTGGCGACCTACGAGCAGTTGCTTGAGAGTTTCGGAGCCTCAGGCCTTCGCAAGGCCGAGTTGCCCATGCGTTGGCTGCGGGCTGTGGGGAGAGTCGTGGTAGACGAGGTAGCACGCGAGCACCATACCGAAATGCGGCGAGTGGCAGACCTGCTGGAAAGCGTTGTTGAGCCTAACTTTAAGGATATTCTGAAACGGTACCATGCAAACCTCCTGGTCAAGGTTGAGCAAGGCGGGGCCAGTGTGCGTTCGGTCCGGCTTGCGCTGAGGCCCGCGGTGGATTTGCTTCACCTGGCCGGAAGCCAGGGCGCTGCAATGCCAACCCAGCGCACGCTGGAGCATTTTTGGCATAGTTCTCCAGGGCAACTGGCGGCCGTCACCGGTTTCGTCAACTTTCTCAATCGAACATTCGTGTTGAAACTCGAGTCGCGTCCGGACAAACGCTTGATGGAAAAGGCCCGGCGCCGGAAAAAGGAAAAAGCCTTACGTCTGTTGATAAGTGAGCGGCAAGAAGGCGGCGCCTTCGAGCGCAAATGGATTGCGGCAGCTTTGGCGTATTTCCACGGCATTTCCAAGGTATCTTCGCAGCGACTGACCTATGTTGCGGCTGATTACAAGGCTGTACCAGGATTCAACGTAACCTACGGCGGCGACCTGCTCTGGGTGCCGTCGTGTGATGGTTTTCCAAGCTTAGGAGATGGCAAGGAAGGCCCCGATGAGTCGGGGCATCCGGATCAATGAATGTCCATGTAAAAGCTCAGTGGTCCGGTTTTGCGGCCGCCTTTACCGAGCAGTACATAGAGAGTGTTTTTCGTTAAAAACCAGCCTGGCTCCTCGAAGTAGAACTCAAACGTGCTGCGCACCCAGTTGCCGTACTGAAACCGCCCCTTGCTGTCCAAGATCACGTGCCGCGCGTAGAGAAATGTGGGACTAAAGCTCTTGGCTTTGAAAGCTATCAGCTGGCTCGGTGAGGGAGTGAGGTCTATCAGGACCCAATCCTCCACCAGGCAATACGGTTTCCCGGGAAACTTTTTCCCTGCCAAGGCGCATGCGTCATCAGAAGTCGTCTGAATACCGTCCAGTACCCTATCTCCGCCTGAAAGCAGGTCGCCCAAGTCGTTTAAATCCATCATGTTGCCCATGACGCAGTAAAGGTCTTGGCTAGTTTAGGTCAGGCTAACCCCTACGTCTCGGAAGGCGTTGATCAGAACCGTGCGATGAAGAATTCTCTCCTCGTGGGGGCTGTGATTGAAGAATTTCGCCTTATCGGGAAACAGATGCTTCAAATTCCTGACGACGCCGTTTTTGAATCGGATCACTGAGCAAAATTCTTCGACGAAATCTTGGAGCTCCTCATAGTTATTGAGATGCGATGGGAAAAGAACCCCCGCGAATGACTCGATTTCTTCGTCTCCTTTCTGCCTGCGTTGCAGCTCAATCAGAAAGTAGCGATCGCTGGCTATTTTGATCCTGACAATCATCACGCCACGAGGTTGTTTTGTGATGGTATCGAGGTATGCCCAGGATATCGGTTTACCTGTTTGGTGATCGTGCGGATCCAGAGCGATCAGCTTTGGCTCGCCATCGGCCTTGAAGCGCTCGGACGGGGTATACCAATGCAAATCGGTCACCTGTTGGTTGGTGGCAGCGATGTCGTGTAGCGCGCGCCAAACGTCGCGCAGAACCCCGCGCGACTCCAACACCGCATCTGCCTCAAGAAGCAATTTACCCGTCTGCTTGCCAGAGCCGGTGCCCTTGCCGGTCGAATGGGTATTGGCATCGGGCGGATTGGGGCCACGACGCCCTGTGTTTGCTTTGACAGTGTGGGGACTCTTCTTGATCTTTCGCTGCGAGCCGAGCGTCTTGAACGGCGCTGTTTTCACAATGGTAGTTTCGGAGTGATAATCAGGGTCTAGCTGATCTACAGCGGCAATAAACTCATCGGCAAGGGCCGTTCTTACGGGCCTGGGCATTACAGTTCGGCCCGTGCCGTCAATGCCCTGATCGGTATCGAAGTTCAGGCGCTGCAACACAATTTCATCGCCTGGAGGCTCGCTGCATCCGGTGATGTCCAGGCACAAGAATGTGTTGCCGCCGTTGATCCAAAGACCTCGTCCTTCGATTTGTGCCGGTCCTTTGAACCATGGGGCGACCTTCAAAAGAACGGGCTTCTCCGGGCCCGACGAAAGCACCTGCGAATTGACCAAGCGTGACTGGTGCGCGGTGTAAGGGTCATACATGAGGTGCGCCAGATAAACTGCGTCCCCATCTCGCATGTGCCTTGACGGCCTGATGATCCATTCATGCTCATCGGGATTGGGCGTATCGTAGAACGCAGAGAAGACGTCGTTCCAGGGAAGTGCCGTCAGCGCACGGCAGACCTCGCTGTTGCGTGCATAGGCCCTCACGAGGAATTCAACACAAGGCACTAGCATATTTTTGCCATCGCCTAGATCGAAATCCAGAAGCCAGCATTTGTCTCCGTCTTGGTAGAGAAGCGGGTAATCGGTATTGCGGAATGTCTGGGGAAGCCTTTGCTTTCTCGCTTCATACCGCGACGTATACCGCCATCCCGTAAGTTCTGTGAAATCCACTTTGCTCGCATCAATGCGGGTGAGCTCGGTATCAGACACACATTTGCCCTGTCTCCAGATCGTGCCAATCCGATAGTAGGACAAGTGGCTCAGAGGGATTTTCACCTGCTTGAAGTCGCCTGGCCGGTCGTTGGCATCCAGTTCTCGGAAAAGGGCGATCACGTGAGGAACTGTCCGTTTTTTTCCGTTCTGCTGAACCGGACCGTACCACCAAACGATGACATCACCGGTGAGCGCTTTTACACCCGCGTTCTCTCGAAAGTCGGCGCGCGGGTAGGAAAACTCAACCCTTTTGATAGGACCTAGCAACCTCAAATCTCCACTGTGCTGCAACTGGCCTGACCCACGTGCTCCACGCAAGGTGCGGCCAAAACCTCTGGGATAGAGGCACATTGCTATTCATGTTGCGACGAGCGGTAGGAAATTTGCAAGCGCCCTAGCGTTGTTCGCACGGTATGCCGACTGCTCTAGCAAGCGGTATGCGTGTTCTTTTTTCAAGGGAATCAATGGATCTTGGCCACCGTCTCAGCACGCGCACGGTAGTGGTCAATGGCCAGGGCTTTACCTGCTACGTGCGGGGTACAGCAACAGTCACACCCTCGCCAGTGCAGGATGACCGGTCGGCGCTGACGGAGGCTATGCCCCAAGCGTCGCCGGTCGAAGTGCTGAGCACTGGAGCCCTGAACCGGACGGATCAGTGCTGTGGCCATCGGTGGTGTTACTGCCAGAACCTCGGGGTCTCTGCTCAGATCCGACAAGGCGTGGCGCGGGACGCGCTCGACAGCGAGTGTGGCGAGACCCGGCGAACCGGCTGATGCGGAGCGCCTGATCAATTTGCCCGTGCCGAGCGGCTTTCTTAAAACAATATACCTTTCCATCCGTTCAATTGAGAGATCCAGTGTCGGCGTTCTACACACGCACAGGCAGCGAGACCTGGGGCTGGATCGGCACTAGCGTATCGGCGTAGGCTTTCAGAATGTCCGCATACAGATCTGGATGCTTTGGGGCCTCCACGGTGATGATCAGCGCATACCTGATCTTCTCAGCCTTGTCGGCGGTGCCTCCCTTTTCCCGCGCGTTGTAATGGATGTCGAACGTTGCATTGTTCAACGTAGTTCCACGCATCCTCTTAGAGTCATGGAGAACGGTTTCCCACTTCCCCGAATCCGAACGGCGTTCCTCCTCGGTGGCAAATTTCTTTTTCTCAAAGAAAGATTTTGTAGCGGCGTTGTTCTTGCCCTCTTCGACTTTGTCCTTGTTGGGGCGGAAGGTCACCTCAAGGCCGGCTCGCGTGTACGAGGCTGAATCTTGAGGGTCAGTGCCGCACGCGAAGGAGAATGTGGCCTTCAGGGTAACCATACCGCTGAGGGAGCCTCCGGGGAGTGGGATAGGTGCGCGGATGTACTTACCCGGTTTCAACTCACCTTGGTAGACGATCCTCGCCACTCCTGGTGGGCAGGTAATGATCTCCATAAGGTCTTCTGGGACTTTCCCCCAGCCAACGTCTATCGGTTCGTGCCCGTTCTTTTGCGCAGCGTGAACCAGCAGCGCCTTGATCGCTAAGGGGGATAGCTCCTGACCCAATACAGCCCGGACGCCGACGGCACTACGGAGGATGTATGGGGCTGCAAAACTAGTCCCCAGCAACGGAACCAGTGAGGGTTTTTTGCCTGGGATCAGTGCGTGGAAGTACTGTTTACCGCCGCCGAATGCCATGAGATCCGGTTTGATGACGCCGGGGCTACGTCCTGGTCCCCTGGCGCTATACGGCGCCCGAGCCCAGGAAGAGCTTGTACAATTGGCCGCACCCACCGTGATCGCGTTCACGCAATCCGAAGGGACCTGCACGCGATCAAGTTGAACGATCGAATCCCTCGTCCCGTTGTTGCCCGCAGCGATGGTCATGAACGTGTTGCCATCGCTAAGCAAGTCGTCGATTACCGATGTCCAGGCATGCACATCGTTATCTTCGATGGCCACATCGGGGCCAACACTGAGGTTGATGAACTCATATTGCCGTGAAAGCAAAACCTCTTCGATATGTCCAAGGGTGCGATAAAGCTCCAAGGGATTTTCGAGGCTGGCCCCTTCGTCGAGAACGCGCAGGTGGTCAACGTAAGAGTAAGGACGGGATGCAGTGCCTTCAGGCTCGATTGGTCCAAAGAGGAATGCTGAGGTTGCTGCAAGTCCGTGTTCCGGCCCTTCGGGATCATCGCCGGCATTTTCATCCAGCACCCGGTAGCTTCGCAGCCATTTTCCAATGGTGTGATCTTCAGGCAGGCCAGCGTCGAGAATAGCAACCCTTGGGTCGGCCGAGAGAGGGGCCTGAGTGGGAAGCGTGCAATCGACGGAAGGACCGCCTCGCTTGGTGGCCGGCAGCAGTCCGCGCATCTTGGGAACCGGGCGGATCACTCGGACGAAGACGAACTGCGCCAGTTGAAGGGCCTTGCTTTGTTCGCCTTCTACAGGCACGAACCACAGGTTGCCCACTTCGAAACTGAGCTCACTGTGGACGATCAGGCCCAAGCCTGAAGCGTAATCTATGAATGACTCTTGGATGAACGTGCTGTCCTTGTCCGGCAGCAAGTGGATTCCGAACTCGTAGTACTTGTCGTTCTTCGTCCCAGCATTGACGATCCGTTCGCTTGGCTCAAAGGCGAGGATGTTCTCGATATGAGTGAGGTCGTCGGCCTCTTCAGAGTCTTCTTCAACTTCGTTCATCCAGTTGCTCAATGCCCGAAAAGCATTGCGCTTGCCTGCAACGAAAATCTCAGTGGTCGAGCACTCATGTGGCGCTATCTTGCGAGTCCAGCTTTCAGGGGTGACCCTGACTCGCCTGCTCCCGATGGATTCAAGCCCGGTTGCGCGTAGCAAATCAGTCGGGAAGAACGAACGAGCAATATAGCTTGGATTCAGAATGAGTCGAGCAACGCCAAAGTCATGCGGACAGGCAATTGGAGGAAGCTCGTTCAGCGATACCGACGCGACCTTCGCCTGCCCCGTCAGCCGCTCGCGCGCACGCTCTAGCGTGTATGCTTCAGCCTTATCCATTTTCCTCTTCGGGCCCTTAATGTCCCGTGTCAGAAGTTCGCCACGACCAATGAGAAAATTCGTTTGGTTCATGCAGTGGTTCTCGTCCTTGATGCTCGTTTAGCAGGGGCGGTCTCTGCCTTTCGATGCTTGCGAATGGTATCTCTGCTGACCCCGGTGATTTCATGGATCGCACGCTGGGATAGAGAGGTTTGGCTGTCCAGTAATACGGCAAACTCGATCAGCTCTACTCGGCCCAAAGCGGCCGCTTTTTGACCTGCCAGATCTTCAATCAATTTTTGCGGACTGCCGCCACCCAGAGCCAGCGTGCGGCGAAAGCGCTGTATCTCACGCTCAATATCACTAAAGGATTGATTTTGGAAGGCGTACGAAAGTATCTCGATCCATTTCTCAAATTTGTGTAGGTCGGGCCCGAGAAAGCGCCGGATCGCGATTTCGACCGTTTGTGCGTCAGGCGACTTGAACTCGACTATGAGATCGAAGCGGCGCCATAGAGCGGGGTCGATGAGTTCGGGGTGGTTGGTTGCAGCCAGTAGCAGGCCTGTTGAAGGCCACTCGTCCACCTCTTGCAAAATCACCGTCACAAGCCGCTTCAGTTCGCCGATGTCGCTTTCATCGCTGCGACGTTTGGCAATTGCATCGATCTCGTCGAGAAACAGCACAGAAGGGGTTCGCTTCGCGTAATCAAGAGCCGCTCTTATGTTCGCGCCACTCTTGCCCAGCAAGCTGCTCATCACAGTGGTCAGATCAAGGACAAACAGCGGTACACCAAGTTGAGCGGCAATCCAGCGTGCCGTAATCGTTTTTCCAACACCCGGCGCACCCACAAAAACTGATGATTTCGTGGGGTGGAGACCCAGAGCTGCTAGTTTCTTGATCTGCTTCCGCTCTTTAATGAGTTGAGCAAGAGGATCAACAACGGAGGCTGCCAGTAACGGTGCAGGATATTCCGGCCCATCGTTGAAGATTTTGAGTAGCGACAAGCGGGACTCATCATCGACCGGAGCGTGGGCGCTACCCTCCGTTTTGGTAGAGGGGTTTTCTCGGCGCATAAAGGTAGACGATCCGCTAGGTGCAATCGTGCGCAGGTAATTATCGAGCTGCTCCGCCAAGCTTGGTTCGCTGTTTCGATACTGCCTGACGAGCCGGGCGACGAAGAGCCTGACATCATCAGTTTTTTCACTCAGGGCCAATCGGGCAACCTGGGCTAAATCTGATTTTACTTTCGTCAATTCTTCCATAGTCATCATAATTGGCTGATTTTAAAGGGATATTTAATTGTATGAAAGTGGGCTAGATTATAGCACGGCTGCGTAGGCTTCGTCCGCTGGCTGACGGAAATGCTGAGCTGGGCTCTGGGTGTAGCTGACGAATGGGGGTAGAGAGGCGGGGCGTTTGAGGTCTTGATATTCCGTAGGGGGATGCCATATTGATATCGCCCTGGTTGTGGGTGACCAAGGAGTTGACTATTCCGTTGCTAGAACGATCTGACCTGCGATACGAGTACGATTGGAGTGCTTCACCTGGTGACAATCCCAAGCTTATTGAGGACGACTCGCACCATCTCAGCAGGAGGGAGGGTTACGAGATGCTTCGTTACCTGAATGGCTTGCGTTTTTCGGAGGACGTGAAAAGCGTTGTTTACGGCAAAGGTAAAGATATTTCGATTGAGGATCGTTTGTACGTCGAGTGGATGCTGAAAGAGCAATACAAGTCGACTGCTCCGGGCCGCGGGACGGTTACCACATGGATCAATGCAAACTGGCGGCCTCTGAAAAAGGTATTCACAAGGCTCAAGCCTAAGCGTTGAAAAAACACGCGAAGCCCTGGCTGGGCCTTCAGAGTGATCTTAGTGGCTTAGCGGTCAGTGCAGATGTTGACCTTGCTGGCCGACCTTGTCCCCCCCCCCCCCCGGCGCTC
>Ga0065714_10065088_pt1 | contig 13129 bp, 7 predicted proteins | sample MisRhiReplicate2_FD_59101 | JGI IMG/M metagenome (GOLD analysis project Ga0065714, IMG submission 59101) | Miscanthus rhizosphere microbial communities from Kellogg Biological Station, MSU, sample Rhizosphere Soil Replicate 2: eDNA_1 v2... | ecosystem: Host-associated > Plants > Roots >... | reverse complement strand
AACCGGACTGTACATTACACTGGTAAAAATAAGCGAGGTAAAAAAGAAAACACCTATACTTAAATAAGCTGTCTTAAATTTTTGCATCCTGTTACCTGGCAGGTCTGTCAGGCTGATCAGTAATGCCCCCACTCCTGTTCCTACAGCGACCTGCTGTTGCCCCATTAAAAAAAGAATAACAACTGGAAGCACAATGACCAACGTATTGCGCAGTGCATCAGTAAAATACTCTCCCAATAAAAAATTCAGCACTTGGGATTTCAGCACTTGAAGTTTCTTCATGAATGTTTGTTAGGGTGGCAAAGGTATGAAACTTGCACAGAATCTTAATTAGCCCTGCTGTTTTCAGGCTGCACCTGCCTTTGCGGTTGAGCCACCGTATGGAAAAACAGGATCGAACAGCGGGTAAGCTACAAATTCTCATGACTTAATCCGTCATTATGATTAGGAAAACAAACAGGTGGTAAACATATAAAGAATAACATTTGTCTAAAAGACTGCGCTGAACTTTCTTACTTTTTGATTGCATGCAGACCAAAAAAGGGGACAAGAATCAGAATATCAAAGCTTAAACAACACTAAAATTGAATCCCATATGGGAAAAATCCAACCTTGGAGATTTCCCATGCGAGACTTGATGAGCTAAACTTAGTTTACCTAAGCTTATTTAAAATAGGGCCCCGAAACAATTCGGGGCCGGAGAGCACTATTTTGGGAAATCGGGTAACACGTCAAACAATATGGAATTATTCCTATTCCTAAATCAAGTCCATAGGACTAATTATTTTTCCCCTTTAAAGTGAAACCAGTTAAAATCGGCAAAGCCACCCTCACCCTCTTTTCTAGTGGTAAAATTAAACAGGGCAAAACGATTTGCTGTCCAGGTTAACCCTAATCCCATTTTTAACGTATTGCCAAAAGGCTTAAAGTTCTTCCCATCTGTACTGTATGAAAAACTGGCAATAAACTTTTGGTCTGTAACATTCGCTCTGATCCATATTTTATTAGGAGTAAAATCGCTGATGCTGTCAATTAACTTACCATCATTTACCATTATCAACTTCTGTTTTCCTTCCTCTTTATGCAGACCTATAAAAGCATAAGGGAATTCGAAAACCCCAAATCCAGCCAGATTACCATCTTTAAATCCCGACACATCCATTTCCACAGTTCCTTCTGAAGTTGGTCCTTGTACCCTTTGCGTAAGCGTGTTCCGGGCATTTGGCAGATCCTTCCCAAATGAAGCATGTAGACGTATATGTCCTTTACGCTCCGACAAAGACCATTTAGTATTGTCAGGATTATGGTTCCATTGCCACTGCAGACCAAGCTCCTTTTTATTAAATTCATCTGAAGTTGCCGGATTAACAATTGGAAATGCATTTCCAACATTAGGTTTTTTACCAGATGCATATCCCTTGCCATTATCTCCCAGCATCGGCCAACCATCTACCCATTTTACAGGTAACAAATGTGCTACTCTTCCAATTGGGCCTCTATCCTGCATAATGATAAACCACCAATCTCCATTCTTAAGCTGTACCATACCACCCTGATGTAAGCCATTACCTGGATAAGAACTTTCATCCTGGTAGATGATTTTGCTTTCATAAGGGCCGGTAATATTTTTACTGCGCAAACAAACCTGCCATCCTTGGGTGCCTCCCGCAGGATTGGTAAGGTAGTAATATCCATTTATTTTAACCATATGTGACCCCTCCATTCCGTATGTTTTGTAATGCGCTGTAGAACCTTCGGGTCGGTCAATAGTTTTATCCCAGATCTTGATGTTTTCACCTTTTACAGAAAGAGCATCTGCATTGAGTTCGGTTACATAAAGTTCACCCGATCCATGCACCACGTACACTTTACCATCGTCATCAAAAAACAAACTTGGATCATACAGGTATCCCGGAAAAATGGTGCGTGTCCAAGGCCCTTTCACATCCTTTGCCGTACAAATAGAAAAGTGTCCTTTAGTACTCCCCAAGTCTTTAGGTGTACAAAAACCTACATAGAATAGCCCTTTGTTGTACCTGATGGTATTGGCCCAGGAACCATTGAGATACATATTTCCTCCTTTCATGTCATACCTTGGATCTTCATCGTAACGGTCAATGGCGTAGCCTGCCATTTCCCAGTTCACCAGGTCTTTAGACTTCAAAATAGGTGATCCGGGCACATAATGCATGCTGGTCGAAACAAAATAAAAATAGTCGCCAACCCTGATGACATCAGGATCCGGCCAATCGCCCCATAATATGGGATTTTTAAAGGTGCCATCTCCATTATCCGAAGTATATACCGCTGGTGCTAATTTGGATTGTGCTTTCAGCGTTGTACAATAGACGCAAGAAGACAATAAAAACAGTGTAAATAAAAATTTGTTCATCTTAAATTTTAATTTGTGTGTGTGAAATCTGTGTTTTTTGAGGAAAATTTTATCATTTAATTTCATTATCTCGTTTCTACACTTTCCGGATACGGCATCACTTCTATTGCTTTAATGGTTGCGCCATTAACCGTCTGGCGTAATCCAAAAACCAGCACATTCTTCTTAGTTCCAGAATTTAACCAGCATTCAGGCAAAAAGAACTCACGCTGTGGACCTGCTTCCCAATGGCGGCCGATGTTGTGTCCATTTAGCCACATATACCCATTACCGGAAGCATTAATTTTGGCCATCCATGGCATCCATACTTTCGCATCTTTTTCGGGTAAGGAAAACTCAACCCTGTACCAGGTAAACAAACCTGTTTGCTCCCCTTTTGGCTGAATACCATTGCCCTTACGGGGAATTTCATCTTGCGTGTTTAGGCCAACACGTTCCCATTTGTCAGCCTTAAATGATGGTGCAGTAAAGCCTTTTGTGATGCCTGCAACATCCGTAGCCAGCTCCCACTGCAGTGGATGTGTTAACACGGTATCCGTTGTGGAAAGTCCGGCCTGTCTGATACCCGCCAACTCTTCCATAGGCACATAACCGTGGGCATGGCCAAGGTTTTCGTATACGACTAGAATTTCATTTTCACCTGCTTTTAGTAAACCACTGACATCAAAACGATTGTCAAATTCATTAGGACGGATGTGCGAATGAGCACCGCGCGTAATCCAGGTTTGTGCATCTGCTTTATCCGGAAAAAGACGTTTAGGAATTTTGCCATTAACTTGTACGGAAACAATATCACGGGTAAACATGTTAAACAAGAGTCTGTTTTCTTGCTGAATATCGGCTCCACTCAGGGTAACTTTTGAACGGTACAGGTTGTATCGAAAATCATTGATCCCTACCTCTGATAAAGAAGTTTCTTTTGGAAGTACTTTCCACTCGGCTTCATTTACAGGATCGTTGTAACGCAAGGCGCTTGCTATGCATATCGGCGCAATACTTACCGATGGACGAACGGGTTGCTCCCGTTCGATTAAGCGCCACTTACCTCGTTCAGGTGTAGCTCCAGGAGGAATCACCAATACCTGTACCCCAAGATCCGGCAAATTGAAATCAATGGTAAATGAATCATTTTCAGCAGTGTTGCTATTGGTAACTGCTGCTGTTTTAATCAGCACCTTCTCTCCATTCTGATTCACATTGTAAATCGGTTCTGTGGATTGAGCCACTTGACCAGGCACTACAGTTACCCTTCCTTTTAAAGGTTTATCAGGATCGGTATTGTGCAGAAAAACAAATTTGGTACCATCAGGAGCTGTACGCAATCCACCAAAAAGTGTTTTAGGCACATCCTTAAGTTCACATGGTCCGCCTACTGATCTTGCCAGTTTAGTGCCATACTCATTGATAAACTCCCCAATCGCTTTGGCTGCAAAATATTTTGGGCTTGTTGCACCGCTTTCTCTGATGGCTGCATTATAGTCATAACTGGTGGTCATCCCACGTGCTCCCCAACCGTCAAAATGGGTACCACCAAAAAACATATAGTAGTTGATACCTGTACCACCACCAAGCATACTCATTAAACCAATTGCTTTAAAGTGACGTGCATCCGAATAGTGTTCTTCACTTAATGTTCCCATTACCGTTGAAAACCAGCCACCCTGTAATTCCGTTACAAAGCCAGGAGCGTTACTTTGGTATTTGCGAAGATCGGCCATACGACGGGCACAACTGGGTGCATCACTTAAATTGGCTACATAATAATTATCGCAATCGAATACCTGCGACAATTCGGGGTCTTTGCTTGCTCTGGTTTGGCTGGTAAGGCAGGTAAATAATGGAACGTTAATGCCGTTGTTTTTATAAGAATGATACAAGGCCTTTAGAAAAACTTCTTTGTCTTTAGTACCATGTGCATCATATTCGTTTTCTATCTGAAACATGATAATCCCTTTCTGTCCTTTCTTCTTCCTGCTAATCTGTTCTGGAGCCAACACTTTAGAAACTGCATTGTACCAATGAACAGACCATTTGATATGTTCAGGATCAGCGCCTCGCAACCACAAATCACCCTTACCTGGCCCAAATTTGGCCAACCAGCGGGGATAACCTCCTCCCGACCATTCGGCACAAAGAAATGGCCCTGGACGTATAATAGTGTAAAACCCAAATTCTTCCTGCGCCATCTTTAACCAGGCCTTGAGGTCCTTAAAATCAAATTTGGAATTATCATTTAGTCCTGAGGGTATTATGCGTTCATGCCAGTTCCATGGAATGTAAGTTTCCACGGTATTAAATCCGGCTTCCTTGATCTTTCGGAAACGATCACGCCATAGCTCCTGCGGACAGCGGAAATAATGGAAGGCAGCACTATAGATAAAAACATCTTTGCCTTCAATGGTCATGCATGAACCATCATAACGGATGCGATCCGGATGAGCAAATTGTTTTACCGGCAATGGCGATGATGTTGACTGCTGCGATTTGGCATTCGTATTACTCATTAATAAAAACAGGAGCAAGCAGGCGTTTCGAAACATTTGTGTGTATAAAGATTTTTTCACTTTTTTTATTTTTATTTCCGTGTATTGAATGGTCTCAGTCTAACCCACTGAGCGTTTACACATTTTTTATCTATTTGAAACTTGATCAAAGGCATATAAGGGCTTTGTATCCTATGGAGTTGAGCTGAGGGTTTTCGACATCATACAGATCCCGGTCTGCATGATAATTCTGGATGCCGATAACACCAAACAAATAACTACTGTCGGCATTACCTACCGGGTTTGCTGTTTCACTACTTTTAAGCTAGTTTCAAACCCTACACGATCCATACCTTTCTTTGCATCCCCCTGCAAACACAATGTTTTAAAACTGAACAACGCGAAGATCATCACAGTACCAGTACCTACATACCTCATTTTTAACTTTTCCATTTATTAATTTTTAGGTATTTCATTCCCCTGATCATAAAGCATTAAGGGGGGCTAAACAGCCCCCTCTTAACTGGCACTATAGGCAGGAACAACCAAATTCCCAATTCATTCTGGCACTTAATTTATTGCAATGGGTCGAAACTTCCACCCCATTCTTTATTTTGTAATAAAACATTTTTTGACTGAGAAATCTGTGATGGTGGAAGGGCGTAAAACCAGTGATTCAAATCAAGGTTAAATTTATAGGTTGCATCCCCATCAAGGTTATCAATATAGTTTGCAGTAAGCTTAGCACGTGCATCGGCATTGGTAATTTTTTCATAAGGCAAAGGCAGGTTACTCATACTCTTTACTGTGATATACAAACCATGCCTTCCCTTTTGGTTATTCAGGATATCAAAGCGTTTCCAGCGGCGTAAGTCGTTAAAGCGCTTGTCTTCAAATGCAAACTCCACAAAACGTTCATTAACATAAGCTTCTCTTATGTCAGTTGAGGTTGATGCGGTAAGACCATAGTTCCCTCCAGCACCTGGGGTAATACCTGCGCGCTTTCTGATTCTTTTTAATACCTCTAAAGCCTCCGTTGATTTCCCCAATTCATTGGCACATTCACCATAATTCATCAGCAATTCGGCATAACGCATCTCTACCCAGTCAGTTTGGGCCTTAAACCTATCCACCGTATTAACTGTGGTATCAATACCTTTACGTTGAAAGAACCCAGTACAGCCCATATTCCCGCCATAGCCCGGATGAATGGTTTGAGCGATATTGGTGTATTTATCTACCCCATCCTGACGCCAAACGCTCCAAAAACTCATCCCCTTTAAATAACCCGGGGCTTGTTCTTCTGGCGTTGGTTGTGGCGTTCCCCCACAAAAAATAGTAGAAAAAAACCGGTCATCACGATTGGTATAAAAATCAGTCATGAATTGAGTATTGTATGCTGGATCGTTCAGTTGACTCTTATCAAACTGCATCGGCGATCCGTCCTTTTTAGGAAAAGCAAGTAAAAGGGATAGTAAAGGCTGATTGGTATTCTCTGCTCCCGGACGAAGAAAACCGAAATTATTAGAGTGACCCGGATAAAAGAACTGATTGACCATGACCACTTCCTTATTACGCTCGTCGGTCCAGATGGCATGAAATCTTGGATGCAAATCATGTCCTTGCGTTGCACCGAAATCAACTGCTGCTTTACATGCATCATAGGCTGCCTGCCAGCGTGCAGGGTCGTTAGTAGGATTAAATAAGGGACTTGCATAGTTTAACAACACCCTCCCTTTCATAGCCATCGCTGCAACTTTGGTAATACGGCCATAGTCTGCTGCTGCATTAGAGTAAACACCAGGAAGTAACAGAATGGCACTATCTAAATCTTTGACAATCTGAGCAACACATTCAGATGTTTTATTACGGGGTTTAAACAAACCAGGTACATCATTAAAATCCTGTTTGTGTAAAATAATAGGGACTCCTCCAACCCGGTTTACCATACCCCAATAAGACCAGGCTCTCCAGAATTTCGCCTCACCAACATATTGTTTGTTCAGTTCATCTGGTAAAACAGTAGTAGGCACATTTGCCAGTTCATCCAGAAAAAAGTTAGCCCTATCTATGATATTGTAATCAAGGCTCGAATTGGTACCTGCTTCTGAAATAATACCACGCAGATAATCCCCGAAATCTTTAGGAGCATTGATGGCTTCATCTGAACTAGCCCCATTAAATGGCCATTCGGGCATTGATTTCCCATAAATGCCATTTAGGTAAGCCTTTATCATATTGGCATCAGCCCATACCATTTCCGGACCGATTACCCCATTATTGGGGTAATCCAATCCTTTCTTGCAGCCCCACATCAACATTACTGCCGATATCCCGGCGAGGCAGAATTTTATATATCTATTATTGAATTTCATGTTTCTTAAAGTTTATTGTTAATAATTTAAAGCGATAAATTGACACCGAAATTGAAAGACTTCATCATAGGATAATTAAAGCCTCCGCCTATTTCTGGGTCGTAATATTTCTTATTGAATCCGCTAATGATAAACAAATTGGATCCGCTGCAATAGAACTTCAAGCCGCCAATCCCCATTTTATTGGTAATACTGGAAGGGAGTGAATATCCAACATTCAACATGCGTAATCTTAAAAAATCAGCTCTTTTCAACCAAAAAGTACTCTCAGTATTGGTTACACTGCTCGTTCCATCATTTGCGGAATAACGTCTCGGCAATGAGGCATTTGGATTTTCAGGTGTCCACGCATCATAAGCCCATGGCCTCCACATACGGTTCCATTCCACATTTCCATCTACCAGCTTATTTACCATTCGATAAGTATGTAGGTTACCGGCGAAACTTGCATCAAGACTAATTCCTTTCCATTCGACCCCAAAGTTCAAACCTAATGAAACAGGATTGGTGTTTTTCTTAACAACGGTTTTATCCCAGTCATCAACAATACCATCAGGTTTACCCTCTTTACCGCTCAAATCAGCATAGGTTAGCTGACCTAACTCCGGTGCTCTGCCCTGAAATTTATAATTCGGATTGGCAGCTACAAAAGCATCAAGGTCAGCCTGCGTACGGAGCATGCCTGTATTGATAAAGCTAATCACCCTCGAACTGGATTGATTCAATTCATTTTGATATGGATAGGTGATGTTCTGATCTTTATAAATCGGAACTGCATTTGCATAACTGGCATTCACATTCGCATAGTAATTTAAACTACTGGTTTTATTACGGTAACCAAACGTAAATTCAACACCATTGGATCTATACTCTCCATAATTTGATGAAGGCAGCGAACGGCTAAAAGTTGGCGGTACCTGAGCAACTCTACCTATAAGGATGTCATAAGTTTTTGTTTTGAAATACTCCGCAGTGGCATTAAAATGACTCAAGAAATTCAGGTCAACACCAATGTTAAAAGTCCTGGTTTTTTCCCAGGTGATATCAGGATTAACCATTCCTCCATAACCAATACCGACATTATTGCTTGGTGTACTTCCGAAATATGCAGAATTGTAGTTTTCGTACTTTTGTTGATATTGCCACGCATCCACATTATCGGCACTGGTGGTACCAATAGAAGCCCTTAATTTCAGCATATCAATTCCTTTTACATTCTCGAAAAAGTTTTCACGAGAGACCACCCAACCCACTGAACCTGACGGGAAGAATCCCCACCTGTTTTCGGGAGCGAATTTATAGGACCCATCATAACGGAAGGTAAAACTGGCCAGGTATTTAGCACTATAGTCATAGAATAGCTGGCCAACGTATGATTTTCTACCTGTGGTTTGTTCTGTATTTCCTTCGACAAAAGAATCCACACGGTCACCACTGGTAGCCCACCATTGATCGGTATAGATTGTAGGAAACCTTTCTCGGGTTCCTTTCATTCCACCACCTTTATTTTGAGCTTTTTCATAGGTAAGCCATCCCTGCACATGGTGTTTTTCAGCGAAAGTGTGGTCATAGTTCAACTGAAAATTCAGCTGAGCAGCATCACCCCAGGTATAATTTTCAGAAAGAAATTCCGAATTATGTCCAGATGGTTTAGTTGTTAACTTATCGGATTCCTTAGTGCTGATCTGTTTTGGTGTATCGAAAGTTTTCATCACCCATAAATCGTAGCGTTTAAAGTAATTCTTGCTACGATAATTGTCGAATGCCCGGATATATTGAGCAGAAGCACTCAGACCATCAATCAAAGGAATTTTATACGTTCCTTTTAAATTGATTACCGGCTTTAACAAGTTCTCTTTGGCATATCCACCATCTCCCCTCATTTCTGCACCCAGGTTGTGCCAGTCAAAAGCAATAGGATTACCTGCGTCTGTCCACACCGGCTGATAGGGCTGTCTTAGTAATTCGGCACGGTAGTCATCTGTCTCATTATTCCCCGGAGGTCTTCGCGTAACATCATTGTTTGCCGAAACTCCGGCGAATAAAGTTAAATTTTTGGTGATGTCAGCCGTAAGGTTAACGCGAAAATTGTATTTATCAAAAGAGGTATTTTTCTGGAAAGCATTCTGCTTTACATAAGAACCACCTACAAAATAGCTGAGTTTGTCTGTACCACCTGATGCACTGAGGTTATGTGTAGTGGTAGAAGGATCTTGCCAAATGTAATCTATAATGTCATACCCCCAGCCATTGTTGATATTCTTGAAATAATCAAAATCTGATTGCGTCCAGCGATCAGCTGCCGTCGGGTTAATGCGGTTATAGATTTCCCCAGTTTCAATGGCACTGGTTCTTTCTGCATTTTTCCCTCTTTTATCAAAGCCTGTATTAAAGGAATAATTGATTTTAGCTTTCTGATTTCTTTCTCCACGTCTGGTGGTAACCACAATTACTCCACCCGAAGCCCGCGCGCCATAAGCGGCAGTCGCTGCTGCATCTTTTAGTGCTGTAATATTGTCGACTTCATTAGGACTCAAATTATTAAAATCGGCTGCATTATCTGTTACCAAACCATCAATGACATACAAAACATTTTGATCGTTAAAGGATGATTTTTCCCTAATTTTAACTGCGGGAGCTGTTCCGGCGCGACCCGCAGGGGTGTTCACCCTTACACCCGCCATCTGACCGGCCAGTAAGTTCCCTAAAGTCGTGGTTGGAATGGATCTTTTCGCTTCATCCATTTTCATGGTTACAACGGAGCTGGTAACCAAATCCTTTTGTTGCTTTCCATAACCAATTACAACTTCTTCAAGCTCCTTGATCATCTGTTCCATTTCGATATTAAGGCGGGCTTTTGCCATTACCACTACCTCCTGAAATCCGATCATTTTAAACAACAACTTACTGTTGACCGGTACTTTAATTTCAAAATTACCTTTGGCATCGGTAGTCGTTCCATTCTTATTGTCTTCAACCGAAACCACATTGACGCCAACTAATGGCAATAACGTTGATTTTTCGGTTACCGTTCCAGTAACTGTAATTACTTCCTGCGCGGCCTGAACCATCGTGATCATAGGCTTAATGATGATGGTTTTCTCATCAATGGTGTAAGTCAGGTTCTTTCCAAAAAGAACTTGCTCCATCACCTTATCCAGGGAGGTATTGCTAAAATTGGCGACCATTTTAGTATTGGCATTCAATTTATCCGGTTTCCATAGCACATTATAACCTGTTTGTTTCCTAATTTCCTTAAATACAGTATTCAGGGTTACATTTCCCTGGTTCAGGGTTAACCGCTGTGCAAAGCCATTTGCACTTACCTGCATGATTGCTGCGAATAGTATAACTGTAGCTAGTTTCATAACTAGTAGAATTTTATTTATGTACGGCCGGGGCCTGCATATAAATTTTGTAGAAATTTTATACATTTGAATGTTTAAGATTAAGCTTTAAGATGTTATTTCTTGACAATTTTGGGCTAACTGAACAGTATTACCAGTATTCCGATTGCACTCGGATGCTGGTTTTTTTCTATCCAGACCATTCTGCAGCTAAGGCCCTGTTTTTTCTTTCTGAGTGTTCATAATTTTTGTTTGTTTAGTATTTGGTTATATTATATCTATTTGCGGTTCATGTGTAACATTAAACTTTTATAAGCTTACTTTCTACTGATCTTTATTGTTTGTTCCTCAATTGTAAAATGCACTCCTCCTACCAACTCGAGTTTCTTCAATACTTGCGAAACATTGGAAAACTTGGACACCGAACCACTATACAATTCGGTTTTAAGGCTGTCATCGTTAAAAACAATGGCAACATTATACCACCTGGCAACCATACGCATAATATGATCCAGGTTATCCTCATTGAACACAAACAAATTTTCTTTCCAAGCGATAGCTTCCTCTGTATCAACATCACTAACGCTAATGATATTGGTAACCATCGCTTGCTGTCCGGGTTTTAGCAGCTTGGATACCTTAGATTCCATTTGTGAGATTTTAACACTTCCTTCCAGTAAGGTAGTTTTGACATTATCCTCATCCTGATAGGCATTAACATTGAAATGCGTACCCAATACTTCTACTTCCTGAGTAGTGGTTTTAACCTTAAACGGCAATGCCTTATTATGGGCAACCTCGAAATAAGCTTCACCTGTAAGTTCTACCTTACGTTCTATGTTGCCAAACTTCAAAGGGTAGCGAAGCGATGATGCTGCATTTAACCATACCTTAGTCCCATCAGGCAAACTGATTTGATACTGGCCACCTTTAGGAGTTGTGATGGCATTTAAGGAAGATAGAGCACCAAGACCTTTACTTGGGCTCGCAACTACCTTATACACTAGCTGTCCATCTTTTGTTTTAGTAATGGTTACACCTGCTTGTTTAGCAATATCACCATTCGCCACATCATCTAAAGTAATGTTGCTCCCATCTGCAAGTGTAAGTACTGCCTTGTTCCCTCCCGGTTTAATGTCATTAACATACTGATGTTGTACAGCCTCTTCCCTTACCAGTTTATAACGATAAAAATAAAGGCCTGAGCCAAGGGTAATTAAAAACACCGCAGCCGCCGCAATGCGTGTCCGCAAGAAAATTTTACGGGCAGGACTGTGATGGATAGGTAAGGAATTGAAGACTTCGTCCAACTGCTTTTCCTTCTCCTCTTCTGATATTTGAGGAAGATCCTTTATTTCATGTTGGAGATACCAGGTTTCTAGCAAACCCCTTTCTTCTTCGGTACAGTTTCCTGCAAGATATTTCCTTAATAAATCCTTAGCTTCTTGTTTTAGCATAAATTAGAGGGCGTTTATGTCCTATTTAATGCTAAGACAGCTAGGGGTAGGTGTAACAGGTAGATGAATTGAAAAAAAATTAAAATAATTATTTACACAGCAGAAAAACCAGAATCCATAAGACTCCTAATTTCACTTTCAGAATTCTTAATGCATTCGTGATTTGTTTTGACACCGTTTGTTCAGAAATACTCAACTGATTGGCAATTTCTTTATGGGATAAGCCTGATTTCCGACTCAGCTCAAAAACCTGCTTCATCTTAATCGGTAAAGTGTCTATTTCCTTCTGTATAAGTAAGGAAAACTCCTTCTCACGCACTAAATGATCAGTAATATAACTTTCTTCATTTATAAAGGTCTGAAGCGATTGTACGTATTTTGAGACTACCTGTTTGTGAGAAAGTATATTGAATATTCTATTCCTAACAGCGGTATACAGATAGCCAGACAGATTAGTGGTTTCAGGTATTTCGGCCCTTTTGGTCCAAAGATTTACAAAAAGCTCCTGCAATACATCTTTTACTTCTTCAAAATCACCCAATTTTTTACAGGCATGATTTTGCAAGAGTCTTTTATATCTGTTGTAAATTTCAGTGTACGCGACCTCATCTCCCTCCTTTAGTAGGGAAATTAATTCTTGATCATTCAGATTGCTATACATTGACATACTTGGAATACCCTAAGCCTTCTTTCAAAATAAGATAAATATCAGCGAAACCATAGAAAAAAGAACTCACTTGATTCCATATAACCAACTATTTAAACTTACTGAGAAAGAAATAGATAAGCATGCAACTTACTTATAACAATAGTTCTAAACTATTCAAATCTTGATCAAAACTGATGTTTTTTTGACTACAACAAATGCGACAATAACGATGTAGACAGGCCATCGTTTTATAGACACCATATTAGACTCCTTACGCCTAGGTATGTATCTTACGAACTCTTTCATAAATGACGTGAAGAAAATCACTGATATTCACAATTTTACGCTCCGGTTTATAAACTCTTTTTAGACCATAGAGCGCTCTATTAAGAGTTTATTACTTAACATTTAAGCGCTGGGCTATCC
>Ga0065714_10065086_pt1 | contig 13133 bp, 10 predicted proteins | sample MisRhiReplicate2_FD_59101 | JGI IMG/M metagenome (GOLD analysis project Ga0065714, IMG submission 59101) | Miscanthus rhizosphere microbial communities from Kellogg Biological Station, MSU, sample Rhizosphere Soil Replicate 2: eDNA_1 v2... | ecosystem: Host-associated > Plants > Roots >... | reverse complement strand
CAGGGCTGCCCTCATAGGGCGGACTCTCACCCTTGATGGGCCTGCATGTACTGGCGCAATAGCTGGTTGATACGCGTCTGGTAACCAGACCCTTGACCTTTGAACCACTCCAGTACATCAGCATCCAGCCGGATAGTGACCGCCTGCTTCACTGGAACACGTAACTCTGCATGCCGGAAAAAATCGGCATCCAGCTCAGGAATATCGCTGGTATCGATCTCTTTATCATTCATCTTGGCCAAGCGCTCCCAATCAGTTTTCGATGTTTGCGTCATAATATTTGGCCTCCTTCTTGGTTGCTTTTCGGGCGCAGATGATACGGATCACGTCACCACGTCGCTCGGTGTATACGACCACACCCATTAACAATTTGATCCAGCCAATACTAATCCAACGCTCCTCGCCATAATCCGCTCGATCATCGCGCAAGGCCAGCATTGGGTGCCTAAAGATATCTGGAACGTCATTGAAATCGATGCCGTGCTTAACAATATTGGCTTTATTTTTGGACTCATCCCACTCAAATAACATGGCACATCCTGTATGTACTTTTGTACATACAGGGTAGCGATCTCAGCCGTTCAGGAAAGCGCTACCCGACCGGTGGACTCAGCCCTGCCGGTAAGGCAGGGCTGCCCTCGCCTCCTCGGCATATGCCGCGATCCCAATCCGCTCGCGCTCCAGGAAATCCTCAACGGCATTCTTCAGCCCCGGATGGCGCAGGTAGTGCCACGACCGCGTAATCACCGGTTCAAACCCGCGAATCAACTTGTGTTCGCCCTGTGCGCCCGCGTCGAAGCGTTGCAGGCCGTGGGCGATGGCGTAGTCCATGCCCTGGTAGAAGCAGGTTTCGAAGTGCAGGCGGTCGAACTCGGCCAGGCAGCCCCAGTAGCGGCCGTAGAAACTGTCGCCACCGATCAGGCTGAAGGCCATGGCCACCGGGCGTGTGCCTTGTTTGGCCAGCACCACGCGGATCGCCTCGGGCATGCGCTCGGCCAGCAGGCTGAAAAACGCGCGGGTCAGGTAGGGCGATTGGCGGCGCACAGCGTAGGTGTTGGCGTAGCAGGCATAGACAAAGTCCCATTGCGCTTCGCTCAGCTCATGGCCTTGCAGCCATTCGAAATCGATGCCCTGCCCCGCCACCTGTTCGCGCTCTTTGCGCATCTGCTTGCGCTTGCGAGAGCTCAGGGCGTCGAGGAAGTCCTGGAAGTCGCGGTAGCCACGGTTCTGCCAGTGAAACTGACAACCAAGGCGCTGCAACCAACCCGGTTGCTGGGCCAGTGCAGCGTCGGCCAGGTCATCTGTGAAGTTGATATGGGCACTGGAAAGCCCTTCGATCTCCAAGTAGCCCGGAAGGCTCTTGAGCAGCTCGAAACCCTCATCAGCACTGGCGGCCAACAGACGCGGGCCGCTCACAGGGCTGAAGGGCACCGCCGTCAGCAGCTTGGGATAATAGTCGATACCGGCACGTTCACAGGCATCGGCCCAGGCGTGATCGAACACGTACTCGCCGTAAGAGTGCCACTTGCGATAACTGGGTAACGCTGCCACCAGCCGATCGCCCTCCCAATGCAACAGATGCTCAGGCTGCCAGCCCGATTGCGGGCCCAGGCTGGCGCTGTCTTCCAATGCGCTCAGGAAGGCATGGCGCACGAAAGGCTGGGCCTGTGGCACCAAGGCATCCCAGGCCTGCGGGGCGATTTCGGACAAGCTGTCCAGGCGTTGCAACGGCATCGGCATCCTCACTACTTCAGGGCGTGAAAGCTTGGCGAGTATCGCTGATCGCTGGGCATCGCACACCCCCGTTTCGCGCGACAAGGCTCTAAAACAATAGTTCCGAACATGAAAAATTTGTCATGTAGATGACATCACTTCGCCACTGCGTCGTCATAAACGATCGTGATACTGACGCCTGTTTTTAGAGCGCCTGGTTCTAGCAGGTGGTTATTTTTCCGTCCGTCATCGGTCGGTTGTGTCCTGGATGGTCTGCCATCCCTCCTCACTTTCGGAGATTGATATGCGTCTTGCTTCCACTAAAACTGCGGCGGTCCTGTGCGGTGGCCTGCTACTGGCCCTGAGCGTTCCAGCCAGCGCTGCAGTCGACGCTAAATTGCTCGACATGCTCAAGGCCAACGGCCAGATCACCGCTGCGCAGTACACCGAACTGCAAAGTGAATTGGCCAAAGACCAGAAAGAACAGCAGATCGCACGGCAAGCTCAACAAGAGACCAACGAACAGATCGCGGCCACCGCGAAGAAAACCAATGAGCTGAGCAGTTTCGACCAGAAGCTGGCCTGGGCTGCCAAGACCCAGCTCAAGGGCGACGTGCGCTTCCGCCACGAGACCATCAAGATCGACGGCACCCCCAACAATGGCGGCAAGGACAAGGACCGCGAGCGTATCCGTGCCCGCCTGGGCGCGTTCACCGAGATCAACTCGCAAGTCGACACCGGCATTCGTGTCGCCACCGGCAGCAGTGACGACGCTCGCTCCACCAACCAGGATCTGGATGGCTACTTCAACAAGAAGTCGATCTGGCTGGACCTGGGCTACATCGACTACCACCCGACCCAAATCAAGAACCTGCACGTGATCGGCGGCAAGATGCTGCAACCTTGGGTCAGCATGGGTGACGTGATCTGGGACAGCGATATCAACCCGGAAGGCCTGGCCCTGACCTACAAATACCCACTGGGCAGCAGCGCCGAGCTGTTCGGCAGCCTGGGTAACTACAGCCTCAAGGACAACGTCAACGGCGACGGCGTGCAGTTTCGCAATGACCTGCGCATGACCGCCGGCCAGTTGGGCTCTCGTTTCTCGCTGACCGACAATCTGAAACTGACCCTGGGCGGCAGCGTCTATGCCTTCCAGAACGATGAAGACAGCCGTTGCCCGACCACCACCGGCACCACGCCTGGCTGCTTGACCCCAAGCGAAACCGTGGCGAATACCACGGCCGGCAATGCCAGCGAGTACCGCCTGTACGAAGGCTTCAGCCAAGTGGATATCGGCGGCCTGGCTGTTCCGTTGTCGTTCTATGGCCAGTACGTGCAAAACACCAAGGCCACGGATAAAGACAAGGACACCGCCTGGCTGCTCGGTGCCAAGTCCAAAGTGTTCGGCTTCAACCTGGACTACAACTACCGCGATGTACAACGGTATGCGGTGGTGGGTGCCTTCACCGACTCGGACTTCGCCGGCGGCTTTACCGGTGCACGCGGTCACAAGTTCAAAGTCGGTTACGACATCGACAAGAACTTTGCCATCGGCGCCACATACTTCCTGACCAAAGCGGACTACGCCAGCGCCACTGGCTATCGCGATGCCAACGCCAATACCCTGCAGTTGGACGCAGAAGCGAAGTTCTAAGAAAGACCGCTGAACGCTTCAAGCTACACGCTTCAAGGAAGAGCAGGCCACTCGCAGCTTGGAGCTAACCGCTTGAAGCTGCTTCCTTAACAGCCTTGCGTGGGTGGGCCGGTCCCCATCATCCGTCCGCTCCCCCCACGCGAGCCTGGTTATTCCCCGTCTTTGTGATCCTTGAGCCGCTCGGCAGCCAGCCGCTGCGCCAGGGCATCCACACCCTCTACCGGCTCGTCCGGCATGATCTTCAGGGTTGCCTGCATGAGGCGCATCTGACGGATAAAGCGCCGGCAGTTCGGGCAAAACATCAAGTGATGACGCACCAGCAGACGCTCGCGAAAGGTCAGTTGCCCATCGAGATAGTCACTGGAACGTGCCACTTGTTCTTTACAGGTCAACATTCGCCCGTTTCCTCAAAATGCTCCACCGTCGCGAAGACTTTAAGCCGTGCTCGATGCAACAGCACACGGACATTGGAGAGCGACAGCGTCAGAAGATTACAGATTTCTTCCAACTCCAGGCCCTGGCGTTCACGCAGCACGAGCACGCTGCTTTGCAACGCCGACAGACTCAGCAACGTATGCTCCAGGCATTTACGCAGCTCATCCTCGGTCAGCAGGGCTTCCGGGGTGTCCTGGTGCCAGGCGTAGGGCGCTACCGCCCAGTGCCCATCGTCGGGGGTGAAGCGATCATCGCCGATCGTGCCATGGGGCGAAGGCAGGTCGTCGAGCAATACCTCGCGTCGATTCTGCTTGTAGCGCCCCTTGGCGGCGTTGGCGGTAATGGTCAGCAGCCAGGTCTTTAGGCTGGAACGCCCTTCGAACTTGGCCAGGTTGCGCACCACCGACAGCCACGCATCCTGCACGACTTCATCGGCGTGGCGCTGGCCGACGATGGCATAGGCCACCGCCCGCATGGCGCTCTGGTAGGTGGTGACCAGCTCCTTGAAGGCCCGTTGCTCACCCTGGAGCAGCCGTTCAAGCAGGTGCGCGTCGTCCGCTGCTGCCATGTCTACCTCAATCCCACTGTGGGAATGCAATCGATGTGGGAGCTGGCTTGCCTGCGATGGCATCACCTTGACCTGACTGACAGACCGAGGTGCCTGCATCGCCGGCAAGCCCGGCTCCCACACTTGACGGTGTTAACCCGGTCGATCAGCGTTTGCGCAGGATCACGCTGCCGATCGAGTAACCCGCGCCGAACGAACTGAGCACCGCAATGGAGCCCTCGGGCAGGTCATCCTGGTAGGTGTGGAACGCAATCACCGACCCCGCCGAGCTGGTGTTGGCGTAGGTATCGAGGATCACCGGTGCTTCTTCCACCGACGCTTCACGGCCCAGCAGTTTCTTCACGATCAGGTGGTTCATGCTCAGGTTGGCCTGGTGCAGCCAGAAGCGTTTCACATCGGCCACGTTCAGTTGGTTTTCTTCCAGGTGCACGCCAATCAGCTCAGCCACCATCGGGCACACATCACGGAACACCTTGCGGCCTTCCTGTACGAACAGCTTGTCTGGCGCGCCGACACCCTCTGGCGCAGTGCGGTTGAGGAAACCGAAGTTGTTACGGATGTTATTGGAGAACTTGGTCAGCAGCTTGGTGCTTACCACGTCGAACTGATGCTTGGAGGTCGCCAGGTCGGCACGCTCCAGGACCACGGCAGTGGCCGCGTCACCAAAGATGAAGTGGCTGTCGCGGTCGCGGAAGTTCAGGTGACCGGTGCAGACTTCCGGGTTGACCATCAGGATCGCCCGCGCCTGCCCCAGCTGGATGCTGTTGGCGGCGTTCTGGATACCGAAGGTGGCCGAGGAGCACGCCACGTTCATGTCAAATCCAAAACCCTCGATGCCCAGGGCTTCCTGGACTTCAATGGCGATGGCCGGGTAGGCGCGCTGCAGGTTGGAACAGGCGACGATCACACCGTCGATGTCAGCGGCGGTCTTGCCGGCGCGCTGCAGGGCTTGTTCAGCGGCGCCGACGGCCATCTGGCAGAGTACCGACCACTCGTCGTTGCTGCGCTCGGGCAGGCGTGGGGTCATGCGCTGAGGGTCGAGAATGCCGTCTTTGTCCATCACGAAGCGACTCTTGATACCCGAGGCTTTTTCGATGAAGGCTGCACTGGATTCAGTCAGCGCCTGCACTTCACCGCGCTCGATGGCGTCGGCATTGTCGCTGTTGAACTGATGCACGTAGGCATTGAAAGACTGCACCAGCTCTTCGTTTGAGATGCTGTTGGCCGGGGTGTACAGGCCAGTGCCGCTGATGACGACGTTATGCACGGTCGTTCCTCTAAATCTGTCAGGCAGAAGATATTGGTACCGTCGTACCAAACTGTAAGTAGTCCGATTCCGCACCGCGGACACCAAACTGGCATCGCTTTATTCCATCGCGTCGCAGCCCTTCACGACGATCCCGGCATTTATAACCGCGAAGTTTGCCACAAACCCCGGCATTTGGCGCCATCTCGCAGATGAGCCCATTTTAATGTGGGAGCGGGCTTGCTCGCGAAAGCAGCGCTTCAGTCACGCAGGTGTCAACTGAATGGCCGCATCACGAGCAAGCCCGCGCCCACACCGGACCTGCCTCGCCTGGGAAACCGGGAAAGGTTCAGGCCTCTACCAGGCTCCATTGCTTGCTCAGGCGCTTGTCGGAAATCGGCACCTTGGTCCCCAACTGCTGGGCAAACAATGACACCCGATATTCCTCCAACCACCAGCGATACAGCTCCAGCTGGGGATCGCGCTTGCCTTCCTGGGCATGTTTTTTCAAACGGTTTTCATACTGCGTCCACAGACCGCCCAGTTCGCCGCTCCACACCCGGTCTTTTTGCACCTGGCTGGGTAATTTCTCCAGGCGCAACTCGATGGCCTTGAGGTAACGCGGCAACTCCTTGAACCACTGCGCCGGCGTTTCCCGCACAAACCCTGGGTAGACCAGGTTGTTCAACTGCTGCTTGATGTCGTTCAAGGCCACGGCCTGGGCCAGGTCGATCTTGCCTTTGAAGCGTTTTTGCAAGCCGTGCCAGAGTTTCAGCACCTCCAGGGTCAGGCGCGCCAGCCGTTCGGCGTGTTCTGTCCAACTGCCGCGCTTGCGCTCGGCCAAGGCCGCCAAACCGGCGCCGTCACGCGGCAGGCTGGCTTCACCTTCCAACACGCACGTGTCGAGGCTGGCCAGCAGAATGTCCTCCACCAGCGCATCGATACGCCCCAGTTCGCGGTACATCAGCCCCAGTTCGGTCAGGCCCGGCAATTTGCCGCGCAGGAATTTCGCCGGTTCCGCCAGTTGCTGCATCAGCAGGCGCTGCAACGCACGGCGATGCTGGAACTCAGCCTCGGCGGCGGTGGAGAAGCGCCCTTCCTTGACCGTGCCATTGTCTTCCACCAGCGCCGGGTACACCGTCATCGACAGCCCGGCGATCTTCTGCTGCGTCTTTTCGGCCACCGCCGCAAATACCTTGGCTTCCACCGGCTGTTGGCTTTTCGCAGTCTGCGGCACGGCCAGCGCGGCCTGGCTGGCCTCGGCAAACCGCGCCGTCAGCTCAGCCAGGTCGCGGCCTTCGCCGAGGAACTTACCCTGGCCGTCGACCACTTCCAGGTTCATCTTCAGGTGGCTTTCGACCTGCTGCGCGGCTTCGGCCCAGGCCTCATCGCTGACCCGTGCCCCGGTCATGCGCAGCAACTCGCGGCCCAGCGCCTGGGGCAAAGAGCCCTGGCCGAATTCGATGCGTTGCAGGGCGGCCTTGACGAAGTCCGGCACCGGCACGAAATTCTTGCGCAGCGCCTTGGGCAGGTTGCGCACCAGGGCGATGCACTTGGCTTCGATCACCCCGGGCACCAACCACTCCAGGCGCTCCGGCGGCAGCGCCGGCAGCAACGGTGCCGGCACGCGCAGGGTCACGCCGTCACGCGGGTGGTTGGGTTCGAAGTGGTAACTCAACGCCAGTTCCAGGTCGCCCAGGTGCAGGGTGTCCGGGTAATGCGCGGCGGTGACTTCACTGGCCTCGCGGGCCAGCACGTCTTCCTCGCGCATGATCAGCAATTGCGGGTCTTTCTGGCTGTTGACCTTGTACCAGCTGTCGAAGGTCGCGGTCTGGTGAATCTCCGCCGGCAAACGCGCATCGTAGAAGGCGAACAGCGTTTCTTCATCCGCCAGGATATCGCGACGGCGCGCCTTGGCTTCCAGTTCGTCGAGTTGCTCCAGCAACTGCTGGTTGGCGGTGAGGCATTTAGCCCGCGATTGGATCTCGCCACGCACCAGGCCTTCGCGGATAAACAACTCGCGGGACACCACCGGGTCAATCGGCCCGTAATGCACCGGGCGACGGCCGACCACGATCAGCCCGAACAGGGTGATCTGCTCAAAGGCCACGACCTGGCCGCGTTTCTTCTCCCAGTGGGGCTCAAAGTGGTTTTTCTTGATCAGGTGCCCGGCCAGCGGCTCGATCCAGTCGGCGTCGATCTTGGCCACCATGCGCGCATACAGCTTGGTGGTCTCCACCAACTCGGCGGTCATCAACCATTGCGGACGCTTCTTGCCGATGCCCGACGAGGGGTGAATCCAGAAACGCCGCTGACGCGCACCGAGGTAATCGCCGTCTTCAGTCTTCTGGCCGATCTGGCTGAGCAGGCCGGACAACACCGCCTTGTGCAGTTTCGGGAAGTCCGCCGGCTCTTTGTTGACCGTCAACTGCATGTCGCGGCAGATCAGGCTCAACTGACGATGAGAATCACGCCACTCGCGCAGGCGCAGATAATTGAGGAAGTTCTTGCGACACCAGTTACGCAGCGGGCTGGCCGTCAGTTCCTGGCGCTGCTCTTCGAAACCGCGCCATAGATTGACCAAGCCGGCGAAATCCGAATCCGGGTCTTTCCATTGAGCATGAGCCTGGTCGGCGGCCTGTTGACGCTCCGGCGGGCGCTCGCGTGGGTCCTGGATCGACATGGCGCTGGCGACGATCAGCACTTCCTGCAGGCTGCCGAGCTTGGCGGCTTCGAGCAACATGCGGCCCATGCGCGGGTCTACCGGCAGGCGCGCCAACTGACGGCCCAGCGGGGTGAGCTGGCTGTTGCGGTCAACCGCCGACAGCTCTTGCAGCAGGTTGAAACCGTCGCTGATGGCCTTGCCGTCCGGCGGCTCGATAAACGGGAAGTCGGTGATTTCGCCAAGGCGCAGGTGCAGCATCTGCAGGATCACGGCAGCGAGGTTGGTGCGCAGAATTTCCGGGTCGGTGAACTCCGGACGGCCGATAAAATCTTCCTCGCTGTACAAGCGGATGCAAATCCCCGGCTCGACCCGACCACAGCGGCCTTTACGCTGATTGGCGCTGGCCTGGGAAATCGCCTCGATCGGCAGGCGCTGCACCTTGGCGCGGTAGCTGTAGCGGCTGATGCGCGCGGTACCACTGTCGATCACATAACGAATGCCCGGCACGGTCAGCGAGGTCTCCGCGACGTTGGTCGCCAGCACCACGCGCCGGCCCGGATGGGACTGGAAAATGCGCTGCTGTTCGGCCGGCGACAGGCGTGCGTACAGCGGCAGGATCTCGGTGTGCTTGAGCTGGGCCTTGCGCAGCATGTCGGCGGCATCGCGGATCTCGCGCTCACCCGGCAAAAACACCAGCACATCGCCGGGGCTGCGTCGCTCGCTGCGTTCATAAGCCGCGATTTCGTCGAGGGTGGCAAGGATCGCCTGGTCAACCGTCAGGTCATCATCGACGCGGTTGCCCTCTTCGTCCTGCTCCAGGGTCAGCGGTCGGTACCAGGTGTCCACCGGGAAGGTACGGCCCGACACTTCCACAATGGGCGCATCGTCGAAATGCTTGGAGAAGCGCTCCAGGTCGATGGTCGCCGAGGTGATGATGACCTTCAGGTCCGGGCGACGCGGCAGCAGGGTTTTCAGGTAACCCAGCAGGAAGTCGATGTTCAGGCTGCGTTCATGGGCTTCGTCGACGATGATCGTGTCGTAGCGTTCCAGGTAGCGGTCGTTCTGGGTTTCCGCCAGCAGGATACCGTCGGTCATCAGCTTGATCAGCGTGTTGGAATCGCTTTGGTCTTCGAAGCGCACCTGGTAGCCGACCAGCGCGCCAAGCGGTGTCGCCAGCTCCTCGGCAACCCGGCTGGCCACGCTGCGTGCGGCGATACGGCGTGGCTGGGTGTGACCGATCAGGCCGAACTGGCCACGACCGATTTCCAGGCAGATCTTCGGCAACTGGGTGGTTTTACCCGAACCGGTCTCACCGGCAATGATCAGCACCTGGTGCTTGCTCAGTGCCTCTTTGATCTCATCGCGCTTGGCCGCAATCGGCAGGCTGTCGTCGTAGCGAATCACCGGCAGGCTGGCACGCCGCGCCGTGACCTGGGCACAGGACGCCTGCATGCGCGCGACCCACTGCGCCAGCTTTTCCTCGTCGGGCTTCTTGCGCAGCTCAAGCAGCTGCCGACGCAAGCGGTGGCGGTCGGCGAGCATGGCGTGATCGAGGTTTTTGAGCAGTTGGTCGATAGTGGGCGCTTGGTCGGTCATCAGGTCGGCAAAAGTCTTTTGGGTAAGGCAGGTGAGACCTGCACAGCATTAATCGATTGGATCGGGGGATTGTCGCAGATTTCCACACGTTCGGAGACGCTCCATCACGATGCGATGGTTGCTGCGCCTACCGCCATAGCGACTTTTACTACAACGCTTAGGGCCCCATTCGTACTGTTGAAAAGCGAAAGTCCGATTTGATGGGTGAGGGAGTCAGGCTTCAATAAGTCTCCAGATACGTCTGGCCAATCAGAACATTCCCCCTTTAAAAGCGGAGCTTATTATGCCAATCGATTCTGTCACCTCGCGCCTGCCGAACTACCAGGACGCCATGCGGGCCCAACCGCGCTCGACAGGCACGTTGCCACCGCCGCGCTATGAGTTCGCTCCGGCCTATTCCGAAAAGCCGTCTTCTGCGCCCGCCCGCAGCCAAGTCTCTTCGGAGCCGGCAACCAACCTGAGGGCAAATAGAATCTCCAACTTCCACTCTACAAGCCAGGCAGTACGAGGAATGAATTTTATGAGCGGCCTTTGACTCGGCAGCCTTTGCCGAGACGACTGCTTCTAACTATGAGGATCTCGAATGCCAATTGACTCCCTCCGCTACAGCAACGCGTCTAACCGTTACGCGGACAAATACCAGAGCATTGCGCCTGAATCCAGTTCATCTCGAGGTTCTTGGATGCAGACCTCCAGCAGCTCTGGCGCATCGGCATCACTCGTCAACAAACAACCCTTTTCCGCGTTGAGCGCTGACAAACAAAAACAGCTCCATCAGACGAGGTTAAACAAAGATACCCTGGAAAACCTACCCACCCACTTCCCGAGTTCGGCCCTGCCTAAAACGGTTTATGAGCCGACCATCAACTTGATGAAAAAACGGATCGACAATCTCGAGTCCCGCCCTGAAAGCAAAAATCCGCTGACCATGCTGAAGCATTCCAGGGAAGACAAAAAACTCGATAAAGCGATTAATCAACACATGGGGACGCTGTACAAACAAGCGCGTGACGTTCAGCTCAATGGCACCAACCCAACCGACCGAAACCGTGCAAGCAACGTCACGGACCAGTTGACTGCCATGGGTCGAACGGACGCCTGGTTCAAAGACATACGCACAGAAAACCGCAAGGGCGGTGCCTAGCGTCAACCGCAAGTGCGACGTTGATGTTTTTCGCGCACAAGGCCCGCTCGCCCCTCAAGGGCGGGCGGGCTCTTTGCGCCGATACGGAAACACATCAATCACCTTCCCCGCCCTAATCGCCTCCTGCAGGCCCTTCCAGTAATCGGCGTTGTACAGCTCGCCATGCAACTCATCGAACAGCTTGCGCTGGCCGGCGTCGGCGAACAGGAACGGCGGGAATTCCTCGGGGAACACGTCCAGCGGGCCGATGGAGTACCAGGGCTCGGAGGCCATTTCATCCTCGGGGGTGCGCGGTGCCGGTATATGGCGGAAGTTGGCTTCGGTGAGAAAGCAGATTTCGTCGTAGTCGTAGAACACCACGCGGCCGTGTCGAGTGACGCCGAAGTTCTTCAGCAGCATATCGCCGGGGAAGATATTCGCCGCCGCCAATTGCTTGATCGCCAGGCCGTAGTCTTCCAGGGCATCGCGCACCTGGGCGGCGTTGGCATTGTCGAGGTAGAGGTTGAGCGGGGTCATGCGCCGTTCGGTCCAGCAGTGACGGATAAGGACGGTATCGCCTTCCACTTCGACGGTACCGGAAGCCACTTCCAATAACTCGGCCAGGCACTGCGGCTCAAATTTGCTCAGGGGAAAACGGAAGTCGGCGAACTCCTGGGTGTCGGCCATGCGCCCGACGCGATCGACGCTTTTAACCAGGCGGTATTTCTCGATCACCGTGGCACGGTTAACGTTTTTCGACGGCGAAAAACGGTCCTTGATGATCTTGAACACCGTGTTGAAGCCCGGCAGGGTAAACACGCTCATGACCATGCCCCGTACGCCAGGGGCCATGATGAACTGATCGTCGGTGGTAGCCAGGTGGTTGATCAGCGCGCGGTAGAACTCCGACTTGCCGTGCTTGTAGAAACCAATGGAGGTATACAACTCGGCGATGTGCTTGCCCGGCAGGATGCGCTTGAGGAAGCCGATGAACTCCGCCGGCACCGGTACGTCGACCATGAAGTAAGAACGGGTGAACGAGAAGATGATCGACACATCGGCTTCGTCGGTGATCAGCGCATCGATCTGGATACCCTGCCCTTCACGGTGCAACAGCGGAATCACCAGCGGCCATTGTTCGTCGCGGGTGTAGATGCGTCCTACGAGGTACGCGCCTTTATTACGGTAGAGCACCGAGGAAAACAGCTCGACCTTGAGGTCCGGGTCCTTGCACACCCAGTCCGGCAGGCTTTCGCGCAGCTGGCTTTCGAGGCGATTCAGGTCGGCGGCCAGGTCCGCGTAGGGTTCGCTGAAACGGTAGTCGGCAAAGATCTGCACGAGCATTTCCGGGATTTTCCCGGTAGGCGTGTAGGTGCGCGTCTGTGCTGCCCGTGCGCGGCGCAGGCTGGGCCGGGTGGTGTGGACAAACATGCAGCCGTCGCTGATCAGGTCGTGACTGAACAGGCCGCAGAAGATCGAGTTGTACCAGGTCTCCGACAACTCATCGTCGAAGCGCAGGTCAATCAGGCCAATGTAGGCGCTTTTCACCAGCGGCCACACCTCAATGTCGAGTAACGCGGCGCCGTCGAAGTGCTCACGCAGGCGCGCGGTCACTTCGCTGACTTTTTCTTCGTAGAGGTTGATCCGTGCCGCAGACGCTGCCTGGCCCTGTTGCCACTGGGCCTTTTCAAAACGCTCGCGGGCGCCGTCGGTGATCTGGCGGAAGTGCTCACGGTAATCGTCGAAGCCATCGAGGATCATCTGGGCGACAGCGAGGGCGGACTGCGACATGCGGGAAACCTCTGCGGGCATCTGGAAGCCCTGAGCTTAGCCAGTGTGCCGGGGTAGGAGAAGGATCATTTTTTGTACGACCTTGTACAAGTTCGTTCATTTCGTAGATTTATTTTCAATGCCTGTAATTCGACCACCCGGTCAATAAATGTACCCTTGAGTGTTACCGGGGTGCTCCTGCACGCCCTTAACGGCGGGCCCTGGCCGGTTGGGCAAGCGAATTGGCCGCCCTGTCGGCCTTGATGGTCCACCCAAGACTTTGGATCCAACTAAGGGAAACCCTGATTACCTCCTTGATGGCACTTTGATATATAGCGCGCCCTCTCCCACCCTAACAAG
>Ga0065714_10002677_pt1 | contig 13135 bp, 8 predicted proteins | sample MisRhiReplicate2_FD_59101 | JGI IMG/M metagenome (GOLD analysis project Ga0065714, IMG submission 59101) | Miscanthus rhizosphere microbial communities from Kellogg Biological Station, MSU, sample Rhizosphere Soil Replicate 2: eDNA_1 v2... | ecosystem: Host-associated > Plants > Roots >... | reverse complement strand
CTTTAAAAAACAGCTATTACCAAATCAACAGAAAATCATTTGCATGGAACATTGAAAACGTTCTTACTTATGCAAAGAAATTCGGTGATCATAATGTGAGCGTTTTATTGGGACAAGGAACTTATGTTGAAAACATAGGAGGTGAAGTAGGAGCTACAATGTTTGGATTGCCAATTACTAGTTATAAAGACGCATCATTCGATTTTGATATTCCACAATCAGATAGAAGCAGTTCAACAGACGATTTTATTCAACACAAAGTAACTTCTTTGTTTAGCCGTATTAACTATGATTATAAGGAGAAATATCTTTTCATGGGAGTAGTTCGTCGTGATGGATCAACTCGTTTTGGAGAAAATAATAAATTTGGAGTTTTCCCATCATTCTCTTTAGGATGGGTAGCATCTAAAGAAGATTTCTGGAAAGAAAATAATGTAGTTAACACATTAAAATTCCGTGGAGGTTATGGAGTTGTAGGTAATGATCAGGTAGCTGATTTCAGATATATCTCTTTAGTATCCGGAGGTTATAACTACTCTTTTGGAAACACTGGATCAATAACAACTGGTTATGCTAACGTAACTCTTGATAATCCTGACTTGAAATGGGAAGAAACTTCTCAGGTAGGTTTTGGTTTAGATGCAAGATTATTTAATGATTTCAACTTTACTTTTGATTATTACAAGAAAAAAACAACAGGTATCTTAAGACCGGTAGTTATTCCTGGATATGTTGGTGTAGCTGATCAACCTTGGGCTAACGTTGCAGATATGAACAATAGTGGTTTTGAATTTGAACTTGGTTACAAGAAAAAATTAGGTGAGTTTAACTTAGGCGTAAACGGAAACCTTGCAACTTTGAAAAATGAAATTACTTATGTAGGGCCAGATAACCAATATATCATTGGAGACGCTTCTTTCCAATCGATGGGACCTGTTACAAGAACTCAGGTAGGTCATTCATATAATGAATTTTTTGGATACAAAACCGCAGGTATTTTTCAAAACGAAGCAGAAATTGCTGCTTATACTAATGCTGCTGGTGGTTTAATTCAGCCAAATGCAAAACCTGGTGATTTCCGTTGGGTTGATAATAACGGAGATGGTTCAATTTCTGATGATGACAAACAATTCTTAGGAACTAGCTTACCAAAATTAACTTTCGGTTTAACAGTAAACTTAGATTATAAAAACTTCGATTTCATGGTATTTGCTCAAGGAGCTTCTGGAAATAAAATTTTCCAGGGATTACGCAGATTGGATATCTTAAATGCAAACTATCAAACAGAAGCATTAGATCGTTGGGTTGGAGAAGGATCATCAAACGATTATCCTAGACTTGCAAACAATGACGGAAATGGAAACTTTAGCAAAATGTCTGATTTCTATCTTGAAAAAGGAGATTACGTACGTTTGAAAATTGTTCAACTTGGATACACACTTCCTCTTAATTTGTCTTCTAAAATTGGTGCAGATAAGATTCGTTTCTATGTAACAGGAGAAAACTTAGTGACGTTTACTAAATATACTGGATATGATCCTGAAATTGGAGGCCAGGTATTAGGTATCGACAGAGGTATTTATCCACAAGCAAAATCATTCATGCTTGGAGCTAACTTACAATTTTAATACATAAAGAATCATGAAAAATATAAAATTTAAATATATATACGTTGCTGTAGCAATCGCTGCATTGGCAGGTGCCTGCTCTGAAGAATTTGTAACCATTGAACCAAAAGGATCTTTTCTTTCTACAAGTTATTATTCTAATGAGCAACAAGCAACAGCAGCACTTGTTGGGGTTTACGATCCATTAAGAAAAAATACAGGTGGATTTGAAAATTTAGTGGCTATGCTTAATGCTGGTTCTGACGATTTTTACGCTGGTGGTGGTGGTGCTTCAGATGGTACCGGAATTCAGAATTTTTCTACACACTCGTTAAGTTCAGTACTTATTCCGGGAAGTTTCTGGAATGATCATTATCAAGGTGTTTACAGAGCTAACGTTTTGTTATCAAAAATGTCTGGAGTTGATATGTCAGATGCATTAAAAGTAAGATTCACAGCAGAATCAAAAGCATTAAGAGCGTTTTACTATTTTAACTTAGTAAGATTGTTTAAAAATGTTCCTTTAATTTTAGAACCATTGACAACATCTAATATATTAGATGTAGAACAGGCAACTCCTGAAGCGGTTTATGCTCAAATCGAAAAAGATTTATTAGAGGCAATTCCTGCGTTACCAACAAGTGTTGATGCTGCAACAGGATCAGGACGTTTAACCAGAGGTGCTGCTCAGGCATTATTAGGAAAAGTGTATTTATTTGAAGGGAAAAAACCTGAAGCTGCTGCTATTTTAGCACAGGTAAACGGAACCCCTGGATCAACTAATCAATATGGAAATAAATTGCTTCCTAGCTTTAGTGATTTATGGGTAACATCTAACAAATTTAATGCTGAATCACTTCTTGAAGTTTCTCACACAAGTGCAGGTAACTCTGACTGGGGATTCTGGGGATCTGGTAGAGACGAAGGAAACTCATTAAACGTTATGGTTGGGCCTAGAGGTTATTCAAGACCTGCTAATTCTACTGCACCGGACCTTCCTTCAGGATGGAGTTTTAGTGTACCTACACAAAAATTGTATGATGCAATGAAAGATGATCCAAGATTTGCTGCCACAATTTTAGATGTAAAAGCATTAAAAGCAGCAGGAAAAGCAGATTATATTCCAGGTTATCAGGATACAGGATATTTCCTGAACAAATTCTTGCCAAGACAATCAGATGTTCGTACTGGTGGTGGAGCTGCAGAGTTAAACTACAAACAAAATTCGTATGTAATAAGACTAGCTGATACTTACTTAATGGAAGCAGAAGCATTAGGTTCTGGACCAAGAGCTCAGGCATTATTAGATGCAGTGAGAGCAAGAGTTGGCTTGACACCTGTTCCTGTAACATTAGCTGCTATTAAAAATGAAAGAAGAATGGAACTTGCAGGTGAAGGTCATAGATTCTTTGATTTAGTACGTTGGGGTGATGCTGCAACTGCTTTAGCTGATAGAGGTTTTAATGCTGGTACTGATGAAATTTTCCCAATTCCATTAGTTGAATTGACTGGTACTAAATTGAAACAAAATCCTAATTACGAATAATAACCAAAACCAAAAGTAATAATTATGAACCTAAATATAAATTTGAAAAAAAGTGTATTCCTAATGCTGGCATTAGCATTAGGAACACTAACAAGTTGCGACGATGAAGTTGGAAATGGTAATGGTTTAACAGCAACTAATGTTGACGCTACTTTTACTATAACACCAGTTGCTGGTGCTGTAAATACTTATCTTTTAACAGCACAAACTCAAGGTGTTATTTCATCTAAGTGGAATATAGGTGACGGTGAGTATGCTGGTAAAATGAACGAAACTATTAATTTACCAGATGCAGGAACTTATACGATTACTCACACAGCTATTGGAGCCGGAGGAGCAACTGGTAAAACAAGTCAACAACTTGTTGTAGCTAAAACGGATCCTTTAAAAGGGAACTTAGTTCAGGGTGGATCTTTTGAAACTGCAGCCGATCAGGCAAAATGGACCGTTTTAAACCTTAGTGCAACCGGAGCCGCTTTTTGGTCATATGCAAATAAAAGCGCAACAATTCATTCTCCTGGAGGATGGGCTCAGGAAGGAATCTATCAGGCAATTGATGTAATTAAAGATAAAGAATATACTATCGATATGTTAGTTTCTTCTCCTAGTGGTTCTGATGAAACGTGGTTCGAAGTGTATGCAGGTACATCTGCTCCTGCTTCTGGAGTTGAATACAAAGACAATAAAGTGATGGGATTAAGCACTTGGGACGGTTGTGCCAAAGCAGCTTTCTCTGGAAAATTGTCAACTGTTGGCTGCGTGAAAAATGATAGAACAGCGACAGTATCAAATGTCGTGAAATTTGCCCAATCAGGTAAAGTTTATCTTCTAATCAGAAGTGGTGGTAATACGTTTACAAAAGACGGAATTACTGTTACTAAAATTGAGTTTAGAGGAAAATAATAAGTTTAAGTTAAGTTTAAGTTTGGTTGTAAATAGCCCATAATCATTATGAGTATGGGCTATTTTTTAAATCCTTAAGCAAAGAAACTTGTTTTTAAAAAGCAATTTCTATAAAACTTCAATTAGAATTTAATAATAAGGAAAGAATGAAAAAAAATAGTTTTAAAATTCTATGCTTTTTGTTTTCGTTGACGGCTTTTGCCCAGCCAAAAACAAAAAAAGAGTTTACAACCAATGGAAAAAAAATAACGGTTTATACTACTGCTGAAAATTCAAATTTAAGAATCACTTCTACAGATAATTTAACTTTTTCAGCATCAAAACAGCCTCTTGAAATTGAAAGCTCAGTTTTTGTAGAACCATCAAAAAGATTCCAGACTTTCATGGGAATTGGTGGAGCTATTACTGATGCAAGTGCCGAAATTTTTGCTAAACTTTCAAAAGAAAAACAAACTGAATTTTTAAATGCCTACTATGATAAAAATAAAGGTATTGGCTATTCTTTGCTAAGAACAACGATACAAAGTTCTGATTTTAGCAGTGGAAGCTACTCTTATATCAAAGAAGGTGACAAAGATTTAAAAACATTTTCTATTGATCATGACAGACAATATCGCATTCCGTTAATCAAACAAGCTATTCAGACTGCCGGAGGGAAATTGTTAACTTATGTTGCGCCCTGGTCACCAAATGCTTTCATGAAAAGTAACAAGGATGTACTAAAAGGCGGAACTTTATTGCCAGAATATTATCAGACATGGGCAAATTTTTATGCGAAATTTATAAAAGCATATGAGAAAGAAGGAATTCCAATTTGGGGAACTTCAACTCAAAATGAGCCAATGGCGGTACAAACTTGGGAATCTTGCATATATACTGCTGAAGCAGAAAGAGATTTTATTAAAAATTTCCTTGGACCAACGTTGAAGAAAGAAAAATTAGGTGATGTGAAAATTATTGCATGGGATCATAACCGTGATTTAATGAATTACAGAGCCAATGTTATTTACTCTGATCCGGAAGCTTCGAAGTATGTTTGGGGAATGGGTTTTCACTGGTATGAAAACTGGTCAGGAGGCGCTTCAATGTTTGATAATGTTGCCAAAGTAAATGAAGCATATCCTGACAAAGGACTTTTGTTTACAGAAGGTTGTGTCGAAAAGTTTGATGCCAAAAAATATCAATTTTGGGGCAACGGCGAGCGATACGGAATTTCTATGATTAATGATTTTAATAACGGAACTGCCGGATGGACAGACTGGAATATTCTTTTAGATCAAAATGGTGGTCCTAATCATGTCGGGAATTTTTGTTTTTCTCCAATTCATGCTGATACTACAACGGGAGAGCTAATTTATACACCTTCTTATTATTACATCGGACATTTTTCAAAATTTATTCGCTTAAATGCAGTTAGAGTCAGCTCTGCTGTGAGCAGAAGCGCGTTGTTAAGTACTTCGTTTTTAAATACTGACGGAACAATGGCAACCATTGTTATGAATCAAAGCGATAAAGAGATTACATATAATCTAATAATAGCTGCTGAAAAAACAGTAGTTAAAATTCCTGCGCATGCAATACAGACGCTTGTATATTAATATTTTATAGAAAAGTACGAGGGTTAATCTGAATCATCCTTTTTAGCCCTCGATTACTTGAGTTTTAAATTAAATCGTTTTTTTGAAAGGTAACAATGAAAACCATCAATAGAATTTTAATAGTCCCTGTACTAATTCTGCAATTAAGTTGTTCTTCATCAAAAATTGTGGATAACACTACGGTTTCTGCATCCAAAGCAAATAAAAAAATACAGGTTTATACTACGGCCGAAAACACTAATTTGAGATTGTCATTATCTAATGATTTAATTTCGAATTCAACTTCACAACAAACAAAATCAACAGTATCTATTATTATTGATGCTGAAAAAACAGATCAGACATTTTTAGGAATTGGCGGTGCTATTACTGACGCAAGTGCAGAAGTTTTCGCCAAATTATCTCCTAAAAAACAACAGGAATTCCTAACCGCTTATTACGATAAAAATAAAGGAATTGGTTATTCTCTTGCCAGAACTAATATTCATAGTTGCGATTTTAGCAGCGACAGTTATACTTATGTTTCTGAAGGTGACAAAGAATTAAAAACCTTCAATATTGATCACGATAGAAAATATCGTATTCCACTACTTAAGAAAGCAATTAAAACAGCCGGCGGGAAATTAACTTTATTTGTAAGTCCCTGGAGTCCCCCAGCTTTCATGAAAGACAATAATGATATTTTGCACGGCGGCGTTTTATTGCCTGAATTCGCACAATCATGGGCAAATTATTATGCTAAATTTATTAAGGAATACGAAAAAGAAGGTATACCAGTCTGGGGATTGACGATTCAAAATGAACCAATGGCCAAACAAAGATGGGAATCTTGTATTTATACTCCTGAGGCCGAAAGAGATTTTTTGAAAAATTTTCTTGGACCAACTTTAGAGAAGGAAGGATTAGGATCTAAAAATATTATTATTTGGGATCATAATCGTGGTGATCAGTTGGAAACCAGGGCAAACCTTGTCTTCTCAGATCCTGAAGTTTCAAAATATGCATGGGGGATTGGATTTCATTGGTATGAAACCTGGAGAGGCGGACCTCCTCAATTTCAATCTGTAGGGAATGTACACAAAGCTTTTCCAAACAAAAATTTACTTTTTACGGAAGGCTGTGTAGAAAAATTTGATGCCACAAAATTTCAATTTTGGGGAAATGCAGAACGTTACGGTCTTAATATGATTAATGATTTTAATAATGGAACTGTTGGATGGACAGACTGGAATATTTTGTTAGATCAAAATGGTGGACCAAATCATGTAGGAAATTTTTGTTTTGCCCCAATCCATGCCGATACCACAAAAGATGAATTGATTTACACACCAATGTATTATTATATTGGACATCTTTCAAAATTTATTCAGCCAAATGCTAAAAGAGTAAATCAAACGATTAGTGATCAAACCCTTTTAAGTACATCATTTAAAAATATCGATGGAAAAATCGCCACTATCGTTATGAACCAATCAGATAAAGATGTTGTTTATAGTTTAATAAACAGCACTTTAAAAACCACTATAACTATTCCGCCACATGCCATACAAACCATTGTATCTAATGGCTCTACTAACTAAAAACAAAAAAAATGAAACTAAATTTTAAAAACACTATAAAAGTATTATTTTTTGCGATTGCGATATTCGCTCAGGTAAAATGCTCTTCATCAAACGATGCTACAGATCCTGTACCACCACCGGTTAATCCTCCTGTAATACCACCAGTTGTAGTAACAAATGATGTTGATTTTTGGCTTACAAAAGGAGACCAAAGTATTTTATTAGCAAAACAAACCGGAACTTTAGGATTTGGAACAGCCACTAATACATATACGAATATCGAAGTAAACGCTTCTCAAAAGTATCAGACTGTTGATGGTTTTGGATATACTTTAACAGGGGGAAGTGCTGATGTAATCAATCAGTTAAATGCTGCCAAAAAGAGTGCTTTATTGCAGGAATTATTTGGTTCAGGCGAAAATTCTATTGGCATAAGTTACCTTAGAATCAGTATTGGTGCTTCAGATTTAAACGCAACTCCTTTTACTTATGATGATCTTCCAACGGGAGATACAGATTTAGATTTGGCAAAATTTAGCCTGGATAAGGATAAAGCCGGAGTAATTGCCCTTTTGAAAGAAATCCTGGCGATTAATCCAAAGATTTTGATTTTAGCAACCCCATGGTCGGCTCCAATCTGGATGAAAGATGTGAATAGCTTTAAAGGCGGTAAATTACAAGCGAAGTATTATGATGTTTATGCAAAATATTTTGTAAAATATATTCAGCAAATGAAGGCTGAAGGAATCACAATTGACGCAGTAACGCCTCAAAATGAACCTTTGCACGACGGAAATAATCCGAGTATGTATATGTCTGCCGCAGATCAGGCCATTTTTATTAAAAGCAATTTAGGACCGGCTTTTAAAGCAGCAAACCTTAACGTGAAGATTATCGCTTACGATCACAATTGCGATAACCCAAATTATCCTAAAGCAATTTTGGCAGATGCAGATGCAAACCCTTTTGTAGATGGTTCAGCATTTCATCTTTATGCGGGAGACATTAGCGCACTTACTAATGTTTACAATTCTTATCCAAGCAAAAATGTCTATTTCACAGAGCAATGGACTTCTTCTGAGGGTAGTTTTAGCGGAGATTTAAAATGGCATGTTCGTAATGTAATTATTGGTTCGATGAGAAATTACAGCAAAAATGCATTAGAGTGGAATTTAGCCAATAACGGTGCTTTTCAACCTCATACTGATGGTGGATGTTCTATGTGTAAAGGTGCTTTAACCGTAACAACAAGTGATGCTTTTCAACGAAATGTTGCGTATTATATCATCGCTCATGCTTCAAAATTTGTTCCGATGGGTTCAATAAGAATTGGAAGTAATTCAAGTGGAGATCTTCAAAATGTTGCTTTTATTACACCTTCAGGATCAAAAGTTCTAATTGTTGAAAATGACGGAACGACAAATCAAATGTTCAATATCAAGTTCAATGATAAATGGGTAACAACGTCTTTAGACGCCGGAGCTGTTGGTACGTATACCTGGAAATAATTGAATAATTTTTAATAGAAAATAAATCATTTTTCAGATGAAAAAAATAATTATTACACTACAACTATTACTTTCGATTACGGCTTTTGGGCAAGGTTTTTTACACAGAGACGGACAAAATATCGTTGACGGAAATGGTAAAAATATAATCTTAAGAGGTCTTGGTTTAGGNGGCTGGATGGTTCAGGAAGGNTATATGTTACAAACACAGCCTTTTGCGAGTCCGCAATATCAAATCAAACANAAAATTCAGGAGGTAGCTGGAGAAAAAGGNACGAAGGAATTTTATGCCGCTTATAAGGCAAACGGAATCACAAAACGTGATATTGATTCGTTAGCAGCCTGGGGTTTCAATTCGATTCGTTTACCAATGCATTATAACTTGTACACACCATCAATTCAGGAAGAAAAAAATGGTGAAATAACATGGATCGAAGAAGGTTTTACCATGACAGATAATTTATTGAAATGGTGTGCTGAAAACAAAATGTATCTAATTCTAGATTTGCACGCTGCTCCGGGCGGACAAGGAAATGATGCTGCAATTTCTGATTATGATACGACTAAGCCTGCTTTGTGGCAAAGTGAAGCCAATCAGAAAAAAATGATTGCTTTATGGAAAAAACTGGCTTCTCGTTATAGAGATAATCAATGGATTGGTGCATATGACATTATCAATGAACCAAACTGGAATTTTACCGGAACCAATAAAAACGGATGCGACGAAAACTCAAACGGACCATTAAGAGATTTAATGGTTGCCGTTACAAAAGCAATTCGTGAAGTTGATACCAATCACATGGTTATTATTGAAGGGAACTGTTGGGGAAATAATTACAACGGAGTTTTTCCTTTATGGGATGAAAATATGGCGTTGAGTTTCCATAAATATTGGAATTACAATGACAAAGCATCTATCCAGAAAATGTTGGATTACAGAACGCAATATAACGTTCCTATTTGGTTAGGTGAAAGTGGAGAAAACTCTAATGTTTGGTTTAAAGATGCACTTACGCTAATGGAAACCAACAATATTGGATGGGCTTTTTGGCCGATGAAAAAAATCGAAAATATTGCCGGCGTGACTTCGGTAACAAAAATACCGGAATATGATATTTTATTGAAATATTGGAAAGACGGCGGGCAAAAACCATCAGAAGATTTCGCTAAAAAAGCTTTGATGAAATTGGCAGATAATTACAAAATGGAAAACGTGACGGTTAAACCAGATGTCATCGATGCAATGTTCAGACAAGTTCAGACAAATGATACTAAGCCATATAAAAAAAATGTAATTCCGGGAAAAATTATTGCAACGCAATATGATTTGGGATCAAACGGATTTGCTTATTCAGATAAAGATTTTGTGAATTACAGAGTAGCAACAGGAACTTTTGATCAATGGAACAAAGGAAACACCATGAGAAATGATGGTGTTGACATCTTACCATGTAAAGATTCAGGATCAAATGGTTATCAGGTTTCTTTTATTGAAGATGGAGAATGGCTGCAATTTACTTCAGAAGTTAAAAAACAAAAAACGTACCAAGTTGCCATTCGTTATTCAAGTGAAAGTTCAGAAGGTAAACTTTATTTAGAGGCAGAAAACGGAAATAAATCGGAAACTATTACACTTCCTGCAACTGGCGATAACAACAAATGGAAAACAGTTATTTTATCTGGAGTAAAGTTAAATGCAGGAACAAATAAAATTAAAGTTGTTTTTGAAAAAGGAGGCTTTAATCTGAATTATATTAATTTTTCGGAAGGAAAAAAATAATGATCTTAACTCAGCGCAAATGAAAATTAATAAACATATAAAGAAATTCGGTTTTTTAGCATTTAGTTTAGTGCTGGGCTTTCAATCCTGTAGTGGAGGAAATGATTCTGGCGATGATTCTGGGGCGATTCCGGCACCTTCTAATCTTTCTGTTGTGGTAGATGTAATGGGTAAAACTGCGGCAAATCCTGACGGAGATGGAAGTGGGAAAGTGCATTTTACTATTAATGCTTCAAATGCGATTTCGTATAAAGTTTTAATTGAAGGCCAGGTAAAAGAATTAACCACCGGAGATTTAACCTATGAGTTTACTGCTTCTGGTACCAAAAACTACCCAATAATTGTTTCAGCTTACAACGCTGCGGGACAATTTGTAAGTACGACAACTTCGGTTAACATTTTTGTATCCAGAAAAGTTCTGTGGTCAGATGAATTTGATGTTAATGGTGCGCCAAATACTTCAAAATGGGGATACAATACAGGAACTGGCGATGGTTGGGGAAATAATGAATTAGAGTATTATACTACCCGAGCTGAAAATGTAATTATTTCAAATGGTACTTTGAAAATTAAAGCTATCAAAGAAGAATATTTAGGAAGCCATTATACTTCAGCAAGAATGCTTACAAAGGGAAAATTTTCATTCAAATATGGCCGTGCTGAAGTTCGTGCAAAATTGCCTGTTGGTGGCGGAACCTGGCCGGCGTTCTGGATGTTGGGCGATAATATTGATACAGTTCCATGGCCAGCTTGCGGAGAAATTGATATTTTAGAATCGGTTGGAAATAACCCTAATGTAAATCACTCTTCACTGCATTCGCCTGGTCGTTCAGGAAATACGCCTGATACTGCAACTACAACTGTTTCGAATTCAGCAACAGAATTTCATGTTTATGCCGCTGATTGGTCTGCAGAAAGCATTAAGTTTTATGTAGATGACAAATTGTTTTACACCTATGCAAATAGCGCTTCAACGCCCTTTAATCAAAACTTTTTTCTGATTTTGAATTTGGCTATAGGAGGAAATTTTGGAGGAACAGTTGATCCAAATTTTACGAATGCAACTTTCGAAGTTGACTATGTAAGAGTGTATAATTAACATAAGTTTTAAACTATTTTTTTTCAGTAAAGCCTCTGAAAGGCTAGCTTTACGAGATTAAAATTTTTTAAATATGAAAAAGATAAATACAATTGTTTTAGTAGTAATGCTGCTTTTGGTCAGTGGTTCATTTTATGGTCAGAACTTAAAAATCATGACCTATAATATTCGTTTGGATGTTGCTTCTGATGGAGAAAATGCATGGCCAAACCGAAAGGATTATTTTACTTCTCAAATACAATTTTATAGTCCCGATATTTTTGGTATTCAGGAAGCATTACCAAACCAGGTTATCGATATTGCATCAGCTTTTCCAAAATACAACAAATTTGGATTAGGACGAGAAGAAGGAGGAACGGGAGAAGCCTGTACGATTTATTATAAAAAAGATCGTTTTAAAGTTCAGGACTCTAATACTTTTTGGCTTTCAGAAACGCCAAATGTAGTTTCAAGAGGATGGGATGCGGCTTGTAACCGGGTTTGCACTTATGGACTTTTTACAGATTTGAAAACTAAAAAAATATTTTGGGTTTTTAACCTGCATCTGGATCATATGGGTGAAGAAGCAAGAGTAAAAGGAGTGCAGTTAGTACTTTCGAAAATTGCAGCGATTAACAGCAAAAAATATCCTGTTTTTTTAATGGGGGATTTTAATTCCGAACCAAGTACCAAACAAATTGCAGGCATTAAAGAAGTAATGGATGATACAAGGGATGTTTCTAAAGAAAAACCTTTTGGACCATCAGGAACCTTCAACGGTTTTAAATATAATCAACCAGTAACATTATTAATAGATTACATTTTTGTTTCTAAAAATAGTGGATTAAAAATTGAAAAACACGCAGTGCTAAGTGATTCTAAAGACTTAAAATATCCTTCAGATCATTTACCTGTTTTAATAGAAATAGATTAAACATGAAAAACAGCATCAAAAAACTTCAAATTTTGCTTTTACTGCCTCTTATAGCAGTTCAGGTAAAATGTGGGACTTCAAAAAATGCAGCTGCCAATTCTGGTAAGGCTGAATCCTGGATCACGACTACAGATGAATCATCAAAATTGCAAAAGCAGAATGATTTGGTTTTTAATTCGGAGGCGAATTCAAACCAAACCATTTCAGTTGACGCTTCTCAGAAATTTCAAACTATAGAAGGTTTCGGATTTTCATTAACAGGAGGAAGTGCTCAGGCAATTTTAAAACTGGATAAAGCAAAAAGAGAGGAATTGCTTCAGGAGCTTTTTTCAAGAAAGGAAGATGCTATTGGTTTGAGTTATTTAAGAATCAGTATTGGTGCTTCAGATTTGAATGAAACTGTTTTTTCGTATGATGATATGCCGGAAGGCCAAACGGATTTAAAACTGGAACATTTTAACCTTGGCCCGGATTTAAAAGATTTGGTGCCGGTTTTGAAACAAATTTTAGCCATAAATCCGAACATAAAAATTATGGGTTCTCCATGGTCACCGCCAGTTTGGATGAAAGACAACGGAAGCTCTAAAGGAGGAAGTTTACAGCCGAAATATTATCAGGT
>Ga0065714_10065085_pt1 | contig 13139 bp, 13 predicted proteins | sample MisRhiReplicate2_FD_59101 | JGI IMG/M metagenome (GOLD analysis project Ga0065714, IMG submission 59101) | Miscanthus rhizosphere microbial communities from Kellogg Biological Station, MSU, sample Rhizosphere Soil Replicate 2: eDNA_1 v2... | ecosystem: Host-associated > Plants > Roots >... | reverse complement strand
GAATGATGCTGACCACCTTCAGGCCCAGTGCGTCGAGCCGCGCAAGGATCAGTTCGTGATTGCCGCCCGGATCGACCACGATGGCCTTTTTGGTGATCGGATCGCCGATGATCGTGCAGTTGCACTGCAAAGGGCCAACGGGGAAGGTTTCTCGTATTAGCGCGGGCTTTGCGGCTTGCATGAGTGTTCCTGTAAAGTTAATGGCACATTTTTGGCACAGTGCGAAAAGCGATGGCGACGTTCAGGAAGAAAGGCCCCCACCAATGGCACGCTCAAATCAGACGTAAAGGGTGGCCCCAACAGACACGCACATTCAATACCCAGCTCGAAGCAAAAACCTGGGCGACTATGATAGAGCGGGAAATGGATGCCGGCGTATTCGTTAGCCGCAGCGAAGCTGAAGCGACCTCCTTCGCCAGTGCCCTGGAGCTATACGCCAAAGAGATAACCTGCAAAAAACGCAGCAGTGCATCCGAGCTGTCACGCATTCAGGCTATGCAACGTCATCCAATGGCTCTTCGCTCGCTTGCCAGCATTCGCGGCTCCGATATGGCGAGTTACCGTGATAGTCGCCTCGAAGAGGGCCTGGCCCCCGCCACGGTGCGCCGCGAACTCGCCTTGATCTCTCACGTATTCACCATCGCCCGAAAAGAGTGGCGCATGGAGTCACTGACCAATCCGGTCGAACTCATCCGCCAACCAAGCGTTGACGACTCACGAGAGCGACGGATTCTTAGCGCTGATGTATGGACGCAAAAAGGCGGGAAGCTGCTGCACGAGCACGTAGACGAGCTCGAAATGATTTGTCGCTACTCTCGCTCGACCGAGCTACCCAAAATCATGACTTTCGCAGTAGAAACAGCGATGCGCCGCAGTGAAATAACTGGTTTGCAACGCGCTAACGTCAATCTAGAGAAGCGAGTTGCTCTGCTGCCGATGACCAAGAACGGCTCTTCCCGCGGCGTTCCTCTCTCCAGCAAGGCAGTGGACATATTGAGTAATCTTGGTGAGCGAGAGGATGGCCGCTGTTTTCGGAGCAGGCCCGACTCAATCACCAAAGCATTCGCGAATGCTATCGCCGATGCACGCAACACCTACACGGAAGGTCTGTCCCTCCACCTCAAACAACAGAAACTCTCGCAAGATAAGATCGACAAGCACATCGAGGCCGATCCGTTCTTGATGGATTTGCGCTTCCACGATCTACGCCATGAGGCAACCTCCCGGCTAGCGGAAATCTTCCCGCTGCACGAACTGACCAAGATCACTGGCCATCAGGATACGCGCATGCTCATGCGTTATTACCATCCCAAAACGGAAGACTTAGCCAAAAAGCTCACTTAGCGCTCGACCCGTTTATTATGAAAGAGAACGCATCAGGGTAAGGCAAGCGAACGCTAGCGTAATCTTCCATAGCGACGGAAAGCCCAACGTACCAAGGGTTTCAGCCTGGAGCATGTTCTAGCGAAATCCTACCAAGCTTGGTACTGTAACGACCGCGAACCTCCTCTGCTCGGCGGCACCGGCCTGACATGGTATCGGTGCCATGCGTCTTAGGGCGTAGCGGTCGAAGTCACCAAGCCTGCGTCAAGCTGAAGTGATATTTTTACACTCAAATACACTTAAGAAGATAAGTAGGTAAGTGGTGGATCCACTATTTAGATGGGCGGGAAGCAAAAAAAAGCTTCTACCTGAAATACGGGCGCGATTTCCACAAGGATTTGGTACTTATCACGAGCCATTCTGCGGCTCGGCGTGTCTCTTTTTTGACGTGCTCCCTCAGTCAGCGGTCCTTTCGGATCTAAACCAAGATTTAATGCTGACGTATAGAGAAATTCAAGCCAATCCAGAAGAGGTGTATAAAAATCTCGCTTCGCTTGAGGTTTCTAAAGAAAATTACTACGTAGTGAGGGCTCTAGCCCCTGAGAGCCTATCTTCAGTTTCGCGGGCAGCCAGATTCATCTACTTGAACAAGCTTTGTTTTAATGGCGTGTATCGCACCAATAAATCTGGTCGTTTTAACGTGCCCATGGGATCAAAAACAGGTCGAATGCCCGAGAAAGTAGACCTACTGAGATACTCACTAGCCTTAAGAAATGTCAAACTCGTTGATGGTGACTTTGAAAGCACTTTGCGCGAAATCAAGACAGGTGATTTAGTATATTTGGACCCGCCATACTCGAAGCCCGAAGGTCGAGAAAGAGGCGAATACGGAATAGGTTCGTTTCATTTTTCAGATATCGAACGACTTATGATGGTTTTGGACCAAATAGATGGTGCGGGGGCATCATTTATTTTCTCATATAGTGACTGTGAAGTTATCAGAAGTGAATTACGCCCGCGTTGGCGAACAGAAAAAGTGAGCGTCAGGCGTCACGTTGCAGGATTTAGTGCGCACAGAAAAGTAGTAGACGAACTGATAGTTAGTAATTACTCTTGATAACTGAGTTTTTCAGGTGGACATATAAATGAATGTCAGTGTGGCGGTGATTAGCGATCTACACATTGGAAGTGGTGCTAAGTCAAAGGACTTTTCGCTGGCCGGCACTGATGCGGCAATTGATGATTATCTAACTGAGTTCAGGAAATTTGTCGCCACAGAAGATATTACAGCTGACTATCTTCTTGTTCCTGGCGACATAACCAACTCGGCATGCAAGCCAGAGTTCGAACTCGCATCTGAACGGATCTCTCAAATTGCGACCTGTCTACAGGTGCCCGAGTCGAAAATTTTGTTTTGCCCTGGTAATCATGATGTAGATTGGGCGACTATAAAAGCCTTGGGTGGGCTCAACCATACCGAGAGCCAAATAATCAAATCAAAATATTTCAACTTCCTAGATGGCGGGGTCTTTAATAGAAATCTCGCGATGGCAAAAGGGCGATTCGATGAGTCACCTTACTTAGTAGCCTGGGAGTTTGACGATGTTCTTGTTTGCGGACTAAATACTTCAGTTTTTGATGGTCCTGATAAAAAACCTCATTGTGGTGAAGTCCGCCCTGATCAGTTGATCGAAATTGATAGATTTCTGGCCGGCCTCGGTCGAAGCGATAAGCTGAAGCTTTTTATTTTTCACCATCACCCACTTCAATATTTGGACGTCACATTTACCGCCCCCGATTTCAGCATCATGTCAAACGCCGCGGGTTTGCTTGATGTGATATCTAAATATCAGTTTGATTTCATCGTGCATGGCCACAAGCATATTCCAAGATTTAAAATGGAGATTAAGGATGATGGCCATCCGTTGAATATTCTGTGCGCTGGTAGCTTCAGTGCAAGCCTTGATCATAAATACTTTGAAGCAGTTGGCAATAATTTCCATCTTATAGATTTTCACGATCGGTGCCCTGATAGTAAATACGTCAGAGGATCGGTAAGGACTTGGACTCATTTCTCCGGTAGAGGCTGGACGCCTAGCTTGCGAAGGGCCGGAGTTGAACGCCAGCAAAATTTCGGCGCTTTTCTTCCTCGCCCCCAGCTTGTGTCTAGACTCAAGATGACGCTAGAACAAGAGTTTAGCCAGGCACAGTTCATTTTGTGGCCAAGTTTTGTAGAGAAGCACCCTGAATTCAGATATTTTACGAATGAGACTCTTCGTGCATCTTTGAAAGAAGTCTCCGAGGTCATGAACTTGGTGCTGCACGAAATAGATGCTCTTAGTCTCGAACAGTTAGTTATTCTCAAGGGGTGAGCCATGTCAATTTCTTCAATGACGAAAATTGTAAATCCATTTGAGAATGACAACGCTAGAAATAGTACAGTCGAGGATCTTCCAAGACAGTTTGTATGGACTAAAACTTTTGGCAGGCTGATTTCTCAAAAAAACCACATAATTTTAGGCGCGCGTGGTTCGGGAAAGACAGCTATCGTAAAGATGCTTTCGCACGAATATTTATCTCGGCTAGATCACCCAAATGCGAAAGAGGTTATTAAATCTAGGCGATTCGTAGGCGTCTACGTCCCTATGCGGCTTTCCTGGGTTGGTGAGCTAAAAAGCTCCACTTGGCTGACCCGAGAAGCGCAGGAGCTTCATTTTAAGTGGAGGCTTAACGCATCCTGCTGCGCTTCTTATTTGAATACCTTGCGGAGTTGTATCGATAGCTACTCCAAAGATGTGCCTGATCGCATTCTTCTTGAAAGATCGCTCTCTGAAAAAATAAGCAGAGCTTGGTTTGAAGAGGGAGGAATAAATAGTTTACGAGAGCTCAGAGATAAGCTGTCAGAGGTCGAGTACTCAAAACTCATGGCAGAACAGCGTGCGCGAGTCGATAGCTCAGTCAACCCCGCGTCAGTAGGGATGGCTTTTGAATTGGGTCTTTTCGATCCCTTGAAACGGGCCATAGAGATAACGAAGCAGCATATCTCGTTCCCCGCGGATGCATCTTGGGCTGTTTGCTTAGATGAAGCTGAATATTTGAGTGAGTTTCATCAGGTTATCTTAAACTCTCATCTGCGCACTTATGCGGACGGTTTGGTTTTTAAGATAACTACTATGCCGTATAAGCACTACACGCTCGAAACCAATACAAACGTGCCTTTGAACAGAAAGGATGATTTCTCATATATATATCTTGATAATCTCGATGTATCTGCGCGAAAGTCCAAAGGAAACGAGTTTGAAGCACTAGAGAAATTTTGTGAAGACTTGTTCAGTAAGAGACTGAGAAATAGCGCTTGGGAGGATAGCGGTGTAACGCTTCGCTCCCTCCTCGGCAGCTCATATCTTCTGTCAAGTGAAGAAAAAGTTGACCAAACCAAGTTGCTATCATTGGTGAATAAGCATTGTAATGATAAAACCGTGCGCCGTGCGGCGGAGCTTATTTCCACTCAGAAATTTGATGACGAGATCGGCCGAAAGCTCAAAGGTGCGTTATTATTACGAGAGCTCAGACATATTCATCGAGGAAATTCCAATTCGATAGCTTTTTCCGGATATGAAATGGTTATCCGGTGTTCTGATGGAAATCCTAGAAGGTTCATAAGCCTACTAAACGCATTCTATAATACGGGTGGAGAGATGGGGGGATTCAAGCCAATTTCTCCAGCTATCCAAGATAAAATTCTACGTTCGTACTCTTATGATGAGTACAAGCGGATGGTGTATGAGCCGAATCAGGGACAAAGAGTTCATGATGTACTGTCTTTGATCGGCAAGTATTTTCACTACTGCCTTCACAATCAAAAACTGTCGACAGATTTGACTTTGTCGTTCCGATTTAACGTTGAAGATGACGGGATTTGGAGCGTTATATCTGACGCGATAGGCCTGGGCTTAGTTAGACCAATTGTCGAACGCTCTAGCTTCGATACTCTTCCAGTTAAGAGCGGAGTCTTTAGGTTGTCGTATATTTTATCGCCTCATTTTAATTTACTTCCCCGACGCGGGAGTGATGTTGCACTTAGTAGCATATTAACTTTTGGCGCCGATCGCGGAATTGATAGACATATAGCCACTCAGCAAATGGAGTTGTTGTGATGACATATTTAGATGTCAAAGATCTTTCTCTAGATGATGTATGCTCCTCCCGGTATAACCTTGCGATTTTTTCTTGCGGCTACGAGGAAAGGTCAATTTTTTTCCCTGGCTTGTTTGATGGCGTATGCAAAAAAGTTCTCGTACTCGGATTCGCTGACAGCACGACCAATAACGACTATCAGCTGAACAGCCACTTTTATGCGCATGTATCTCGTTACAAAGCTACGCCCATCAATCTCGAATATGTAGATTCGGATAGAATTTTTGGCCATTTGCTTGATGCTGTGGCGGAAGCCAGTGACGATGGGCTGGATGAATTCAGGATATTGGTTGACTACTCATCCATGCCGCGGTTCTGGTATTCAGAGATTTTGAACTTTGTAAAAAACTTTGATTTTGGTATTTCAGTTTTTTGTGACTTCGTTTATTCCGTTGGTGAGCACCATGGGGTGAGCGCTCCAAAACAACTTAGCGATCCAATTGTTCTGCCTGGATGCGCTGCCGTATCAACCTATAACAAAGAAACTATTGGAATTTTCAGTTTGGGTTTTAATGAAGGTGGGCCAATATGTCTTCATCATAAAATCGAACCAGATCGGACGTTTTCGCTAGTGGCACGCCCAGGGGCATTAGAGGATTACACTGATAAGGCTATGCAGTGTAATAAGTTTTTTTTGGAAAATTTCTCTTCAAGAACTATTTACGCACCTATTCATAGCGTTGATCAGTCCTACAGTATCTTGCGAGAGATGTTCTATCCTTATCTTGGGAATGCAGGGGTTGTCATGGTTCCGTTCGGGCCTAAACCTCATGCCCTTGCTTCAATACTCGCTGCGATGAATTACCCAGAGATATCGTGTCTCTATTCCAGCATGGGTGGCAGCGGGGGGGCTGTAAAGCCGACTACGGAACTTGTGATATGTCGAGTGACCAAACTTGAAAAATATCCGTATTTGTCATAGACACAATTAGAAAGAGCTACAAAACCTACAAGTATATCCAGCAGCTGAAATGAAGCAGCCACCCGAAGGATTTAGGTTATTCGCCGGCGTGGCTGAAGGGCACTTTCTAAACAGACCTAGATCATCTGCCCATTGGCGTAATACCCCCGGAAGTTGAAAAGCTTAAACACACTCAGCGCCTAAAAAATGCTCGCCAGACATAGCGAAAAAATATACGCCACTCCCCCAGTTCGCCACCGTCGAACAGTAGTGTTAGGAACATCGCCACCGCTTCTGCCGGTCGTTCACGATAATGTTTTCCCATGATTTCTTCGTGAGATTTGTCGCGCATAAATCCTCCAGGGATTCCTCCAAAGCCGCAAACCATCCTAGCCCCAAGATGTAGCACCAAAGTAATACTACAAATCCTATACGCCTAGAGTTAACTCCGCTCGTAAACAACTTTACTCATAATCGACCTAACCTCTCCTTGTAGCTCACGAAACTCTACCATCATGGCTTCAACGTCCACCACTCGCGCTCCCTGCCCGCGCTTCTCGACCAGCCACAATTTTAGTAGACCTGCGACCCGTCCAAGGTCGCCATTCACTCTTGCAAGTTCAGCCACAGCTTTGAGGTCAAGCACTGAACGAGTTTTATGATTTAACCCTGCTGCTAATAGGTAGGCGGACATAGACAAACCGGCCTGCTCAGCCCTCTTAGCGACTTCAGATTTATCCGCGTCCGTCACCCAAACCTTGACCGGAGGGACTTCCCTACGAGGCCGAGCCCCATTTCCTTTTTGTGCATCGTAGTCCATCCAGATCACTCCCAATTGTCGATTACCCCATCCGTATTTGGCTCGTATTTTGATCTGGTCGCGGCAGCGACTGTCAGCCCCGTCGAGCAAAAAATGTTGAGCCGAAGGCGAATAAATAAAGTGGTGGAGGCCCTAGCTGCGAAGCAGCGTAGGCCTACAACACACATCTTGCCGTCCCTCTCTAAGCGTAAAGATGCGCCGTTATGCGCCCAGATTTTCGCTATTGAAATAATCACAGTTGATCGTAGTTACGCACTATTAACCAATTATACGCATTGTCATTTCAAAATATTATGCGCATACTTGCGCAACAGTGCTTAAGGGCCAGTTCGGTCGATATTCTGGAGAAACACGATGGCAGACAAACCAGAAAAGATGCGCAGAGGGGTTGGTCGAGTGGCCTTCCTAGCTCGTTTAGAAGAGTTTCGAAAGCTCGTTGACGCCGGATGGCCAATCACGTCCATCTACGAAGATCACGGCGCATCGACTAGCTTGAGCTACAGCCAGTTTGTTCGGTACATCGGGAAGTATCTACGCACACCTCCCACGCGAAACAGGAGCGACGAGCATCCTGATTCCCAGCCGGTGCCTGCCAGGACACCTCAAACACCGTCTAAGCAGGCTGTAATCCCTCCTGAGCCCAATCTCACTTCCTCTCCTGCAACGACCGTGAGCGCATCTAAAGGTCGCGTGGCTTTCCATCACGATCCTACTAGTGGAAACAGCCGCGACGACCTGATTTGACGGTTGAGTGGGCAAAAAAATCTCAACGTTACTTTCTAAATGGTGGAGCTTGTCTTGCACCAATGCTCCAAAAACCAACTGCCTACTTCGACCGATCAAAACATCTATTTTTTGGTACCTAGCTTTCGTTCCCCCAGAACTTATACACAGCGATTACTTAAAGAGACAATCCGCTCATGAGCTCTAAAAGTTGCGACGAACTGAATCAAATTAAGCTGCGAACGATTGCAATGATGAATCAGTTACGTATAAGTGCCGGAGCTTCAAGCCCGTATCATCTAAGCATTATAATCAACGAAAAAACAAAGACCCTCGGCTGGCCGGATATGACGGAGTCTAACAGACTCTATAAATACTTTCGAGGAAACGTAAGAAGGCATCCTAACCAAATACTAAGTCTGCTATCTCAGATTTTTTACAATGTAGATAACATTTATTGGAAAGGCCCAGAAGACCTGTGGATTGTACTATGGGGAAATCCTCACGAGACATCAACCGTACTAAAAATCACTTCTAAATCTTCGGAGCAGTCAACTACCGAGGATGCACTAAATAAAGTATTTATGGACTATTTAGTTCATGGGACTTTTTCTCTAACATCAACAGTAGCCGCATATCGATATCTCACAATCACCGACCCTTATGGCAGGCATGGCGACGGTCATGGTGTTGGTCGAGCGTTCTCGATGTACCGCCAATTGATGGAAATCCTCAAGATGGAGGACATAAAAGAATACTTATCCGAGCTAGGAGTTTACGACGGAGTTCAAAATGAAATCGTAAATATGGAAAAGGAGCGTATTAGTAACAGACCACAGTGGGTTAGCCCCATAGAGTGCGGCACGGTCAACCCCGCTTAGCTTTATCTGCTCGCCAAAACTACACTGCATACGGCGGTAATGGATATCAAATTCTCTCTATTGATTAAAAAGAGATTATAAAAGGATTAAGCACTTTCTTCAAAATGTGTAGAGCCCTTACGCCGCAAAGCTCACAGGCAAATTTTACCTGTGGACGGTGTGCATCGTGTCCCACGTTCCCGTGCACCATATCCCACGGCCACGTGCATCACATCCCACCCAAAGTGCATCCTATCCCATGTCAAAGTGCATCGTATCCCAGGCCTGAAATCAAAGTTATCCACAGGCACGTTAACCTCGTTTTCTATTCGCAAGGTGACGCTTCTGACTGGATGAAGGCAACCGAACAACAGATACTAGGTGACCATTGAAGGTCCATGAAACGAGCGCCCCCACCGAAACTAGGTCATTAAGTGCTTTGGCCAATTGCCGGTTGAAGCTACCTGAATGCGTGTTCGCAGAACCGCTGAGCTGTTGAATCGTTTCGATGCATAACGAGAAAGGCTTCGCATGACTACTAAACCAGCCATGAAGCCAAAGGCTGAGTGGTTTTCGACGTAATCGCACACGCTCCTCCCAATTGACTTGAGTCCACCCAGCCATGTATAGCGTGTAAATATGTGGCTCAATTTCAACCAAATACATATTTGCTCTTTCGTCCCAACCACCTTTGAGCATCGCTCCAACAATAGTCTGCCCATTGAACTTCATCTCTATTGCAGCTCCAGCTAGACGTACAAACGCCGCTTTGAGCCATTTACGATCATTGGTTCCCGAGGACCGTACTAACTCCTTAAGTATTTGAATTTCTCGAAGCAATATACGGTTGCCGATCGGCTGACGACGAGCCAGGTGGAGAAATACCCCCCATACATCAGCATCCGATTGCTCAAGCTGCCAACCAGACATCCTAATTTCGACACCATCGATAGTAGCAATGAATTCACGCTTCAATAATCGACGGGTCTTTGCTTGAATAGCGGCAAAAATTGCTGATCGCAACCAAGCATTGGGTATGCCTCTTGTCGCGTCCGGCCAGCACGGGAGCTGCAATGTTGATTTTGGTATGTCCGCCCCCCTCGCTTGAATTTTTTGGGCCGACATCTTTTGTATGCGCAATTCCAGCACACATGGGGCCTTTGTATGAACGCTAACACTCATACTTATCGGCCGCTCGAAGCCATACGGCTTCGATGTCCTTGTGAAAGTAAAAGGGCCTTTTGCTTTTTGATTTGATCAGTCTTGCTCGGACGACCACGCTTGACTTCAACAGGCTCAACAGTTTGTGCTTCAAACCCACTAGGGTCTGAGACATGGTAAGCAAGCCAACGCTCCACGTCCTCAACACGCCATAGAAGACGCTTAGTGCCGGGCAGGCGACAGATTGGTGGCAATGACATTGGATTGCGAGAGACATCACTGCGGATGCTTGCAACAGTTTTTTGCAGAAAAACAGAAAGCTGCTCGACGGTCAGAAGGGCTTGCATAGGCTGGCTCTCGTGTCAGCATTAGCACTTAACGCTAATAGCTGCATTGATGGGCGAATGCCCGCAGACTGATGCAGAACCCTGCTTTACTCACGGTAGGCTTTTCGGACTTTTCTTACCGGTCACTAGTCGCCCCGCCGCGCACTTCCTCACAGTGAGTGCTCTTCGACACGATTGCCAATTTGCTTTGTAATTGCGGCCATCAAGATGGTGCACCGAAGCATACGTATCGCCTATCTCATTGGCGGAGGTTAGACCACACCACATAGAGCTTGGCACTGTTAGTATGTCTGCCTATTTGTTCCGCGCTCTCGGGGCAGCCAGCAACAACGCGCTGCAAGAGCTGCCGGGCCGCGTCACTCCGCAAAAAGAGAGCCTATGAATCTCACAAAGTTATGCCTAAAAAACTACCGTCGCTTTGCCGAGTTTGAAATCGACTTCGATCCCGAGTTGACGGTAATCGCTGCGCGCAACGGCCAAGGCAAGACCTCCGTTCTGGAGGCAATTGTGGCTGCTCTTGGGCCTTTTGTCGGTGCGTTCGATCAAGGTATATCGAGGCATATTGAGCGCACAGATGCTCGTTATGTCAGGGTTGGCGAAGGCTTTGAGAGTGAGCAGCAATTTCCGGTCATCATCAAGGCCGAAATGATTACGCCTGACGTGCAATGGCAGCGTGCTTTAAATGGCCCAAAGAGCCGCACCACCACCAAGGAGGCCGAACCGCTGGCTTCCTGGGGAAGAGAGCTCCAGTCAATGCTGCGAACAAATTCTGAGGTTTCGCTTCCTGTGGTGCGCTACTACAGCTCCAGGCGCCTTTGGGTCAGCCACAAAAATGTATCCAGCAAAGCGGTCTTAACTGAAAGTCGCACCGCAGGCTACGAAGACTGTCTGTCAGTGTTCTCAACATTTGTACAACTACAGGAATGGATGAAAAAAGCCACGCTTGCAGCCATCCAACAAAGGCAGCAGCCTGGTTACGAACACTCCAACTTGGAAGCACGCCTGCAAGGCATCAGGGACGCTGTCAATGAAGTCATGGCCGAAGAAGGTTGGAGCGACTTTCACTACAGCCTGACATTTGAAGCGCTCTCCATGTTTCATCCAGATCATGCTGCCTTGCCACTCGGTTTGCTCAGTGATGGTGTACGCGCCATGATTACGCTGGTGGCTGATCTGGCGTTGCGTTGCGCTCGTCTGAATGGACATCTCAAGGAGAAAGCCCCTCGTGAGACGACAGGCATCGTATTGATTGATGAAGTCGATCTGCACCTACACCCAGCCTGGCAGCAACGAGTTATTGCCAGCTTGCGCACAGCATTCCCGAGAATACAGTTCATCGTCAGCACCCACAGCCCCCAGGTGCTTTCTACCGTAAAGCGCGAAAACACTCGCATGGTTTTCCAAAACGCTCAAGGACAGTGGCAAGCCATATACCCATCACAGGAAGTCAAAGGTGTTGAAAGCGCCGTCGCACTCAATGACATTATGGGCGTCAATCCCATTCCTCCAGTAGATGAAGCGCAATGGCTGGCCGACTACATCGCCCAAATCGAAAACGGTACCCACGAGGACGCAAGTGGTGCAGCCCTGCGCAGCAAGCTGCTTGACTTCTATGGCCCACAGCACCCAGTCATTCTTGATGCTGACAGACTGATCCGCTTTCAAACCTTCAAGTTGCGAAAGCACTCGGATTCCAAGGACTGATCGTTATGCTAAAACTGGATCGCGCCTCAGTCATCGCTCCAGCCTGCCTGGCGGAATACGACCACCGAACCCAAACCTGGGATAACTTTGGCGGCAACTGCAAAAGACAGCTCCGTTTCGCCCTTGTTCAGCTACAGGGCATCCCAGGCATCACTACAGCAGATGCAGCCGAATACGGTGTGCGTTGTGCTTATTGCGAGGGAGCGATTCACCACGAAGGTCATATTGAGCACTTTCGTCGCAAGAATCGAAAGCACCCCAACGGCTACCCAGAACTGACATTCGAATGGAGCAATTTTTTTCTTGCCTGTGGCGCCAACGAGCATTGCGGACATTACAAGGATCGCCGCTCGGCACCACTCTACGATCCTGACATGCTCATCAAACCTGACGAGCACGATTCCGGACACTACCTCTATTTCCATTCGTCCGGAGAGGTGCGCGCACGAAACACATTGGGCGATGAAGACAAAAACTGCGCCACAGAGACAATTCGCGTATTCGGTCTGGACAACAGGGCACTTGAAGGTGCCAGGGCTAATGCTGTGCGCAGCTATCGCAAGATGAAGGAAGAAGATTTCGAAGAGTTGGCCTCATGGGATGAACCCGAGCGCAATCAATACTTTCAGGGTGAAATCGAGGCCACACGTTGGCAGCCCTACGCCACCACAATCAAACACTTTTTGCAGTCCTTCGTATAACGGCATCCCCCCATGCTCAGGGCGTTCATTCGCCCAAGGGCGATGCCTTCGAGCATCATTTTGAATTCCCGGACAGAGAGGACAATCGCATCAGATCGCCGAGCAAAGATTTATGCAATTTGCCATGGCACAGTTTTGGCACACCAAGATCGTAAAACGCTGCAAAAACGAGCACTTCATCGCGTAACACTGCAACACATCCAACCAATTGAATTTAAATAAAAAACCAATAAAACCCCAGTAAATCAGTCGCTTGATAACCAATGGCTAATTGCAGTTGCACTGCAACGGGCCGACAGGGAAGGTTTCGCGGATGAGGGCGGTATTCGGGGTTTGCATGGGGTTAATCCTGGTGCCAAGGCTGGGTACTGCGGTTATGATCCGCAAAATTGATAGGTTATC
>Ga0065714_10065084_pt1 | contig 13156 bp, 7 predicted proteins | sample MisRhiReplicate2_FD_59101 | JGI IMG/M metagenome (GOLD analysis project Ga0065714, IMG submission 59101) | Miscanthus rhizosphere microbial communities from Kellogg Biological Station, MSU, sample Rhizosphere Soil Replicate 2: eDNA_1 v2... | ecosystem: Host-associated > Plants > Roots >... | reverse complement strand
CATCTGGATGATTGGCGACAATCCAATCAATGACATTCGCGGTGGCCGCGAACAGATAAACGCGGTGACGTTGCAAAAGATCCATACCGGCACACCGCTGGGTACGGACGAAAACGCCCCAGACGCCGCATTTACAGAGTTCCGCGATTTGCGCCACCTGATTTCCAGACTTGGAGTAAAAAATGAGGTTGCATGACTCAGTTCGTCAGTTCTGCACTAAAATTGGTAAAAACCCACTGATTGTGCAAGGCGCTGGCGGGAACGTATCCTGGAAAGAGAACGATGTACTCTGGATTAAGGCCTCGGGCACTTGGCTGGCTGATGCTGGTGACAAAGATATCTTTGTACCCGTTAAACTCGACCACCTGACCACTGCGCTCAAAAACGGGGATTATGCTGTCGTACCGCAAACGATCTCGAGCTCGCCACTAAAACCCTCAATCGAGACACTGCTGCATGCCCTGATGCCCCACCGCATCGTGGTCCACGTGCATGCGATCGAAGTACTCGCACATTTGGTTCGCAAAGATTTCGATCTGATGAACTACCCCACACTGGACAAGGCACTTAACGCGCGCACCGTTAAATATTGCAAACCAGGGGCAGAACTCGCAGAGGCCGTTGCGAGCCAACTGGATGGCACTTCGAACACGCGAGTGGTCTTTCTGAAGAACCACGGCGTCATTATTGGCGGTGACAGCATTGATGAGATCAGTGAAACACTTCTATACCTGACTCATTTTTTTGCAGCGCCTGCGGTGTCAGCTCAAGTCACCACACCTCATTTTTCGCTGCGCCTGGCAAACGGTGTTGAGTTCGACCCCATTGGTGTAACTAAGCTCCATGAAGTTGCAGTCACTCCATCACTAGTAGATCGCTTGAATGACAACTGGGCGCTTTATCCCGATCATGTTGTTTTTCTTGGTCCACGGCCGAGGCTCTTCGGATCGCTTGAAGAAGCGAAATCCACTCTCGAAATGGAATCAGAATTGCCTGACGTGATTTTTGTCCGTGGTGTGGGGACCTTTACCAGAGAAACCATGAACAAAGCAAAAATAGCGCAGTTGATTTGCTATTACGACGTCATTACAAAGTTGAACGACAGCGTACCGCTGTCAACATTGACCGATGCACAAATTTGCGAGCTGGTTGACTGGGACGCTGAAAATTACAGAAGAGGTTTAAATGACACAAAGTAAGCGTCTGACAGGCCAACAGTATTTGTCGATCATAGCCTGCGTGCTACTAACAGCCATGGTGAGCATCTATGCCATGGCGACTTACATGAAAGGCCCCCTTAACGGTAACTTTGATCATTACCTGATGCAGTCTACTCGTTTCGGTGTGCCCGAAGACCTCAAAGCGCACGATGTTACGGCGCTCTATCAGGACGAAAGTATCTCGGGATGGGACGGCCAGTTTTATTACTACATCGCCAACGACCTGCTCGCGCAAAAAGACACAACGAGCCACATTGATGCTGATGCCTACCGCTATCAGCGCGTGGGTATACCCATACTGTCTAAACTGCTCTCGTTGGTGCTGTTCCAAGACTGGGTGAGCCCCTTCATTTTCTACCTAACTCACTTTTTGCTCATACTCCTGGGCACCGCCGTGGCTGCTCGCTTTTTTATTAAGGAAGGCGTACCTGCTTACTGGATCATACCTTGGTCGGTGGGTATGGGGACTCAGATCACACTGCTGAACGGGCTTCCAGATGGTGCCGCTGATGCGCTTCTCATGATCGCCATGATTGCGGCCTATCAGAACAAATACAAAGTTTATGCAATCGCCATTACGTTTGCATGCCTATCCAGAGAAGCCTATGTGGCTTTCCCTGTGATCTTGTTCGGAGCGGTGGTTCTAGAACGCTGGATCAAGAAAAGGTCTATCAAGCCTTATACTGACTTTTTCTTCTTGGTCTGCCCCATCATCATATTCATTGCCTGGCAGCTCTTCATCAGGCTGCGCTTTACCATGACACCAGCTGAACAAAGTGCCTCTGTGCTGGGGCTACCACTAAAAAGCCTTTTTGTTCATATGATTTCTGGGCTGCAAGGGCATTACCCAAACATTCCAGCTGGGTTCAGTTCTTACGTTGCTGGCGTGGGTGTCGCTTTGTTTACTTTGCTATTAGTCTGGACGCTGATAGTCATCATTAAAACACGCCCTTTGACCTCAATGCTTGAAGGCAATATCGTCCGAAACACTGCAGCTGGATTTACACTTATACTTTGCCTGCTATATTTCTCCTTTGGTGACACGGTGATATGGCATTTCACAGGATATATGAAAGCCGGCGGACTATTCTTGTTCTGCATTCCCTTCATCGCTGCAATTACTAAACAACCTCTTCACAAGGCTACCTTTGCATTCGCAATGGTCATCACTGTATTTTTCTGCTTGCAAGGCTGGCGTGCGAGGATTGATCAGCCGCCTATCAAGTACAAGGTTGATACCCAATGCAAACATCTCAAGATTGATGTCAGCGGGACCTGTTTTGAGAAATTCGTATGGCAAGGGGATGAACTGCCAGGATTAGTAGGTACGATAAAAGAGGGGAAACGTGTAACCGAGCAAGGCACAACGGCCTCAGGCTACAGCTCATACGGCCCCTACATCGAGCTACCTAAAGGGAAGTATCGAGTCGAGCTTTCGATTTCTGGAGAAGGGGCAGATCTCGGCTATATGGACATCGTCGGAGTTTCCCCTAACAATGTCACCACTACTCTATCCAAGAAATCGTTACCCTCGGGCGAGGACGTGAAGATAGAGACATTCCTCGATATACCAGACAGCTTCATCAGGAGTCTCGAGGTTCGCACTTGGTATCAATCGGGCAACCTTTCAATCCAGTCCCTGACGATTGAAAGACTACCCAACTAATAATAGGTTTTCGTCGCTTAAGTAATGGACGCCTATCAGTAAACCCTTTTCACAAAAGACATATAGCGAGGAGTAACTACCGACCGGTAGTCACTCCTCGCCGCCGCTTTAAGGCTCTCGCAATAAAATCTTTTATCCTCAATATCAAGCTTTCATTCTAATGAGTGGTTTTCTATTCGGGTGAACGAACACTCTTGCTGCCCTAAAAACGGGTGCAGTGCAATCGTTGACAAGTGCTCTCCGGGCCCAGCTACGAAAGCCGGTTTTGATACTAGCTAACATTTCGTCATTTCGTCATTTCATCATTCACTAGCGCTCAACTACCCGAGCCTTGCCTGACTGTAGCACCTCGCCTTTTCCTGAAACGCTCACCGACATGCTGAACTTACTCGCCAGCTTCGGGTCATTTGAGCAGTGCGCTTGCAAGCCTTGCCAGGAGCGCCGACCTCCATTCACTTTGGAGTTGGATTGCCGTCCGCCGTCTTCATCCCAGCGTAAGCGGCCATACGCAGCCGGGCGTTGAACTGGAATCGATCCCTCGCCAAATTAGCGCAGACCCAAAGCGCTGGCTGAAGTGCCTGCGCTCGATAAGATCTGCAGCACTTACTGTTGAGCGATGGGCATAATGACATCTTAGAACGAAAAAGAATTTACATTGAAAGCGTTATATCTTGCTTTGTTGATTGATGTTTTGTAGTGATCATACCAAACAGTCATAATGTACGTATTATTACGACATGAATCCAGTTCTGCGAAGGAATGTGATGTACCTTTTAAATAGCAAGAAATCACTACTTTTAGTTTGTGGAGCACTTGTAGTCAGCCTGCTGTCTCTTGTCTACAGCACAAATATTCACAGTGACATCCTTTTCATGAAATTCTTTCTTGACGATATTTCATCTGGCGGACACTGGTCTAACTGGAGACTCTCCCCAGCACCAAGTTACTTCCCAGACTTGATCATTTATGCCTTAGCCCATACCTTGACAAGCTTAGTGCCCGTTCAAATCATATTAACCACCGCGACCCAGGCGATAATTATAACTTTACTGTCGACGGGCCTAATTAAGAAACTAAACCCACTTGCGTCACCCACAGCAAGAATCGCCATCATTGCCCTGACCTTATTATGCGTTATCACCTCAAGTCATTACACACCCGGGTCAGGCATAGGTATATTTTTCGGTTCAAGCAACATACAAGTACCGACTCTGATATCGAGCCTTGCTATGCTTTGGCTTACATTATCAATGATTGAATCCAAATCAAAAACCAAGACTTTGATGTTTTTACTAGTCGGCATGTTGGGCTATGCGTCATCAGCCGCTTTTATTATTTGCTTCTCGGCCCCGTTTATAGCCACGCTATCTGCGTTTGCAATACATAGCAAACTTAATCGGGACAATTACAACCTCAAGCAATCAGTGCTCACGCTTTTTCTGTTCGTAATATCTCAAGCTCTCGGGTATGCACTCAGTAAGATCATTACATTCAACGCGCCGCTTGATGGACGAATCCCCTTATCACTCGACGGGGCAAAAAACTCCGCAACGCTACTACTAAAGGGAACACAGTTCATTTTTCTCCCTGAAATTTCGATTGCATTCTTCACCGCCATTGTTTTTTTGGCTGCTTTTCTATACGCGTTAGTGAAGTGCATTAAAGCCTTGTTTATAGTGACTAGAAAGACCTCAAAATACCCCACATCAATATCGGAAAAGCTGGTTATTCTGTTCTTTCTGACAAGCACTGTGTCATCAGTATTTGGATCAATCCTATCGGGCGGGTTCGCGGATATATTCGGCTATCGGTACTTTGAAACATTTATAGCGGTATCAGCCATCCTTGCTCTGCATTTCATCGATAAGACATCTGGAGTCAAAACAAAACTCCATTTGGCGTGTTGCATAACAATATTTTCGGTGGCGATCACGGCAACCTCTACTCTTTTACTGGAGCGCAGTCGAAGCCTATCATTCTCCGAGCTGTTGGTGCATGGTGCGTTCACCTACCAAGCGCCGTCAACAGCCCACTGCCTAGATAATCTTATTTCCAGTGGTGTGCCTTTGAAGGCCGGCGTTGCAAACTACTGGTTTTCACGCAGCGTGATGTTTTATGCAAAGAATAAAATTTATATAAACCAATCCGACAATAATTTATTCCCGTTTTTTTGGATATCATCGATTGAACCCATAAAAAATCCGGAAAAATACAATGCGTCATTCTACAACTATGTAATTGCTGATAATGCTGTAGCGAATCGCATCATGGGCTTTGATACCGAGAGTCTGAAAAGCAAGCTACCCAAAGGTTACAAAATCTTCTCGTGCACTGGTTCGAGTTCGGATGTTTTCTACTACCCAAACAACAACTTTGATTTACATATAAAAGAAGTACACAGAAAATTCTTAATTTCCCAAGTTGGCCACGGATCGGCAACTTTTCTGGGATCGGAACTTCCTGGCCTGATCGGCACAGTGGACGGAACGAGTAGATCAGTATCTGCGCGGGACGGAAGCGGTATTCTTTCTTTCGGACCGTACATCTCGCTAGTGCATGGTAAATACGTCGCGACGCTGCGGTTTCACGCTGAGAATGAAGGTAATCTCGCCGCCGGACGCATTGAAATAGGCAATTTTGTTGACGAGCCACAGACCGTTCTTTACAGCGGAGAACTTCCTAAAAACCGAAACGCAATCGATATGGAGTTCTCCGTCGGAGGAGAGGCACTTGAGAAGATAGAGGCACGTGTAATATTCAATGGCACTGGAAGTTTAACAATTTACAATTTAGATTTTCTGTGGATTAAGTAACGAAAGCCACTGACGTAGAAAAGCTGCAGCATACGTTAGTTTCAATCTACGGCATGAAAGCTCTCGAGGGGAGCAGATCTTTAGTACAAATGAAAGGCAAGTCAGCACAGACATAACCGTGCGAATCCATAATCTAGCTCAATATTGCGGAAACATAGCAGGCGATGTATGAAGACCACTTTTGAGAGAGGCACTTGATGATTACCGCGGTGTCTCTGACGTACAGCTCCAAGGTAAATTCAGCACCCACTTATTGGGGAGATGCGGTTTAGGAGCGTCTACCTACTAACGGCGTTCTGCCGATAATCACCTCTCCCGCCCACAACAATTTCTTCCCGGAAAAAGTTTAAATTACACAATCTAACTAACACGATGATCGATGAGGCGAGCGGATGCACTAAACTTTTAAGTACTCAATGATCATCATCACATTGTCTTCCACTGTATGTTTAGAATTATCGATAGTTAAAGCCGGTACCAGTGGTGGTTCATAATGAGACGAGATACCCGTAAAATTCTTCAGATAACCGCTGCGCGCTTTTCGGTATAGACCCTTAGGGTCTCGTTGTTCACAAACATCAAGAGGAGTACATACAAAAATCTCATGAAAGCAAGAGGAGCCAATTATAGCGGACGCTAGAGCGCGATCCTCAATCATCGGAGAAATTATCGCCACAATGACTATCAGACCAGCATCATTCATGAGTTTGGCAACCTCGGCTATTCTTCTTACATTCTCCGATCTATCAGACAAGCTAAACCCTAAGTCTTTATTAAGGCTATGCCTGATGTTATCTCCATCAAGGATGAAACAAGATTTACCTTGGACCGCTAAACTTTTCTCTAACGCACTAGCTAAGGATGACTTTCCAGATCCGCTCAGTCCCGTCAGCCAAATAGTAACCGCCACCTGCCCCAGTTTGGACTCTCGATCATTACGGCTCAAGGCTCCCTGATGCCAACTTAGATCATCCCCATATCTTTTCATCTTACAAAAATCTCGCTGTCTGAAAAAATCGCACATTGCGGCTCATCAAACCACGCCACTCCTTCCTGAACAAAAGTCACTCTAAGAACTGACAACATTGTTAGTTCATGTGCAATGACTTTTACATTAAACCTCATGGTCTGAGCAACACGTAAAGTTGGTTCGATTCTGGTCCTAACTCCATCAAAAACAATGAGCTCGTTTGTGGCTGGATTTATCCAGTGGTAGCAGACATTAACTGGATAACGGCCGTTGCTCTGAATACGGAATTTTGTGTTATTGGTTATCTCAACTTCAATTTCGAAGGTTACACCCTGCTCAATAGAACTTGGAAAAGATATTGTATTTATAAATAGCGCCTTTCTTTCCTCTGAGGATAGCGGAATATTGCAAGCCTCATCCGAACGTTTCGGGCTTGACATATAATTATTTATGAGTAACGAATTTACGAACTCGTCATATCTTGATTCAAAAGTCTCGACCGCCCAATCGTAAAGTTCCTGGTCCAACGAAGTAATCTCTCTTATAGCATGAATTGCATCACTCGATAATTCATTACCTGCGGGTCGATTTTCGGACACATTCAACTTCTGACGAGAGAAGTGAGGGTAAACGTCTAGAGTATGTGACAACATCTGTAGCGACTGATTCATTTGCTCTGCGATGCCAAAAAACATAAATTTTTCAAGCCGGGACTTAGCTAGATCTAGCAATGTTCGATCTTTATTACGCGTTGCATAATCTTGGATAACAGCCCTACCATAGCCGACTGGATCTTTAGAAAGCCTATCAAAATCCAAGTCTGCGGCAAGAAATAGAGTTTGAGCGTTGACCATATCCCACTGAGTTTCTTTATCCGTAACGAAGTCCAAAAGAGACCAGTTTTCGTTCACAACGCGATCGTGACGATAAGCATTTGGTTCACGCTTTACATGTGAATACCAAGAAATCGTACGTTGTACTGGGTCTCGCAACATCGTTATATAGTTTAAATCGTTCCCTACAAAACGATCCAAGCCAAACCATAGATGCCCACGAAAAAAATTATAATTCGAAAGTGTATCGCTACCCAACTGAAAAAGCTCGGGAAGCAACTGGGCCGGACATATCTGGGATTGATCAAATTGCGTATCTAAAAACGAAATAAGTGATGTGCCGGCGGTCTTTGGAATATGAAGGTAATAGAGTGGATTGTTCATTGTGGATTACCGACTCAAGAATCAAGTTAAATACTGAAAATTCATTAATCAATTTTCGATAAGAAATACGGAGAAATCGGCTAATAACCCGCAAGTCTTTCGGACTAGTTAAAGCGACAGGCACGTGCAAGCCCTATAACTCTTTCAGGGCTGCACGGCCTGCCGTGTAGTAATTGAATATAACCGAAACCCATTCACGCTTGGAACGTCCACCAAGTTTTGATGAACAGCAGTTTTATTAATAGATCAAACGTTGTTTAAAGATGCCAGCGGCATCAAATCAACACCGCCTGTAATTGCTTAGCGCTTTGTTCCCACGTCAGCCAAGGCATTGTCAGGGACTCGGGATGTTCGCCGCGCTCGAACAGCTGCAGCCAGGTTTTAATGGATCGCGCCAAATCGGTCCCGGACATCCCTTCAAAGTAAAACGCATGCTCACCTGCAATTTCCCGAAAAACGGGAAGGTCGCGAACGATCATAGGCAGATGGTGTTGAGCTGCTTCGATTAACGGAAGGCCAAAACCTTCGCCCTCGGACGCTGCGATCAAGCAGGTCGCCGCCGAATAGATTTTTTCCAGATACTCGTCACTAATTCCTTCTAGCCAAAAGAGCGTGTGCCCCTTTGCCGGATGGGCGTCTAGACGTGCAACCAGTTCATCGACCAGCCAGCCCCTCTTGCCGACAATAACCAGGTTGATTTGATGACCTTCGTCCCAAAGCGCTTCAAATGCAGCCAGCGTTTGAGCATGACCCTTTCGAGGCTCAATGGTGCTGACCATCAAAAAACTTGGCCTGTCAGACAAATTACTCAGCAGTTCCTGTGAATCCGCAGGCAGCCCCAAGGATGGCAGGCTGTTATTAATGTCAGCCCCCAAATGAAAACTTTTAACCGCTGGTTTGTTGCCCGCACACTTGTCCGCGTTAGACGACAGCCACTGCTCCATTTCCCCAGCCACGGCACCTGAAATGCAGATTAGGTTACTTGCGACCATGCTGATCTTATGCAACCAGTCGTTAAATAGTTCAGCATTGGGTGAAAGCCACCAATCTGGTCGATGGAAGAGTAATAGGTCATAAACGATGTAGTTGATCTGCACGCCCATATGACGCATTTGGTGGTGTAGCGGATAAAGCTGGCTGGCCAAATGCATATTCAAGTCCAGCGATAAGTAAATATCGTCCTGCGCATAGTCGATCACTGTGTCTATCGACTCAGGGAACTGAGCGTGAATACGTGAGGCAAAACTATTGGCGTAATAATATCGTCCGTCAGCATAATAGACTGGGCGCACATTCAGGCCCGCTGGCTGTGCACTCAAAAACTCATGCAGCAAACTGCGCACGACGCGCTGTATACCTGACTTTGCATCACTGTGAACAATGCTGGAGACATCAAGCAAAAGTTGTCTTTCTTCATCAATATTTGCGAAGTTAAAGGCAATGCTCTTTGCCATTTCGAACAACTCGTTATCGCTAGGCTGATTCTCTGAGAGCCCCACTAGACATTGTTGCAACTTGTCCCTTGAATAACATGGAGCATCTGCTGGGACTGGGCGTGCCCCCCGTTCAAGAGCGGCAATGGCTTTTTTGGCCGAGTCGTCCCAAGAAAATTTCGTGAGTTGTTCGGCGGCATTTGCAATCAACTGAGCATAAAATACGTCATCCTCCAACGCTTCGACTATCTTCGCTCTGATTGACTGAGTCGAAAAAGGATCAAACAATGCGTCCGCAAATCCGATGACTTCCGGAATGCTGCTGCAGTTCGATCCAATAACCGCTGCACCACATGCCATCGCTTCGAGCAATGGAAGACCGAAGCCTTCGTGGGTAGACGGAAAGACAAACAGTTTGGTCAGCGAGTACAAAGAAATAAGGTCGCAGTCATTCACATAGCCTGTAAGGACAAGCTCAGTTGATTTCACTCCATATTTCTTTGCAAGATCAAGCAGTTCCATTCTTTGCTGAGGATGCAACTTACTCACGATGACCAATTGATACTTATCTTTTAGAGACGCGGGCAGCGTGCTATATGCCTCCATTAGGCGATCGAAATTTTTTCTTGGATCGAAGCCACCTGGTGCATATAGGATGAATTCGTTTTTAATTTCCAAACGATCCAATATTGCAAGACACTTGCTAGAGTCAAGCTTATCGCGGACAAACTGGTCCCCAATAGCGGCCGATATATTCGCTATTTTGACCCGATCTATTTCCAGATATGTGACGGCTTCCTGACGCGACGAATCAGAAATGGCCAACAGCGTGTCAGCTTTTTTCAACCAGTCGATTTTACGATAGTAATAATCCTGAAGGTCGAGTGTCGGGAGGTAAACCTCCTTGTTCAGGAACGGTATAAGGTCGTACAGGATCACTGCAGTCTGATGTTTTGTAGGTATTGCCCCAACCGAAGTAACGGCATTAGCCCAATAGCCTTCAAACAAGCTACTGATCACAACTACATCCGGTTCAAGCGTACTCAGAAACGTTTCGCGGACAACCTCAGAAGCGCGAGCCATCCAGGGGCTCGGACTTACGTCGTTAGGCACATCAAAGATACGGATCCGGTTCTCCGGGATTAGACCTGAAAATGCGGTGATGATATCGGTAATACTTTCTGGCATACGGCTATTCAGCGCCAACCATATTTCGTGATCGCCAGAGTTACGCGCCATTGCCAGTGCCAACGATAGAGAATAACGACCGATACCCCGATAACGACTTTCAGACTGGGCGCCTTGCAGGTCAATAACAATACGCATTAGCGGTTTTCCTTGCGCTCAAATGCCAGCTTCAGTTCACAATAAATACGGGTTACCCGTGGACTCGCGATGAGGACACGATCCTCGGACGCCCCTAATGGAGCCCCCTGGGTGTCCACATGACGCATGGCGAATTGCTTCAAAAAACCAAATAGTTGCGGGTATGACTTGATCCTATTACGGATGCGCAACTGCAGACCGGGCCGACTCAAGACAAAGCGTATCGAGCGCGACAGCATCGAATATATGACGCGTTTGAACACGCGCTTAGATTGCCCTATCACCCAACGGAATAGCGACTTCGAAGTACGTAATGGCTGGGTGATTCGCCAGGACGCGCTATTCACGAGAGCCGCTATCTGCGCCTCATTGGCATTGGCCTGACTACGCCAATGATACTCATTTTCTAACGACTCGTTCAGACGAGCCTTGAGTTCCTGCAGCCCGCCCTGAACGTGATTAAGTTGCTCACGTAATTCGACGGTAACTGCATCACTCTGCCCCATCCAATGCACAAACTGCTCGTCATATCGGTCAACCGCTATCTGCGCCTTATTGGCATCGGCCTGACTCCGCATGTGGTGCTCATTCTTTAGTGACTCATCCAGACGAGCCATGAGTTTCTGTTGCCCTTCCTGAACATGATTCAGTTGTTCCCGCAGCTCAACGGTAACTGCCTCGTTCTGCTCCATCCAATGCGACAGCTGCGCGTCATAACGTCGAGCAAGCGTCTCAAGCGACAACCCGTAATCTTGAGAAAAAACAGCGTCGAACTTTTCCATTTGTTCAGAGGAGCCTTGTTTTTGCGCGATGATTGCGTAATCAGGACTGACACCATGCAAGACACTCATAAGGTCAACGGCCCCACCGTCAGCTAGCACAGTAGATTCTTGTAGGCGCAGCAGCTTAGAGCGGAAAAATCCGGAGTACTCAGTCAGGAAACTCAACAGTAGATGCGGGATTGGGTGCTCATGAGTGGGATCCAGATAGAAAGTCTGAGTTCCTACTACTAAATTTTCCGCATTGGGGGTTTCCAAAATGAGTAACCCCGCAGGCTTGAGTACGCGTAGCGCTTCAGTAACCAGAACTTTCAAGTCCTCAAAGGGGATGTGTTCGGCAATATGAAAACCTGAGACTACAGTCAGACTTTCATCCGGTATGCTTTTCAGCATTTCCAGCGCATCACCCTTCTCAACCGGCAACCCCAACGCATGGCAGGCGTCAAGCATGCCAGAATCAAGATCGACACCGAGCGGCTTGAAGCCTGTTTTGAGTAATATCTCGAGCCATTCTCCGCGACCGCATCCCAGATCAAGTGCTCTGCATTCCGGATAAAGCCGCATAATAGGCTCAAGAAACGGCACATAAATTTGCTGCCGCTCATGGATCAACTCACGCGAGCCGCGATAACGATCTTCAAAAGCACGGTAGTAAGGAATGCTCATCGGCGGCACTCCACAATTGGTGGCATCCAGGCAAGCCCTACAAACTCGTTTTGAGAAATATTGACTACGTTGAACACGAGCGTTAAATCCACCCACTCATAATTACGTGATAAATGAGTGTCCGCTGTGTGCAATGCGACGGCGACGGAGTAGGACCCAACGCCCAGATTCGCTGCAAAAGTGAACGAATAGCTCACCATTTCACCTGCTTCCAAATTGTCAATTTTGCAACCCAAATGGTGACTGTTGGTGCCAAAGACTGGCTGCCCCAACCTGTCTTTAATGAGATAGCCAACGACCAACTCTGGAATTGCACTGTTGATTTTTGTGCTAATGCGCAAGGAAACGTTTTCCCCTACTGACACATACTCGATAGGATCTCCTGCAGCGTTATGCAAAGTCACCGACTCGATATTCGCTTCTCCAGTGCCGGAGCGCGTCTGTATGGAACCGTCTTCCAGCTCCCGAAGCTGGACCGTTGAATTCTCTTTTTCGGCGATCAATGCATTGTAGAAGTCCATGACTTCTTCTGGCTTTCCGTCCTTTATGACTGTGCCTTTTTCCAGCAGGATTGCACGATTACAAAGTGCTTGGATGGCGCCACGGTCATGGGAGACGATCAGCAGTGTAGTGCCTTGCTTCTGGAACTCACGAATACGGTCAAAGCTTTTGTGCTGAAAGTAGCTGTCACCCACTGAGAGAGCTTCGTCCACGATGAGGATCTCAGGGCGAATTGCCGTGGCTACGGCAAAAGCAACGCGCATTTGCATACCACTGGAATAGGTACGCACAGGCTCGTCGAAATACTCGCCGATTTCAGCAAAGGCCTCAATATCATCAATAACATCTCGGATTTTCTCAGCACTGAAACCCATCAAGCCAGCAGCGTGGAAGACGTTCTGGCGACCGGTCAAGTCAGGGGTAAAACCCATACCCAGCTCGAGAATCGCAGCGATTCGGCCATTAACCTGAATGCTGCCCTCCGTGGGTTGCAAGGTCCCGGTAATCATCTTCAGCAGCGTAGATTTTCCCGCGCCGTTTTGGCCAACGATACCGATGGCTTCTC
>Ga0065714_10065082_pt1 | contig 13159 bp, 9 predicted proteins | sample MisRhiReplicate2_FD_59101 | JGI IMG/M metagenome (GOLD analysis project Ga0065714, IMG submission 59101) | Miscanthus rhizosphere microbial communities from Kellogg Biological Station, MSU, sample Rhizosphere Soil Replicate 2: eDNA_1 v2... | ecosystem: Host-associated > Plants > Roots >... | reverse complement strand
TTCAAGGACGCCTATGAGTTCGATCAGCGGATCTGTCTCGTGTACATCGCGATTTCCCGTGCCAGGCACCAGCTTTACCTTCCTTACGATGTGATCGAATGGGTCGAGTACCACGACTACCAGAAATACCGCGAGTCGTACGGCTACTGATTGACTTCGCCCTTACAGCCATCGGGTTGCTGTATTAAGAATCAGCCTCAAATTCTCCAGCAACCACAATCCCGTTTTGCATCTAACTGGCGGCGTGCAGCCACTCACTAACAGAAACCAATAAGGCTGCGCTACCTAAACGATATGGTAATACGTACTCCGTGACAGCCGAGGTTCTGAGTCTCAGCGTAACACGCGCCATAACTCTACTCAGCTGAAGTTGATTAGTCGTATGCGGCTGGCGATCTCTAGGTTCAGACACTCGCCTCTCCATTGACTGTGGATGCTGAGGCGGCAACTAGGAAAATACCGATGTTCTCGACAATGCTTGAACAGGTTGTAGCGAAGGCTCCTGCTCAGGTATCGAGGATGCTGCGATGTTCTGTAACGGTCTGAACGTGATGGTTTTCCAGCTCGGTGTCGTGCTAACTGATGATTCGCGCTGCGAAGGCGTTGTGCGTGCCATGCAGGAAAAGCATCACCAGATTTTGCCGGGTTTGATCTCACCACTTTACTAAAGGGATTTACATGGGAAGCGCTAAAGAGCACATGTTTGAACTTGCGCATGAGCGCATGATCCAGTGGATGCGGGATGCCTATAGCATTGCCGAAGATGTGGATCTTGATGAGAATTATCCCGGATACGAAGGAATGGCGGCGGTCTATGAGCATGAGCAAGAAAGAGAAGATTACGAAGCACATATGCAGTGGTTTGACGAGCATCCTTATGATGAGATTTATAATTCGTTTCGTGGGCGTTTGCGTCAACTGATAGAAATGGTTGAAAAAGACAGGAATCCTTTCGCTGACAAAATGATTCACCAGATGGTATTTGCCCATTCCGTAACGCTTTTTGAAGCAATGGTCGGTGACGTAATAAAAGCTGTGGTTCTAAAACACAGTCGCATGCTAGAAAAGCTAATCAAAGGGATGGGGGAAGAAGTAAAAAACAAATTTAGTTTGGAAGAGATTTGTAAGTACAATAGTATCAACGGCATAATAATGTCCGTATTGAGTGGTGCTACGTTTCATGATGTTAAGCAAGTGGAAAAATACGTGAATATGTTTACCACGTCTAAATTCGCTTCTGAATATGCGGGGCGTATGACTCAGATATACAATATTGCGACATGATTTTGTTCATCGTAATGGTAAAAGCAAAGAGGGTGAGTATCACCAGGTTACGACAGAAATGGTTCTGGAAACCATCAGTGTGATAGAGGAGTTTTCTGAGGATATTTATCAGGCGATTATCGCTGAAATGACCCCTAATGAATTTTGAGTTATTCGTTTTAGGAATGAAGTTGCTATGGTTGATTGGTTCTGTTAATTCTTTAGCTGGTCCACGGTGTTTGAGCGAGCCAAATATCCAATGCTGCCATGACTAGGTATTGCTGAAAGTTAAAGAGTTTCGTGTGGGTCTCATGATATGCGGAAGTGAGGCGTCGATTAAAATAAAACAGCGCTGCCAACTTTCGCTGTTTTATTTTAACTCAACAGTCAAACGTTGAAGCGTGCTGCTGAGTCCAGTCCGTCGATATTTCCCTCGTCCAACTTTAAGTCTAGCATCTGAACTACTAAGTCTGCCATATCGTCCTTGAAGTTTCGTTCCCCCTCATGATTGAGTATTCGACCTATCGCACCTGCTATCACGTCTGATAGTTGGATTAATGGACTATTTTTGGATGATGCAGTTTCTAATGAAACTAGCTGAAGCTTGCCATTAAATTTATTTGTGTAATTTTCGCCTATTCTGTCTCGCAAGTCTGATATGACGAACGAGTCAAGAGATTGTTCTTCATCTACAGTTACCTCCATCTCACGAGGTAAATCTATTCTGCCGTTGTCGATTTCATGGACTGCTCCACGGATGAGCATATGCTCGTGAAGCTTAAGAATAGTTTCTTCAATAGGGCGGTTCGTTTTTGCACGCTCAACTGCTATATATTTAAATCCCAAATACTCTCTATTTTCTAAAATTACAGCCAGATAGGATTTTAAAGTTTCGTAATCGCTCTTGCCAAATTTTGTGAAGTGTACTTCCCTGTTTTTCCAGAGAGATTTTGCTTTCCAGTCGTTGATAGCTTTGGTGGTTGTAAATACAGCTCTGCCAGTGAGTACCCAAACCGATGCTACCATTACGTAACGATGTGTCTTCCCGGTTTCGTCTGAGAAAATGTGCACTTTTTTTCTAGGAGGGGCATCTTCAATAACCGCTCCCTCCATCTTCTCTTCATTTCTCCTTCGGCTTTTTTTGATTTCGGAGTCAGCTAGAAACAGCTCATATTCGTTTTGAATTTTAGCACGAGCACGTACTATGTAATGTAGTCGTTCAAGCTTGAAGAGATCTTTTGGAAGAATGCCGGTATCTTTGTAAAGATCTGGTTGAAATATTTCCCAGTATTTTAATGAAAGGGATATATCGCTATTTCGTGTGTGAGGGTAGAGGTTTAATACGTAAGCTACTCTTGGTTTCAAAGAAGAAAAGTCTGCAGCTGCTACAGACGAAAGTAATTCCTTTTTTTCTTTTTCAATCTTCTCATCTTTCGTTAGCTGCTTCTTTTTTGGTTTTTCCGCATCTTCTTCAGGCGGTAGTGGTATAGAGTCTTCGATTGGGTAGGTTGTGCTCATGCGACACTCCTTGTTTTCAAGCCGTATGGGTCTCTTCTATCATGCTCCATAAGCATCATGCCTATGGAGCTGGCCTATGGCTACCCTGCGACGCGCCTAGTGATCTTTGAAAAGCGCCCATGCTGTTCTGGCCTTGCTATGACCGATCGGCGCTGAGAGGTTAGATGAAAGTTTAAGGTTGTACGGAAGATGTGAGAGGTCTATCAGCAGGAACGATGGTCACTACAGGCTGTTTCAACCCGGTGTCACAGCTACAAAAGCTCCTGCGGACTCTCCAAGGCTCTGCAACACTTCCCCCAAGCAAACCGTCGCCCGCCAATTTTTGGGCCTCGATATAAATATTGGGTGATGATTCCTAAGACTGACGGAGCCGCATAATCGCGTCTGTGATGCCTTGAGCATTCGTGTCGAGGGTTTCCATGGCCACCACTGCATTAGCAGCGACACTTCCCACCCCGTTCTCTGAGAGCCACTTGGTGATCTCTTCTATAGCAGCACCTAGGGCGTGCTGGTTATGGAGCAGCAATGTTAATGCGTCCGCCGTGGCGATCTTGGCTTCTGGGTTATCTGACATGGGTATCGCCCTTGAGTGGTGATGCGGGAATCCTAGTTCATCTTACCGCTGGCTGGGGGTTGGGTAAGTAATTGCTCAGGCCTACCCAATTGTCTGCATTCGACATGACCAGTCCTATGAGCCGGATTTGACCAGCACTCTTCGTGGTTATGACTGGCAGAAGACGACCCAAAGCAGTCCATCAGGTGGGTCGATCTTCGTCGGGGCGACTGTCCGCACTTGGGTAACGCTTTACCCATTTCCTCGTACGATGCGTCGACGACCGTAATGCACTCATCCCAAGCAGTTTCAGCGACACCCCGAATAATTTCCGCGAGCGTCTCAACATCCACACACTGGGCCGTGATGCAGGCAAAGCGTCCGAGCGACCAATCACAACGGTGCACTGTGGGTACTTCCTAGCAGTGCGGACAGGGCTTCCTGAGGCGGCTCTTTGCGGGTGTACATGAAGTCAAGGTACGGGGCCATGGCATGCTGAAGCGAGTAAACCAGAGCCCAGGCATTTGATGGGCCGGAAAAGCACATGGTGAAGTGACTATGTGCCCATTCTGGCCCACCGTGTTCGATAGCGACGAAGTACTTTGATGATCGAATGACAATCGAGTACCCGACATGCTGGCGTTCAACGAGTTAGCAAGGTTGTGGACCTAGGCTGCCGGGATAAGCCGGAATGGAGGCGTCGATAGAGCGTGGAGTAGAAGTCGACAGCACACTGGATGCTTAGCGATCCCGTATTAATTTTTGTACCAATCTTTATGCATTGCTGAATGTAGAGATTAGGCACGGTGGTACCGTTTTATTCGGCTTCAATTTTAGGGTCGGTGCGGACGAATTTAATTTATGATCAGTAGCGGGGATTGTAATCCCCGCTCTGTTAATTTGGCTAAATGGGTTTTTAGCTCTGAAGATTAATGCAGATGCTGCTGAAGCGTTTTGATAGTGCTCTTATTTAAAAGGGTGAATTGATTGCTATGGCTAAATAGTGCGTCAAGGGCCATTCTGATCGAGTGTTTATTCGATTTGTAATTGGCTCTTATTTTGTCAAGGTGTGATTTATTGTTTAGGTAATTCTCAAACGACTCTATAAATAGTGAGAGCATGTCAGGAAAGAGCTCGGAATTCTGAGTGCGTTCGTATTTTTTACACAGAAGTTGCCCTAGTATGAGGGTGGCGCTGTAGTATGTATTTGTCTTTTTGTCGTTATCATCGATGCGGATCTTTCGGCAGCAATGGATTCCATGGTCTAGTTCGTCGCTGCTTTTGCCGGCCATCAATTCACACTTGGCCATTTGAAGCCAGTAATGTGGAATTTTATTGTATTCGCCATGCAGGTTACGATAAATTTCACGAATTAATGTAGCGGCGCCACTTGAGAAAATTTCGTTTAATTTGTCAAATCGAATAAGCGAGTTGGCAGTTTCTTGATGACCGTTTTTCAAGAGAGTTGATACTAGTCCGGCGGTATAGTCGACTACAGCTTTAGCATTTGTTCGAGAAGCATTTTTTAGTATGGTAAACAACCAAGGCTTGGAATTGCAGATAATAATATCTCCGCCGCCGCCAGATAGATGCTCACTCTCAAAAATGATTTCATATTTGGCAGTGAAGTGTGAGGCATCAAATTCTGGGTCGATGCTCGTAAGTTGCCTGGAGGTAGCCTTGTCAAACGCAGCGGTTAGTAAACAAATATTGAAAAGCTCTTCGTTGAGGTGGCGATCAAAGAGCTTAGAGCTTTTGATTTGGCTTTTGTATTCACCATAAATTCTATAGGAGAAATCCAGCAGGCTCTCTCCGAGTTTGTAGTTTGGTAGCCCTAAAGTATTGAGGCGATCAGTGTAATCTGTAGCTTCTTTGGTAGATAGGTTTGGCGCTAATGTAATAGTGTGAAATTTAACATTGCCGCGATCTAGCGAGGGCCGATATTGCTCGAAGTCTGACTTGGAAAAACTGAACACTAGTCTGTTTGTGTGTGACGTTCGGAGCTTTAGTATCTCCTTAAAGTCTTCGTGACCAATGCTGTTTGTGTCAAAAATAAACATCGAATGTTCATTTTTCTCAATGAGCGATTTAAGCTTCGGTGAATACGTCTCACTGGATGGTAAGAAATAGGTGTTGTATTCAGTGAACTCTCTGAATACTTCAAGTAAAGCGGTTGTTTTTCCTGAGAAGCGACGCCCGACTATGGCAGTGTAGGTGTTGCCGGAGATTTTACTGCGGTTTTTCCCTATAAGTTCGCGTGCGATTGTAATTTCAGGAAGTGAGGCAACTCTTTTGCCAGAGTTGCTGTAGAATATGGGGCCACCTTTCGCAATATATTGGATAATATCGCTTTTGGTTGTGGGTTTGACTTCAATCTCAAGGTTTTGCAATCTTGGCTCTGGCACAACATCTTTTAAGGTTTGATGCAGCCATGTATAAATTTCCTCATAGTTGTCAAATTTTATTATTGTCTTGATGCCGTAGTCTTGTAAGGCCATCTCTGATTCAATATCTATGTCGCCTACCTTTAAGAATATCGATCGCGAAAAAGTGTAATCTTTTGCCAAGTTCTGGAGGTCGACTTCTGCGTCGAGACTACAACCGATGAAAAGCATCGAGCCATTTCTTGCAAAATCTCTTAGCATAGAAAGAGTGGATGCATTGCTAGAAATACTTTCCGCGTATTCTTTCCAGGTAAAGATGAGCTTTGTGTCTTCGTAAACTAGGTATTCTGAAATGTCACCGTGGATTTTAAATAGGCACTTTGCAGCGTTGGCACGTTCTACCGAAATTTCGCGATGCGGAAGTACCTTAGTGAGATCGCGTCGGTGGGTTTCAATCGCGTCATCAATGTTGAATGTAAAAATGTGCGGCCAGTCTAGATCAAGTATGTTTATTTTTGTGGTTGGTAATTTAACCTTGGAAAAAACGGCTTCAAAATAGTTCCGTGATATTTTTTGCGGAATAAAATCCGGTCGAGCTATTAGCCCAAAACAGCTTTTTAGGGATGAAATACCGTTGATTTGGAGCTTACGAGAATCGTCTATATCATTTTTTGCTAAGGCAAGCTTTTTAATACCGCTGATCAAGGCTTTAGCATCTGGTACTTTTGATTTAAATGACACGCAATCCTTGGTAAAACCTGATCCGATGAACGGGATCAGTTCAGAACGTCTGTAGTAAGATTGCACTAATTCAATAGCGCGATGATCCGTATTATGGATGATTTCCAGATCGTGCATAATTGTCCTTAAATTATTAGAGTCAAAAGGCTATCATAAAGAAATCAGGGCCTTGATGCGATGCTGTGTAGGCATACAGCCAACACCTTTGTCCGCAAACTGCGAGTCTCTGGCTATGACTGCAGTGGAAATCTGATACGTGTTGTATCAACATCATTTGTCGTTTGAGCGCTCCATCCAGTACGGGCACCCGGTTGACATGCGGGATCGGCTTAGATCAAAGGCCTCGAGTGATGGGATCTCGCCGTACCAACTTTTGGTTTCTGTTTGGGGGGAGGGGGGCGGTCAGCAAAATCAACACATCCTGCCCGCTAAACTCCATGCAAACTGTCGAGCCACCGTATTTCAATTCTCTGCTTTGAGATTCGGTACCTTGTGCGCTGCCGAATATGCAGTTCAAAATCGCATCGCACTGGCGGGCTACAATGCCAGTTCATCTAGGTTCATCCGAATTCGTCCAACTAGCCTGGAGGGAATCAAGGAGTCTCTTGCGGGCACAGTCCTCATTTAAATGGTTGTCTATGAAAGCTGGTGCCACGCAAGCCTGTAGGCGTCCGTTGGAAGGCGCACTAGAGGCAAAAGAATCTGTTATTTCATGCCTGATAGGCTCATCCTTAAACTACCTTATGGAGACGTGAAAATCTTCAAATCCACATCTAGCTCATCCGCAGTGCTTAACCAATCCTCGATAAGTTGATAAGCCTGAATACTTGCAGGCTGACAACCGAGCGGATTTTCCATACTTTTAATGAAGTGCTTGGCCGAAAATGAGTTACCAGTCACGATCCAGATCTCTTTTTTACATCGCATTGATGTTCTGCGCGTGCAGATGAGGTCCCATACACGTTTGGAGAGAGATTCATCAGCTGGAGCTGGATGGTTAATTCTCCCTTCGTACAATCTATAGCGAGTATCCAGCGGAAAGTCTGCATTCTTCGCGGGCCAAGCCTGGTGCCACGCTGAAAAATTTCCGGGTTTGAATTTTTTTTCGCTTGAAACAAGCATGTGGATGTTTTTTATTGCTTGGCTACCGACCTCGGCAATGGCACCTGCTGAGGATTGTGGCCTTAGGGCGTCCCCGCATTTGACATGAACAAAACAAAGTTTCTCTGGTGAAGACAAAATAAAATCGCCCGGTTCAACCCCCATGTCGCTGCAAAACACTAGATCGCAACCTGGGATGAACTTAGCAAAAGGCCCTAGCTCCCCAAGGGGAGTCGCTGGGTCTCCATATCCCTTCAACTTATCGATAAGATGAAAGATCGAGTCAGCATCGAAGTTATCTGTAGTGGTACGGTGATACTTGTGATCGTTGATATGGCCTTTTTCTTTGAGATTTACACCTAGCATTTCAATAAGTGGAAATAGCGAATTACCTGCAAAACTATCCTCAGCGGCAATCCCCTGCTCATAAGGCAATGCCAATTTATAGAACGTCCCACCCAAATACGTTACGCCATCCTCATACAGTATTTTCAGTCGATGACCATGATTTAGATACTCAACTATCCATTCGTGATCACCCTTACCATTAGACGCGCCGAAAAGTTCAACTTCAAAGCAAGAAGAATCATCAGAATATATCAGGGCCAGTTCTACTTGTTCTCCTTGCACATTAAAACTTATTCCGTTGTTGTAATCTACATAAAGAAACTCAGCATGGATTTCGCCATGCCCGATCGGTGTGGGGCCATCGAGCTCTGTAAAATCCAGTAGCACCGAAAGAATTTCTGTATCCGGTTTGTCGGCTATAGGTTGAGCATATGACTTGATAAGGCGTCCAGCGTTGCCCCCCGCCTCGATACACTGGCTGATTACGTCAATCCACTGCGAAATATCATACAGCGTGAAATTTGACTCTTTCTGGTCTACGATCCGCCCGGATCTAGCGCCAATATAGAAGCTACTGTCTCTCTTACCATCCAGTCCTATATTATCGACTTTCACCATCGTTAGAGCGTATCGAGAGTTACTCTGATTACTGCGGCTACCATCAAGGTTTTGCCCTTTTAAAGCCACAGATTCTGGGCGACGGACGGCTTGACCAATAGCTCGGGCGTGAGTTTCTTTTATCTGATTAATCTTTGTCTTGGCTGCCAATGCCGTAAGCTTGTCAATATGAATAGCATTACGAAGACGGTACTTCTCCTGGTTGTAATAACGCCCACCGCCGCTGTCAAATATCGCTACACCAGACTCTATTTCTTTCACAATTATTACGTGAAGCTTTGGTTCAAAAAAAAGCTTGTTTGAAAAGAATTTTGAACTATTGAACTCCACGTAAACCATGATTTTTAGGTCAAGGACATCTTCGTAGGCTTTGACTAGAGCCCCGGCCCCATGGAGCTCCCAGTACAACCTGTCCATTAATAGGGGCAGAGAAAAGTCCTCAGTCTTCTGAACAAAGCATACTGACGCATGAGGGATTTTAAGATCATCTTCCGGGGCTAGACTGTTTAAGTCTACACGCTCCTTGAATCTCCCATCAAAATAGCTGTATTTAGGAAAACTATCGAGAAAGGATTCAATCAAGTAACTCGTACTGAGCGAGCTTACAAATTCTGATGCCCCTCCGTTGGCAAGATAATTATCGAACTTTTGATAACCTTCCCACATTCCCTCATTCGCACCGTGACTGAGGTCCAGCACCAATGGCTGCGCTTCTCCATAATGCCGAACAATCCGACCGACAGCCTGCACTAGCTCACGGCCACTACCCAATTCGTAAGTCAGTATTAACAGTTTGGCTTCGGGAATATCAATTCCTTCGTCCAGTTTGTGCTGGTGGATGATTACTCTGAGCCTTTCGACCTTGAGCGCTGGGCCAACTCGCTTAAATTTATTTTGCCCCTCGTCAATTTCTAATCGCTCATGCACGCTTGCTGTTATAAACAATGGGGACAAAAGCTCATGGTACTTCTGTATTTCTTCAAGACACTTGCATTTAACAATGCACTTTAAACTTTCATCGGCATCAAGATGCTCTTTGATTTTTTCGAGTAATCTTGGCTCATCGACAACCTGTTTGTAGAGAGGCTCCTTGATAACCCCATCAGCGACAGCATCTTTGAACGTAAACACATAGAAATGATCCGTGCTGACATTCAATTCAAACAAGTCATTTCGATAGGGTGTCGCCGTAATCACTACTTTCATGGCAGAGGATTGGCGTATTATTTCTCGCCAAACAGGGGACGGTTCAGAGTGCCCCTCATCCACTATTATCAAATCGAAGTCTCTTTGAACGTTTTCAAGCTCTTCATCCCCGAGCACCGTCAGCTTCTGAAAGCTAGTGATGTAGATGCCTTCGCCTTGGTCGAAATCAGAATCTCGGTAAGTTTTTTTCAGATCGAAGTCTGCATCTTTAATTGTGACGCGAAAGAATTTTTTCGATACCTCCCGGAATAGCTGGTCTTTAACAGCCTTCCGGTGACAGATGACAAGAATTTTTGAAGCCTTGGATAAGTGCGATATGAGCGAAATTACACCAGTCTTCCCGGCACCTGTTGGTAGATTTATCAGAAAAGCTCTCTCTGATTCGTTCTCTTCAGCATACTTGACGAAGCTGCGGACTGCTTCCAGTTGGCAGTTCCTTAACTTTTCTTTTGCAGAGTCCAAATATTCCAAAATATCCACAGCAGTCTTCCATGCGGGTAAGGAGTGCTCATGTCGATGCTTGCTAGACCTGCGTCAAGCTCAGCAAGAGTAGCAGAATGCCATGATCTGATATTAGGAGCCGAATCCACAAGGTTTTATTGAGCTGGAGCAGAACCGCTCGGCGCGTATGGCTGAAAGGAGCATGGGGATCGGCAGACGGTGGCGGTTGCTGGCCTTTTGCGGTCTTCCAGCGAAAGCCGCTCTTGGCCAAACAGTTCTTTGTAGCCGCCAGCAACCGGCCAAGAAAGTCACTCAGATCAGATTGCGAAACTTGCAGCAACTCAAATCACAGCTCGCCATTACATTCAACCGTTGGGTATTACTGCAGCCCGCCCATTTCGAACGCATCCATCAGCTTCTTCTCCGGAACAATAAAATCCACTACCGCGCGGGTAAGGATCTTATGAGTCGGATCAGCCACTTCAAAAAGAACGCTTATGAGCGTCGAAGGAAAAGTAGATTTGCCCCCATTTCCTAGGATCCGCGCTATGGCTGGTCAAAGTTTATCTACGGAAGGGTTGGGCCTGCCCAGCTTTTTTATTCTTTGTCGTTCAAACCTGGTGCATCACTTCACGCACCAGCTTTTCAAATTCTTCGACTGACGAGGCCTTGGCATTCAAGGGTCGGATGCGAATGAGTTTGGCGTTTGCAGCTCGGAAAATAGAGTCCTTTATCTGGTCATTGGCTTGGGCCTGAGCCTCATCATGGAAGCGGCTATCCAGCTCAATAAAGTATCTAGGCTCATATCCACTGCCCACATCAAACACCACACTGTCGATGATGGCCTGGAAGAAGTATGACCTAGCCTTTTCGGACAATTGATCTTTGATGGCCTGGTAATCCAAAACGCAGCTTAAGGCTACATTAGGGTAGGGGTGATAGGTTGGAAAAACTCGACGTACCGCCTCATAGAAGTGTTCTTCCTGCTTAGACTTGAACAGACGAATGGTTTTTGCCTTGCCGGCCACCACTTCTGTAGCGCGAATTGTCATGTTCTCACGCAGGCTGGCTGCAACCGTTTCTGGCTTTGTTTGCATAAAAGACTGAATGATCTGCATGGCCAAGGGGCGGTGTTGATACGACTGGGCGTAGTTGAGGAGTGCAGTGTGCTTGGTTTCCTGCATCAACTTCAGACGCTCATCCACAAAACGATCCACGAAGCCCTGGCTGAAGCCGTGCTGACCAAGTTCGATAATCAAGTTAGTGAACTCAAACTGTTTTGCGCGCTCAGCAGCCGGCAACGGTCCTGCGAAGGTAAAAAACTCAGCCTCAAAGAACGTAGTGACCTGGGCCAGGAAGGGATCTTGCGTCTTGGCCTTCTTGTTCTTGTAGATGATTTTTCCAATCGCTTCCCAGTCTTTTTGGGCCAACAACATGTACAGCTGTTCTCTGTCTTCCATGCCCGTGCTCCGTCTCAATCCTGATCGTGCGCCTAGGTTAGGACCGAAGTGGTCGCGCCGACAAACGCTTCACCGAGTTGAGGCGTGGCAAGTCGTTTGGATTAAGCGCGAAACAGCTGGGTGCATATTTATTTTCGATACTCTAAACGTCCGCTTTTGGCCGTTCTCTGTCGGTTGTAAGCCACTCTTTGAAATCCGCTGATACCCAAATTTTCAAAATCGACATTAGCCCTTGGCCGAATATTGCCTGTGAATCTGTGGCGGAATATCGGTAGGAGATATCTGGATATTCTCTAAAATCCTGCTCAGTGAAGGGCTTACTCAAACCCGTACCTGCTCACACTAGCTTTCGGAGATCGGCAAAAAACAAAATATCGTATGGGGCCGTAAGCCATCCATATAACGTTGCTGTAATCGCTTCCTACGAGCCTACAGAGGCTGCTTTCGCCTTGTTCAACTCCAGTCCGAGACGCTGCATCACACGCATTACTGCGGTAGGCGACCACTTGCCTTTACGGGCAGTCGGAATGTTGCGGGAGATTAGGCATTCGGCGACGGCCTGTAGGCTGGTTGCCCCTTTGAGGATGCAGTTTTCAATGGCGTCTTTAACCGTGTCTGCTCGATGGTCAGCCTGCTTGCGTTGGGTGTCGTGTCCCTTCGCCCTGTTCAACATGCTGCGACCCTTTCTGAGTTTGTCCTCGCGGTTGGCTAGGCTGTGCAGGGCGTCAATGTCACCGGCTTCGGCCCGAACATCGAGAGACTTCAAAGCAGCCTTGGTACGTTCGCTTATGAAGGTTCGCTCTTGCTCAGCCAGTACCGCGTAGATGTGGAGTTCTACAGTCGAGGCGTTGGGCATCGTTGCCACCTTGAAGTTGTTCCGCTTCATCAGGCCAGCAATGTGTTCAACATCCCGGCTCAGCCGGTCCAGCTTAGCCACCACTACAGGACGGCCATCAGCGAACGCCTTGGCGGCTCCTGGGCGCCCTAGCGGGTGAATCGAGCCAGATACGCCGACATCCTCGAACTCAACCACCACTGTCCATCCTTGCTTCTCAGCGGCGAATCGGACGTACTCTTTTTGTGCCTCGATGCCAAGACCGGACTCGCCTTGCCCTTTCGTGGACACGCGGTAGTAGGCGACAACATCCATGATGGTGACTCCGTAAAGTGGCTGACGGGGTGACTTTACAACTGTTACAACGACCGATCAACCATTGTAATGCTGGGGCCCACCCTCTTTGGCCTGGTTGCAGATTGGGGTCGAGCTGGCCCCTTATGTCAGAGTCGCGTGCAATGTATGGGCGCATCGTTCGAGGGTTCTGACGACGATCAGACGCTTGATGCCAAAAAGAGGCGGAGAGTTGATTCTGGCAAGCGATGAGCAGACATGTTTTTGCAATTTACTCTGATACGCTGCTGAAACACTCGTTTACAGGAGTTGTTCGCATGATTGGCAAGTTAATTTCGACGGGTTTCAGTTTGGCCACCTTGCCCGCCCGCCTGACTTTTCGCAGCGTCCGCGCCTT
>Ga0065714_10065081_pt1 | contig 13161 bp, 10 predicted proteins | sample MisRhiReplicate2_FD_59101 | JGI IMG/M metagenome (GOLD analysis project Ga0065714, IMG submission 59101) | Miscanthus rhizosphere microbial communities from Kellogg Biological Station, MSU, sample Rhizosphere Soil Replicate 2: eDNA_1 v2... | ecosystem: Host-associated > Plants > Roots >... | reverse complement strand
ATCAACTGCTGGCGGCGTATGGGTTGCATACCGACCTTGGGCATGTAGCACCTCTCCTTAGGCCTGCCGACAGGTGATGAACGTCTGTCGGCTTGATGGCCAGTCTATTTTGTTTTGATTGAACGTTCAATCAACAAAGAATAAGATCTGCGACAAATGGTCGCTGCCTACAGGTATTTCCTACGTGCAAGCCGCGACATCTGACACCTGCAAAAACCCTTGAAACAGGCCGTATCAGGGCCTGGGCGTCGCTTAGGCGAGGCTCAAGAATTTTCGGGGTGTCTTTATAACACCCGTCCGTCGACTGCCGAAAAATCGATGTCCCGGGATAACCGTTGCCTTGTGTTTCTCTCTCGCACTGCCTGGAGCATCTGCGCCATGAGTTCTGCCTCTCTTATAAAGACCCCGCCAGAAAAGGTACGGGTCAACGGTTGGGTGTTCTACACCTCCACCGCGCTGATTCTGTTGTTGACTGCCATCCTGATCATCGCCCCGCAGGAGGCCGGGCGCATGCTCGGCGTAGCGCAGGCGTGGCTTTCCAAAAGCTTCGGCTGGTACTACATGGTGGTCATCGCCGCCTACCTCGTGTTCGTGGTGGGCCTGGCGTTTTCGTCCTACGGCAAGTTGAAACTGGGCAGCAAGGACGACACCCCGGACTTCAGCTACGGCGCCTGGGCCGGCATGTTGTTCTCGTCGGGTATCGGCATCTCGCTGTTGTACTTCGGCGCCTCGGAGCCGCTGGACCACTACTTCAACCCGCCCGAAGGCGCGGCCGCCAGCAATAGCGCCGCACGCCAGGCGTTGCAACTGACCTTCCTGCACTGGGGCCTGCACGGCTGGGCAATCTATGCGCTGGTCGGCCTGGCGGTGGCGTACTTCGCGTATCGCCATAACCAGCCGCTGGCCTTGCGTTCGGCGCTGTACCCGCTGGTGGGCGAGCGCTGGGTGAAAGGCGCGGCCGGCCATGCGGTGGACGGTTTCGGCATGTTCGTGACCCTGCTCGGGCTGGTGACCAACCTGGGGATTGGCTCGATGCAGGTGTCGTCCGGGTTGGAAAACCTGTTCGGCATGCAGCACAGCAATACCAATTTGCTGATCGTGATCATCGTGATGAGCACCGTGGCGACCATCGCTGCCGTGTCGGGCGTGGAGAACGGCATTCGCCGCCTGTCCAACCTCAACATCGTGCTGTTCAGCGGCTTGCTGATCTTCGTGCTGCTGTTCGGCCCCACCCTGCACCTGCTCAACGGCCTGGTGCAAAACACCGGTGACTACCTCAACGGCATCATCCTGAAAACCTTCGACCTCTACGTCTACGAAGGCGATGCTGACAAGACCGAGCGCTGGATGGGCCTGTGGACTCTGTTCTACTGGGCTTGGTGGATTTCCTGGGCGCCATTCGTGGGCATGTTCATCGCGCGTATTTCCCGTGGTCGTACCGTACGTGAACTGGTGGCCGGTGTGCTGCTGATCCCGCTGGGCTTCACCTTGGCGTGGCTGTCGATCTTCGGTAACTCGGCCCTGGACCTGGTGCTGAACCACGGCGCGGTGGAGCTGGGCAAGACCGCGCTGGAACAGCCGTCCATGGCCATCTACCAGTTGCTTGAGCATTACCCGGCGTCGAAAATCGTCATCGGCGTGTCGATCTTCGTGGGTTTTGTGCTGTTCCTGACCCCGGCGGATTCCGGCGCGGTGATGATGGCCAACCTTTCCTGCAAAGGCGGCAATGTGGATGAGGATGCGCCGCACTGGCTGCGGATCTTCTGGTCGGCGGTGATCACCCTGGTGACCATCGGCTTGCTGTTCGCCGGTAACTTCGAAGCCATGCAAACCATGGTGGTGCTGGCGGGGCTGCCGTTCTCGGTGGTGCTGATCTTCTTCATGTTCGGTTTGCACAAGGCCATGCGCCAGGACGTGGCAATCGAGCTGGAGCAGGCGCAGTTGGCCGAGCGCGGCCGTCGTGGTTTCAGCGAGCGCCTGACCGCGCTGGACCTGCAACCCAGCCAAGGCACCGTGCAGCGCTTTATGGACAAACACGTTACACCGGCACTGGAAGAAGCGGCGACTGCGCTGCGTGAACAGGGGCTGCAAGTGCAGACCCTGCTGGGTAAATCCAAGCGCTGCATCGGTGTGCGCATCGAGATGGAAGAGGGCAACCCGTTTGTCTATGAAGTCAGCCTGGACGCTTACTCGTCGGCGCCGAGCGACCTGCCCGAGGAAGAGCGCACCCGCTACTACCGGGCCGAGGTGTACCTGCACAACGGGCCTCAGGAATACGACCTGATGGGCTTCACCCAGGAACAGATCACCCGGGATGTGCTCGATCAGTTTGAAAGCCATCGGCAGCTCCTAGGCCGTGTCTATAGCTGATAGGTGAAACGAGCGGCGCTTTCCCTGGCGCCGCTTTGTTGCGGTGTGGCTTACCCCAGGTTTTTACCCAGCAGGGCATGGTAGAGCTCACTGTCCCCCAGAATCCCCACCACCTGGTTGTTGTCGTGCAACACCAGCTTGTTCCCGGTGTGATAGCGAATCTGCAATGCATCGCGCATGCCGATATTCGAGTCCACCAGCGTCGGAACCCGACCCAAACCTTCTACCGGTTGCCCCGGTGCCCAGTTTTGCAGGTTCATCACTGCGCCATTCTGGCGGGCGCCCTGGATCGTGTTGCCTTCGGCCAGGTCCAGCCATGAGTCGCCACCCGGGTCCAGGCACACCGAACCGTTCACGCGCTTGCAGTTGTCCAGGGTGCGCATCAGGCTGCGACCGCACAGCACGTTCAACGGGTTGGTGTGGGCGACGAAGGTGCGCACATAGTCGTCTGCCGGGTTCAGCACGATCTCTTCCGGCACGCTGTACTGGATGATCTTGCCGTCTTTCATGATCGCGATACGGCTGCCCAGTTTGAGCGCCTCATCGAGGTCGTGGCTCACGAAAACGATGGTCTTGCTCAGCTTGCGTTGCAGCTCCAGCAATTCATCCTGCAGGCCCTGGCGGATCAGCGGGTCGAGGGCGGAGAAGGGTTCGTCCATCAGCAGGATATCGGCGTCCATCGCCAACGCACGTGCAAGGCCGACGCGCTGTTGCATGCCGCCGGAGAGTTCATCAGGCTTCTTGTTGCGCCATTGGGTCAGGCCCACCAGCTCGAGTTTCTCATCTACCAGTTTGCGCCGGTCTTTCTCCGCACGACCCTGCATCTCCAGGCCAAAGCTGATGTTCTCGCGCACGGTCAGCCAAGGCATCAGGGCAAACTTCTGGAACACCATGGCGATGCGCTTGGTACGCATCATTTTCAGCTCGGCCGGCGTGCACGAGGCGATGTCGATCTGGCGACCTTCATGCTCCACGAACAACTGCCCGCGACTCACGGTATTGAGGCCGTTGATGCAGCGCAGCAAGCTGGATTTGCCGGAGCCCGACAGGCCCATCAGCACGCAGATTTCGCCTTTCTCGACATCCAGGCTGGCTTTTTCAACGCCAACGATCTGCCCGGTCTTTTTCAGAATCTCGTTACGGCTCATGCCCTGGTCCAGCAGCTTGAGCGCTTCGCGTGGGTCTTTGGAGAAGATCACATCGACATTGTCGAATCGGATAATGCTCATGCATCACCCCCTACTTTAGCGTCGGGTTGTTTGCAGATGCGGTCGAGCATGATGGCCAGCAGCACGATCGCCAGGCCGGCTTCAAAGCCCAGGGCGATGTCGGCGGTGTTGAGCGCGTTGACCACGGGTTTACCGAGGCCATCGGCGCCCACCAGGGCCGCGATCACCACCATCGACAACGACAGCATGATGCATTGGGTAATGCCGGCGGCAATGCTCGGCATGGCGTGGGGCAGTTCAATGCGCGAGAGCAACTGACGGCGCGAGCAGCCAAAGGCCTTGCCGGCGTCCATCAACTCTTGCGGTACATCGCGGATACCCAGGTAGGTCAGGCGGATCGGCGCGGCAATCGCGAACACCACCGTGGAAATCAGTCCAGGCACCACACCCAGCCCGAAGAGGGTCAGGGTAGGGATGAGGTAGACGAAGGTCGGTACGGTCTGCATCAGATCGAGTACCGGCCGCATCAGGGTGTAGAACATCGGCTTGTGCGCGGCAACAATGCCCAGCGGCACACCAATGACCACGCAGACCAGGGTGGCGAACAACACCTGCGCGAGGGTTTCCATGGTTTCCTGCCAATACCCCAGGTTGAGGATCAGCAGGAAAGAGGCGATGACAAAAACAGTCAGTCCCCATTTACGTTGGATAAAGTGGGCCAGCAGCGCAATCAGACCGATCAATGCCAGCGGATTGAACCAGGTCAGCGCGAACGTCACGCCGTGGATCATCGTTTCCAGTGTCGATGCGATTGCGTCGAAGTAGTTGGCGCCGTGTTGGGTCAACCATTCGACGAAGGCAGCGATGTACTGGCCTAGTGGGATTTTCTGTTCAGTCAGCATGGTAGTGAATGTCCACATGCGAGGGGGGAAAACATCCCAGGCCAGCGCACCGGCCTGGGGTCAGCGGGTGTTATTTGGCGAGATAAGCTTTGACGGCCTCCAGACCGGGTTTGCCATCGACTGTGGTCACGCCGGCGAGCCAGGTGTCGAGCACTTGCGGGTTGGCTTTCAGCCAGGCCTTGGCTGCTGCATCGGGTTTCTGTTTTTCGTCCAGGACTTTACCCATCAGGGTGCTTTCCATGTCCAGGGTGAACACCAGGTTCTTCAGCAATTGGCCCACGTTGCTGCATTCCTGTGTGTAGCCCTTGCGGGTGTTGGTGTAGATGGTGGCCTGGCCATAGTTGGGGCCGAACGAGTCGTCACCCCCGGTCAGGTACTTCATCTTGAAGCGAGTGTTCATCGGGTGCGGTTCCCAGCCGAGGAACACGATGGCCTGGTCGCGTTTGGTGGCGCGTTCGACCTGGGAGAGCATGCCGGCTTCGCTGGATTCGACGACTTTGAAACCGGCGGTTTTCAGGCCGAAGGCGTCTTTGTCGATCAGCGTCTGGATGGTGCGGTTGCCGTCGTTACCCGGCTCGATGCCGTAGATCTTGCCGCCTAGCTCATCCTTGAATTTGGCGATATCGGAGAAGTCTTTCAGGCCTTTGTTGTACAGCGCTTCCGGGACTGCCAGGGTGTACTTGGCGTTCTCCAGGTTGGCGCGCACGGTCTCCACGGTGCCGGCATCACGGTACTGCTTGATGTCGTTTTCCATGGTCGGCATCCAGTTGCCGAGGAAGATGTCCATGTTCTTGCCGTCGGCCAGTGACTTGTAGGTCACCGGTACCGAAATCATCGTGGTGCGCGGCTTGTAGCCCAGGCCCTTGAGGATTTCGCTGGTGGTCGCGGTAGTGACGGTGATGTCGGTCCAGCCGACATCGGAGAAGTTGACGGTCTTGCACTGTTCCGGTTCTGCAGCGTGTGCCAGGACTGGCAGACTCAGCATGGCGGCCAACAACAACGAGGGTGAACCTTTCATCTGGGTAGACTCCTGTGTCTTTTTTCTGGCGGCATTCGCCGCGCTTTATAAGTGTTGCGGTTGGGGCGTGCGACGACAGCTCTGGCACGGTGCCTTGCAAACGAGTCGTGACTGATCATGTACCAGTGAAAATCTGACGCCTACAGGGGGCGTCGTATCCAGTACAGGGATGGTCGTATCCAGTGTCGGTGACGTCGCTTACAGGTTTTTCCAAAGGCAAAACTGCACGTTTTACCCATCTGCACCGCTAAAAACGGCCAAAACAGGCGATTGCGCACGGGCGACGCTGGTGAGCATGGTTACGTCGGTGTGAGACGCCGGGAGGACGGATAAAAGCTTGATGATGCCGCCATCTGGGCGATCTGAGCGTAGCAGCTCCTTGGTGCCTGGCCTGTACCCACGAGGAGTTCCACGGCAATGGCTATCAGCGTTTTCGACCTGTTCAAGATCGGCATCGGGCCTTCTAGTTCTCACACCGTCGGCCCCATGCGCGCCGCGGCGTTGTTCGTCCAGGCTTTGCGTGAACGTGAACTGTTGGAACAGGTCAGGCGCGTCGAAGTTCAGCTCTATGGCTCCTTGTCGGCCACCGGCATCGGTCACGGCAGCGACACCGCGACCATCATGGGCTTGATGGGCGAGTGGCCTGACGCAATCGATCCGTCGCAAATCGGCCTGCGTATTCAAGCTCTGCGCGAAACCGACACGCTGCTGCTGGATGGACGTTTGCCGGTGCCGTTCGTATGGGTGCGGGATATGCGTCTGCTCGACGAAAACCTGCCCTTCCACCCCAACGCCATGACCCTGGTGGTGACAGGCGATGACGGCGAGTTGCACCGCGACACCTACTATTCGGTGGGCGGCGGTTTTGTCGTGGATGAGGCCCAGGCACAGAGCGGCGTGGCCGATATGGACCGCACCGAGCTGCCTTATGACTTTTCCAGCGCGGTGGAGCTGTTGCAGCTGTGCAAGACCCACAACCTGCGCGTCGCCGAACTGATGATGGCCAACGAAAAGACCTGGCGCTCAGAAGACGAGATTCGCAGTGGCTTGATGAAGCTCTGGCGTGCCATGCAGGACTGCGTGGAACAAGGCCTCAAGCATGAAGGCATCCTGCCCGGCGGCCTGAACGTGCGTCGCCGCGCCGCCAAGTTGCACCGCAGCCTGCAGGAGTTGAACAAGCCCAACGTGATCGGCTCGACCTTGAGCGCGATGGAGTGGGTCAACCTGTTCGCCCTGGCGGTGAACGAGGAAAACGCCGCCGGTGGGCGCATGGTCACGGCACCTACCAATGGCGCGGCAGGCATCATTCCAGCGGTGCTGCACTACTTCATGAAATTCAGTGAAGAAGTCACGGAAGCCAACGTGGTCGACTACCTGCTCGGCGCAGCGGCGGTGGGCATTCTGTGCAAGAAGAACGCCTCGATCTCCGGTGCCGAAGTCGGCTGCCAAGGGGAGGTGGGCTCGGCCTGTGCCATGGCCGCCGCAGGGTTGGCCGAGATTCTTGGTGCCACGCCGGAGCAACTGTGCAACGCCGCCGAAATCGGCCTGGAACACAACCTCGGCCTGACCTGCGACCCGGTGGGCGGGCTGGTGCAAGTGCCGTGCATTGAGCGCAATGCGATTGCTGCGGTGAAGGCGATCAACGCGGCGCAAATGGCGCTGCGTGGCGATGGCCAGCACTTTATCTCCCTGGATCGGGTGATCCGCACCATGCGCGATACCGGCGCCGACATGCATGACAAGTACAAAGAGACATCGCGGGGTGGGTTGGCGGTGAGTGCGGTGGAATGTTGAGTCAGTGACACGGCCATCGCAGGCGAGCCCGTGCCCACCTTTGAATGTAGGCACAAATCAAAAGGTGGGAGCGGGCTTGCCCGCGACAGGGGTAGCCCTGGCGACATTGCTCATAAAGTGAACACCCGGACCCAAGCGCGCCACCTTTTAGCGCGTCGCAAACAGATAAGTAGCTCCCGAACGATTTACCTCCTGACCACCCGTCACCCGTGCGTGGGGTGACAGACTTTTCCCACAGCCTCAAAGCGCCTTCCCACAAGTGCTACCGATCTGCTCACACACCTTGAGTAGCCTCACTCTGACGTCCTTTTCGGGGCATATCCCGTACTCCCCGCGCGGGCTTATATAGACGCGTCATCAGGTCGTTTTCAGGAGTTATTGAATGGCCATTCAAATTTAGGCATGGCATTTGCTCTATCAATTCAAAGCCTCGTTCTGTATCGCAGACGTGCGCAATAACAAGAGCCTCGCCTGAGGCCATCACCCGCTTTGTGTGAGGAGATACCGCGATGACGTCGTTCAACTCCGGGGCTCAACCCCAGAACCGTGCGCCTCAATCCATCGGCTTTTTGCTGCTGGACAATTTCACGCTGATTTCCCTGGCCTCCGCAGTCGAACCCCTGCGCATGGCCAACCAGCTCTCCGGCCGCGAGCTGTATCGCTGGACGACCTTGAGCGTCGATGGAAACCAGGTGTGGGCCAGCGACGGTCTGCAGATCACCCCGGATGCGTCCATGCACAAAGCTCCAGCCCTGGACACCGTGATCGTGTGCGGTGGCGTGGGTATCCAGCGCACTGTGACCCGTGAGCATGTGTCGTGGCTGCAAAGCCAGGCGCGCCAGTCGCGCCGCCTGGGTGCGGTATGCACCGGCAGTTGGGCCCTGGCTTGCGCCGGTTTGCTCGATGGTTTTGACTGCAGCGTGCACTGGGAATGCCTGGCGTCGATGCAGGAAGCTTTCCCGCGCGTGGCCATGAGCACACGCCTGTTCACCCTCGACCGCAACCGTTTCACCAGCTCCGGCGGCACTGCGCCACTGGACATGATGCTGCACCTGATCAGCCGCGACCACGGCCGTGAATTGTCCGCGGCGATCTCCGAGATGTTCGTGTACGAGCGTATTCGCAACGAGCAGGATCACCAGCGTGTGCCGCTCAAGCACATGCTCGGCACCAACCAGCCCAAGCTGCAGGAAATCGTCGCGCTGATGGAAGCCAACCTGGAAGAGCCGATCGACCTGGATGAACTGGCGGTGTACGTCGCCGTTTCACGTCGCCAACTGGAGCGGTTGTTCCAGAAATACCTGCACTGCTCGCCGTCGCGCTACTACCTCAAGCTGCGCCTGATTCGTGCACGGCAATTGCTCAAGCAAACGCCGATGTCGATTATCGAAGTCGCCTCGGTGTGCGGCTTTGTGTCCACACCGCACTTCTCCAAGTGCTATCGCGAGTACTTCGGCATTCCACCGCGCGATGAACGTGTAGGGTCGAACACCACCCAGCAAGTGGCGATGATGCCGATTCCGCAGGCGCTGGTGTTGTCACCGTTGTCGGGGCCGATGTCGGCGTTGAGCCAGGCGCGCAATGAGTCGACTTTCGCCAGTGTAAGGCTCTAAACCGAAGGGGCTTCATAGCAGGCAAGCCAGCCCCCACAGTTTGATCTGTGAGTACAGTCAAATGTGGAATCTGGCTTGCCTGCGATAGCGATTAATCAGGCGCCCGAGTTCTGTTTGAACTGCACCAACGCCGGCAACAACTGCTTGTCGATCGCCTGCCGCACCGCCGGCAAGATCGTCGCCTTGCCGGTGTACATCTGCTCGACCATGCCCTTGAGCGCCTTGGCCCTGGCTTCGCTCAAACCGCGTACCGCGCACTCGCAGGCCTGTTCGGCGGTGGCACCGCTGGACACCTCGAAGCCCAGCGAGCGCAGTTGGCCCAGCAGGTCATCCTGGTCAATCAAATCCGCATGCATCATGACGTTTATCCTGGTGAAGGGAGCGGGGTTTGACTCGGATTCTGGTAGCCGCTCAACCGGTCGGCAAGGGCAGATTGCACGGATGCCTCAGATGGCTATGAACAGGTCGTTTTCGGGCCATTTACCGACAGAAGTAATAGGCACACTGAATGCCAGGCAAGCAACTTGAAGGTTTGGTCACCCTCGGGATGTCACGTCACACAAAGCACTCTGCCCCGATCCTGTCACGGCTTGATCGGGGCTTTTTTTGCCTGGGGTCTAGCGCTGCAACACCCGGATGCGCGACAGCAATTCATCCCTGTCGATATAGCATCCCTGGAAGTGCCGGGCGCCGGAGGTGGGGTCGAACGCATTGCGCGCATGCAAGGTGCGACGGTTATCGAAGCACCACAACTCGCCCGGGTTCAGGCGCTTGACCAGCCGAAAGCGATCCTCGCGTGTCATCGTGATAAACCGTCGATACGCCCGATACAGCAACGGCATCTGCTCCACACTGGCCTCGAATGGCCCGCGCAGAAAATTGGCCATGCGAATCTCCACCACCTCTCCCACGGCATCCAGCGCAATGATCGGCGCCAGGCGGCGATAGTCGCTGTGCCGGTCCTTGTTGCGAAACTCCACGGGGATTTCACACAGCGCGCGAAACGCGTCGGGGTCTTCCCTGCGCAACGCGTTGGCGATGGCAAACCCATCGACAAAAATGCTCTCGCCGCCGTCGGCATCGTTCACCAGGCAATGCAGGAATTGCAGGCCCGGTTGCAGCTCACGGGTCGGCAGGTCACTGTGCAGCGGCAGGTTGAATGCGGTGTAGGCATTGCTGTCGGCATCGGCCTTGGATTGCACGTTGAATAGCACGCCGAAGTTGCTCTCGCGGATAAACGAAATGCGCGTGGCAATCAGCGCCAGGGAGCCCGGTTCGGTGGGTACGTCGCGTACTTGCGTCAGTCCGCAGTCACGCAGGGCCAGCAGCCATTGCAGCAGCGCCTTGGGGTCTTCCATGACCGCTCCATAGTCGAATACGGGCAGCTCGAAGGTGGTGTCCCACAGCCGGGGTTCTGGTTTCGCCGCCCGGCGTTCGGCGCGTGATTGATCGTCGTAGGCGTGTGCCCGCAGCCATCCGGGATCGTACTGGCTGCGATGGCCGCCGTGCCATTCCACGCTGAGGCAACCCTGGTCGATATACGCACCAATGGCCGTGAGATCGTCAGCCACATCGGCAATCTCCAGCACTTGCTCGCGGGTCACGCTGTACACGCATTCCGCGCACGGGCAGTTGTCCCGCAGCCACTGATGATGAAACGGGCTGACCCGCCCATCGGCCCACTGCACACGGATCTGGTCATCCAGCACCTGCGCCCCGGCGAGGTCGCAGATCTTCGGGTAGGTACGGAAATCGGCAACAGCAGCGGCGGTTTGCATGGTGGCTCCTCAGTGTTTTTTAGAAGGCTATTTTTTTGGCGGCAGTCCAATCACTCGGCCAAGGAGGGCGGGGCGCGCCAAGTCAGCCTGCTCTGCGCTGATGGCCGCGAGTGTTGCCGACGTCGCCTCGGTGAACGGCGCCGAGTGCGGGCCGGCGAGGTCGACGTGCAAGAGCATCTGTTCGTTGCCCGCCAGTTCCTTTTCGTCGCCCGCTAAGTGCAGGCTGTGATAGAGGTGCAGGCGTTTGGCATCAAAGGCGATCAGTTGCGTGCGCACCTCAACTTCGGCGCCGAGTTTCACTTCGTGCAGGTAGTTCAGGTGCAGTTCCAGGGTGAACAGTGAATGGCCGCTGGCTTCGCGGTTTTCGCTGTCCAGGCCCAGCTTGTCCATCAGTGCGTCGGTGGCGTAGCTGAAGATCAGCAGGTAGAACGCGTCGCGCAGGTGGCCGTTGTAGTCCACCCAATCGGGGAGGACCTGGGTGGAGTAGGTGGTGAGTGCGGGCATAGAACAAACTCCGGATGATGACTCCGTGAACCGTGGGAGCGGGCTTGCCTTCGGTAGCGCTGGTGAATCTTGCATCGCCCTCGCAGGCAAGCCCGCTCCTACAGCAATCAAAGGCGGTTATTCAGCGAAGGTCATGCCGTGCTTGGCCTTGGTGGTTTTCACTGCCTCCAGCACCGCCAGCAGGCAATCATCACGATAGCGTTCCAGCGCCGAAATGCTGTGTTTGCCCAGTTGATCGCTGGTGCCGTCGACGACATCGTCAATCAGTTTGTCGGTCAGTTCCGGTGCCGGCAGGTAGGTCCACGGCAACTGCAGTGCCGGGCCGAACTGCGCCATGAAATGCCGCATGCCAGCATCGCCGCCCGCCAAGGTGTAGGTCAGGAAGGTGCCCATGAACGACCAGCGCAGGCCGGCGCCAAACCGGATGGCGTCATCGATTTCGCCGGTGGTGGCCACGCCATCGTTGACCAGGTGCAGCGCTTCACGCCATAGCGCTTCAAGCAGGCGGTCGGCGATAAAGCCGGGCACTTCCTTGCGTACATGCAGTGGGCGCATGCCGAGTGATTCATACACCTTGATCGCGGCCTGGATCGCCTCTGGCGCAGTGTTCTTGCCGCCGACCACTTCCACCAGCGGCAGCAGGTAAACCGGGTTGAACGGGTGGCCGACCACACAACGTTCGGGGTGGGTCGAACCCTCGTAGAACTCACTCGGCAACAGGCCCGAGGTGCTCGAACCAATCAGCGCATTCGGCTTGGCCGCCGCGCTGATCTTGCTGTGCAGGTCCAGTTTGAGTTCCAACCGTTCAGGGGCGCTTTCCTGGATGAAATCGGCGTCTTTCACGCACGCTTCGATGGTTGCCACGAAGCGTAGGCGGTCCTGGGATGCACCCGGCGCCAGGCCTTGTTTTTCCAAGGCGCCCCAGGCGTTGGCGACACGTTTGCGCAGCGCAGCCTCGGCACCGGGCGCCGGGTCCCAGGCCACCACATCCAGGCCATGGGCCAGGGCACGGGAGACCCAGCCGCTGCCGATGACGCCGCTGCCGAGGGCGGCGAAGGTTTTGATTTCTGTGATAAAGCTCATGGGCGACATTCCTAAGGCGGTTCGCTGATTCAATGTGGGAGCTGGCTTGGCTGCGATAGCGGTGTGCCAACTGACGCAGTCGGTGGCTGGCTTATCGCGCTCGCGGGCAAGCCCGGCTCCCACGACGTGTTGTGGTGTCTGTATTACCCGCGCTTGGTCAGGCCCATCTTCACGCGGCCTTCGGCCGGGGTCATGACCCGTGCACCGAGGCGGCTGAGGATTTCACTGGCGCGTTCCACCAGTTGGCCGTTGGTGGCGAGTACGCCTTTGTCCAGCCACAGGTTGTCTTCCAGGCCGACCCGCACGTTGCCACCCAGCAGCACGGCCTGCGCGGCCATCGGCATTTGCATGCGGCCGATGCCGAAGCCTGCCCACACGGCGTCGGCGGGCAGGTTGTCGACCATGGCTTTCATGGTGGTAGTGTCGGCCGGCGCGCCCCATGGGATGCCCAGACACAGTTGGAACAGCGGGTCGTCCAGCAGGCCTTCCTTGATCATCTGTTTGGCGAACCACAGGTGGCCGGTGTCGAAGATCTCCAGCTCGGCTTTTACACCCAGTTCCTGGATGCGTTTGGCGCCCGCCCGCAGTTGCGCCGGGGTAGACACGTAAATGGTGTCGCCATCGCCGAAGTTCAGGGTGCCGCAGTCGAGGGTGCAGATCTCCGGTAGCAGCTCTTCGACGTGGGCCAGGCGGGTCAGTGGGCCCACCAGGTCGGTGTTGGGGCCGAACGCCATCGGGTTCTCGCCACCGCCGATCTCCAGGTCGCCGCCCATGCCGGCGGTGAGGTTGACGATGATGTCGATGTCGGCCTCACGGATGCGCTCCATTACTTCGCGGTACAGGGCGACGTCGCGGCTGAACTTGCCGGTTTCGGGGTCACGCACGTGGCAATGCACGACAGTCGCGCCGGCCTTGGCGGCCTCCACGGCC
>Ga0065714_10002619_pt1 | contig 13162 bp, 16 predicted proteins | sample MisRhiReplicate2_FD_59101 | JGI IMG/M metagenome (GOLD analysis project Ga0065714, IMG submission 59101) | Miscanthus rhizosphere microbial communities from Kellogg Biological Station, MSU, sample Rhizosphere Soil Replicate 2: eDNA_1 v2... | ecosystem: Host-associated > Plants > Roots >... | reverse complement strand
GGAAGCTCTCCCCCGAATATGTTGTCTTTGGCGACATATACATGCCCCCGCGTCAATGGCGTTGCTATTGACAGCACAAACGAAAACAGCCCCGCCAGACCGAAGTCTAGCGGGGCTGAACATGTCTTTCGACATTTACCTCTTGGCGGTGTCGGGTTTGGGGATCATTTCGAACGTTCCCGCCCGGATGGCACCGGGGAGCTTGGTGGCTTCTTGCCAGACGCCGCCTTTCATGTATTTGATGTCATCGAGATCGAGATGGAGAACGAGCTTTGCCGCGTTCATGGCTGCGAAACATTCCTTGTGGAAGTCTGCACCGTATGAACCGGCGTTGACGTAGTGCTCGGAATCGTGGATGATTCCGTTGCATTCGTCACAGCTGCGGATTGTTTTTGAACTCATTCTTTCTTCTCCAACGTATATCCGGTCATGCCGGTGAGCTTGTAAATCTGGATGGCGGGCTTGAACTTGAAGCAGGTGAGGTGAAACCTGATCGTGTAGTCGCGGTTGAACATGTAGTCCTCACCGTCGAGGATGTCAGTACCGCATTCCGCGCACTTCATTCTTGTTCACCGCCCGCGACAGGTCGTTGAGCTTCTTGTTGTTGTCGACGATCTGCAACGTGAGTGTCACGTAGGCGACAGCGAGAACGATGACGCAGACTGCGAGAGCGCCGACGATGAGCCAGAGAATGGTGGTGGTCATTAGAACGGAACCTCCGTGAAACATGTCAAGAGGCTGATTGCCTCGTTGGGACTGCCGTTGTTGAGCATGTACAAGAGGCGGAGGTCTTGGTTCATGCGAAGCGACTCTTTGCGCTTCACGTCTTTCGCCCGCTTGCCGAAAACGTCGAAGTGGATGGTTCCACTCGGGATGTTCTCGTAGTGGTAAAAGCTGTTCATGGCTTCTACCTTCTCATCCTTGAGAGACTTCTCAGAGATGACGGATGCCCGATGCTTAGCCAACTGAGATACCTCCCAACGATTTTGCGAGGATGCCGACAGCAAACACGAACACGAGTGCTGTGACAGCCACGATGAATCTTGCCGACCAGATCACTTGCCCATCCTTTCCCAAACGTATGTGATCAGTGTAGCAGCAATTGCGATGGTGAGGAAGATCGCAACGCATGTTCCTATCATGTACAGGTCCATCATTCTCCAGAGTTTTCGGTGGTCCGTGCGGGCGGTGTTGTCACCGCCCGCACGGTTGTTGGTCACTCCCAGTAACCGGGCCAGTTGTTGCGCCCGTACTTGTAGCCTGCGATGTCCAGCGACTCCCCCGGTGCGAGGGTGTTCACCTTGTCGTAGTCGAAGCCGTAGGCTTGGATGACGATGCGGAAGTCATCCTTGCCGACGTTCTCGTTGTAGCCGACCTGCTTGTCGGTGTTGATCGAGTAACGCAGAGCGGGAAGCTCCTTGTCATCTGCGATGTGCATGATGCGCTGCGGCGTGATGAAGTACATCCGCCCGTTGTCCTCGCGCTTGTGGATCTTCGGCACGTCCTGCTCCATTCCTACCGGCGTCCTATCGCCGGTTCCTGCTGAGATTGATCCGTTGATGTAGTTCGTGAACTGTCGGCGCTCCCCCTTCGCGGTGAGACAGTGGATGTGGGCGTGAACCTGCCCGCCCCACTCAAGATGGTTGGCGGACGCTCCCGTGAGGAAACACGCCTCACCCTCCTGATACTCACGAGCTTCGGGGAACGCGGCAAGGTGCTGCATCACGACAGCCACCACGTCACCGATGGGCTCCGCGAGTTCGAGGATCGCACGCCGCCCCGCGCTGCCGATCCAACCGGCTGCGAACTCTCCACTGCCACCGGAAGTGCGGATGACACCGGTTGCGGGGGCGGCGACGACACTGTTGTACGGGGTTCCGTAGTCCTCTCCACCGAGCGAGTAGGACATGTGATCTTCCCACGTGCCGGTTTTCTTCCAACGTGCGAGCGAGTTGTACATGCTGCCCCTTATCCGGTGATTTCCACGAAGTCGAAGATGGTGAGGGTGGAGGGCTGACGCTTGGCGACTTCGATGAGCGTGACGCGAACGTGATTCACACCGGGAACCCAGTGGAAAATTTCGTAGCCCTCCTCCGTGAAGAACACACTGGTAGCTCCCTCGTCCACCCTCCGGTGAACACGTGCGGTGCGTGCGTGCTCCACTCCCCCGGCACGCCATGACACACGGATTACGTCACCCACGTCGATGCTGGCGGGGTTGATGAAACGCGGAAGCGTGGATGTCTTAGGCAACGTGAGCACCCTTTTCGTCGTTCACGAGGGAGCGCGCCTCGTCCTCGATCTTCGCGACAACCTGAGCTTCATCGGGAGTCAGGTTCTCCCGCTGAATGAGGCTGATGAGAGTCGACGTGTTGCCGTTAACCGACTTGGCGATCTTGGCGTTCTGTGCCTTGACCTTGGAGAGCCCGTCGATGGTGATGGCTGCGGTGATCGCAATGGGAAGCGTCGTGCTGAACAGCACGATGAATTCCTGAGCGTCGATGTTGAGAGCCTTGAGTACTACGACACCGGCAAGGCCGATGACGACGATGCTGATGATGCCCACGTAGGCGGCCGTCTTGTTCAATTGTCGAGTCCTTATCTCGTGAAAATCTGGGTGAAAACGTTACGGGTTGATGGCTTGTCGAAGGTGACGCGAGCCTGCTTGAACCCCGCCCTGAGTTGCTGCATGAGTTTGTCACTGTATACCAGTAGTGTCTTGTTCTCCCCCATTTTCTCTGGCATGAGAGTGAACATGATCTGCTGTTTGGGCAGCTTCTCCTGAATCGTGTACTCTCTCGTGAATATGTTGTACCAGACACTGAACGTGCCGTTTTTGGTCTCGATGGAAAAGTTGTATCGAGATTTCGGGTCTTTCGGGTTGATGAGACCGTCGCCGTTGTCAGCGAACTGATTACCGACCGCGTAATCGGCGTATTCCTCATCGGAATCCTTGATGAACTTGCCAAACTTCGTCTGGAACACCGACATGGCGAACATCTTGGAATCGGGGAAGTGTGCGGCGATGAAGCCGTCCATCTTCGTAATGATGCCGTTGCTATCTGCGGTGTCAGGTTCAATTTCCCACTTGATGAAGTAGGGGTTCATGATCGACACGGAGTTGGCGAGGAAGAACACCTTTGTTTTGTCCTGCCACCGGTCGACGGTGTTGTAAAAGTTGTTGAAGATTGTGGTCTCGTCAGGGAGATAGTGGATAGCTCCCTTTTCGATGATGAACTCGTCGAAGATGATCTTCGTGACGCGCTCGAAGCTCCGTGACTTCTGCGACTGACCAGTTGACAGCGCCACGAAATAACCGATGGTCTGCCACGTCGCCTTACCCTTGGCGTCGAGAGCGTCAGCGGGAGCGATCTGTGCCTCTCCCCCATTCACCCGGAAGATGTGTTTCGGGAAGTGGTGAGCGATGTCAGCGAAGAATGTTGCACGTGCGTTGGCAAGCTCCTTGCTGTACCGACGCAGGTAGATGAACTGCTCACCCTTCTTGATGTAGTCCTGAATGGCCTTTTTCTTTGCGCCGAACGTCTTGCCGAGGCCACGCCCGCCAACGATGCAGTTGTACGTTGCGTTGTAGCTGAGAATGCGGTTGAACGAGTAGTACGGATGAGTTTTCCTCACACGTTCCTTCGGCTTGTTCTTCGCATCCAACGTTTGGCTCGTCATGTTCTAATCCTAGTCGCAGAATTTCATGAAGTCAAGGCGGCGGTCGTCGATGGTTGTGCCAGCGAGCAAGTGTGCGTGAAGGTGCTGCCCCTCTGTCGAGCCAGTGTCACCAGCGAATCCGATGGTCTCACCTTGGTTGTAGTGACCCGCTGCGACCTGCGAGTTCAAGTGCTGGATCACGAACGAGGCAGCGGGAGCATCCCCGGCATCGGTCTCCCGATACACACCGTTCATGAGCGTGCCAGACGCAGGCAGCTTCCGAGCAAAAGGCGTGTCGAAGATGAGGATGGATTTCAGGCCAGCGCCGTCTGTGTTGCCGTAGTTGACCAGAGTCCCGGCAGCGGGAGCGGGAATCGCCACACCGAAGCCCACGGGCCAGTCAGTGCCTCCACGGCTGTAGCTGGCGTGCTCCTCCCACGTGCCAGTGATGCCGAGAGGGCCAGTCCAGTAGTCCTTGAGTCCACCGGGGCCGGGGCCGGGGCCTCCCCCTCCGGTGTTGTTGACAACCCAGTTGTTACCGAGAACTGTCGGATATGCGAGGCCGAAAGTGCCGTCGTCGTAGATGACTTTGATCTGATTGCCCATTTCAATGAGCGAGATAGCTTTCGGCATAATCCCAATCCTATCGGAAAGACTGTGCGGGTCGCAACCTGTCCCCGAGGTTTAGCGACCCGCACAGCCGCTTGCTAGAACGCCGACATCGTGAAGTTGACGTGATACGTGGCACCGTTCAACGTGCTGAACCCGCGAACCGTTCCGTCAGGGAAGATGTCGAGGGTTGCGTCAGCGTTCCTCGTTGCCACGTTCACGATGGGCACACGAACCTCGTTGAACGGTCGGAGACCGATGGGAAGCGTCATGACCGACGTGTCAACCGGCTTGGAACCGGTCGTGCCGAACTGCCCCGTCACTTGGATGTCGTTTCCGGTGCGCTTGGCGTAGACCTGCGTCGGCGTGTTCACAGCGCCCGCGACACCGGGAACCTGAATCCACTTCGTCGGATTGTCGGTCGACTCGTTGCGGAGGTAGCGCTCCACGAAGTAGACGATGCGGTCGTAGCCTGCCGTCGTGTAGTGNACNTCNCCCGGCAGCATCCACGCGGCGCTGTCCCAGTGCCAGAGCCACGACCACTCGATGAACTCGATGTTGTAACCGAGNGCNGCCTCTCGCATTTCGTTCATGCGNTTCGTCACCGACTGCAAGCGAGTCGTGATGAGGTTGTCCGTCGCATAGCCCCAGAGCGCGGGGAGCACGATGAGCTTGGCGTTCGGGAAGTTGATCTTCGCCGTCGAGAACACGGCAGCGGCAGCGGAAGTGACATCCGACTCGGCACGCATGTCGTTGCCAGCGTCAGCGATGAACACGTACTGCACATCGGCCTTGACATAGCTCGTGTCAGCGATGGCCGCGTTGATCTGCGTGATGAACGAACGATCCGCCGTCGTGGTGAAACCTCCGCCACTGATGCAGAAATTCTTCACCGTCCAACCCATCCGGGTACACAGCTTCTCGGGCCACGTGCCAGCCGCCACGTTCGAGGAGCCGATGAACACCGCGATGGGCGTCGGCTTGTTCTTCACGTAGCGGAGGTCGAGGTTCGTCTGCGACAGGCGACCGGTCTCAACGGTGTCCTGCGTGGACTTGTCCGCCTTGGTTGCGAGACCATCCGTGAGAGCCGTCGTGCTCGCCTTGGCGTTGAAGCGACTGTCGAGCGTTGCCGACGACAGGCGACCGGTTGCGACGAGAGTGTCGAGCGTGTCGACGCGACCGGTGAGCGTGGCGAGGTCCGCGTCGGTTGCGTAGATCGCGTCGAGGGCGATGCGGGTCTGCGACGTGGGGTTCTCCACGAGAGCCTTGACCACCGGGTCGTTGGCGTTGATCGCGTTGTTCTGGAGGTCTTCCAGCACTTCATCGAAGTGGGCGTTCTGCTCCGCGATGAGAGCTTCGACCTGTGCGACGAGGGCGACACTCTGGTCGTACCACGCCTGCGACAGNACGTTGATGTTGGCGTCGAGTTCGGGCACCACGACTTCGGTGATGTACCTCTGCAACGCCGTGAGNTATTCGAGGTACGTCGTGCCGTCACGGTACGTGAACGGTGTGATGTTGCTCACGAACGGTGCCGGTTGTGCGAACGGGGTGATGGGCGAAATCATGGTCATTGTTCTGTTGTGCCTTTCCAGTTATCGAGCCTAGCAGATCAGAAATAGTAAGGCCAGTAGCCACCGAGCCGGTTGGAACTGTACTCATCGTTGTTGTTCCAAACCTGCATGAACAACTCGTCCAACTCCTGAATGATCATCATGTCGATGTTCAGGATGATCGCCCTGTACTGTGCGATGAGGTTCGAGGGGTACGCCTGATAACCCTCAACCTGTGTGTCAGTGTCGTTGTCGGTCTCGCTCTCAGACGTGCTGTTATTCGTACCGACCGACGTGGCATCACTCGTGCTGTTCGCATCCGCCGCCGACGTGGCGTAATCGGCATCTGGCGAGAGAGTCACCTGCGGGAACTGCGACTGAACCGAGCGACTGCCAGACTTGCTTTCACTCGTGCTGTTCGCCTCACTCTCGGCGGCGGCGTTCTCAACCGTCTTGGCAACGGCGACCGTGTGAATCTTGATCGTGCTGAGAGGGTCGAAAGCGATGGTCTCCGTGCGGTACAACTCGTTGTAGTACGGCATGATTTCGTTCATCTTGCGCCGCATCGCAAGCTGGAACATCTGAACGGTCTCCTGACCGATTTCACGGTTCCAGTAGTGATCGATGATCTTACCGTCGAGGATTTCCTTGTGGACAGGCTCGTAACACTCGTAGTAGCCAAGCCCGATGTTGCCGCCCGTCATGACGGTAACCCCATCCGCGCGGAGTTCCGTCGTGCCACCGGTCGCCTCGATTGCGCCCTTGAGCGTCATCGTGAACGTGCTCATGCCGCTGCCTCCTCGTTCACGACAGCCTTCGGGCCAGTCGGCTCTTGCTTCACTTCGGCTTCTGCCTTTTCCTTGGCTTCCTCATCCGCCTTGAAACACACTTCGACGTTGAGACCGTACAACTTGTTGATGAGGTCCGCTGCGTTCTGTCGAGCGTTGAGAGCGACAGCGCGAGTTGCCATGACCTGCTCGTTGTTCGCGTCAACCTCATCCGCGACCAGACGCTCTTTCTTGTCCTGATTCGCGTTGTTGATTCCGAGCATTCCCATGCACTCGTTGACCTGTCGAGTCTTGAGGATGTGCAACTTCTCGATGGCGTTGGCGTCGATGCCGAGGTCGAGGGCGACAGGGATTGACCCCATGCCGTTGAGACCCAGTTGGATGAACGAATCACCCTGATCGATCTGTCGGTTGATGTTCGTGGCAGAGAGCCGCTGGTTTTCATCCACACTGACGATCTTCGTGCGGCGTGCGTTGCGGGAGTTGATTTCGATGGTCACATCGAGTTCTGCGAGCCGGGAAGCGTAGATGAGAACGATGTCGAGGTCGGGAACGCGGAGGTAGTTTGCCCAAATTGGGACACACTCAGCTTCCTCGAACGTGGCACCCTCCGCGTCGGTGTACGTGCGGATCGCCTTGAGCACGCGGCTCTGGAACTGGTTGCCGTTGACCATGAACGCGGTCGGGTTGTCGTTGACATCCCACACGCCTTGCGATGCACCGCGAGTGACGAAATAGTGATCGTTCGTCTTGTCCTTGAAAAAGACTGCGAGCGCCTTGTAGAACAGCGTCATTTCGAGGAAGCGCGGGTCGATTTCGTCGGGAAGATTCTTCCAGAGAAACCGGTTGACCGCGAGTTCCGTGAGCGTGCGAATGTGCATTCGCTGGATCACGGCGGTACGGTTCGCACTGGGAGAGTTGGCGAATTTCGCGTGGTCTCCTCGAAGATGTGCGCCGTAGAGTTCGCTCCCGACGTAATCCTCATTTTTCTTGTTGCTCACAGCACGATTCCTTCCAGCGGCTTGTTGTCCGCAAGGTCGATGTTACCGATGTCGGCGGGGTTTGTCCACACCGTGACGCCCTTTTCAAAAAGTCCTCGGATCGACTGCTTGTGAGCTTCCGGCATGGGGCCGGTTGTGATGTAGGTCTCCGCCAGCTTCCAATACGTGAACTTGGTCATCACGGCCAGCGACTCGGGCATCTTGGCGAACTGGTTCACGGCGTAGCCGTAGCGAAGCCAGTGGTCACCGATGTTGCGGATGCGAGCCTCGTCGATCATCTTGATTCGCATGCTGAGTTCGCCGTTGAGGTAGATGATGTTCATCGTGTCGCCGCCGACCTGGCCCGAAGTGGTGGGCTGCACGAACTTGGAGTCCTGAATCTTTGCGCCGAGTCCCGCGATTGTGTTCTCGTAATCGCCGCGCGCCGCGAACTCGGCAAGGCTGTTGTTCGTGTCGCGCTGGAACGCTGCATTGCCAACCTGATCTTGGATGTTCTGAACACCGGCAGCGTTACGCATACTGAGCGCTTCGGTGTTAACGCCTTGCTGCACCATAGCGTTGAGGTTGCCAGTGATCGCGTCAACCGCGCCAGCGCCCGCGCCGATTGCCATACCGGCAGGCCCACCGACACCGCCGCTGACAGCGCCGCGCCCCACTCCCCCGATGCCGCCGATGATCTGCTGCACGCCCAAGTTGCGGTTGCCGAGAGCGGTCTGCCCGATGTCGAGGTTGCGCGAGGTCATCCCAAGCTGCTCCATCAACGTCATGGCACTTGACGCCTGATCGTAACCGGTGCTGGCAGCGGCGAGGGCCTTCTGCTGCGACCAATCCGCGCTCTGCTGCTGGAACGCGAGACCGGATGCGTTCGCGGCCATGTACATCGACGCCATGTTGTTGACGATTGCGACAGTCGGGAACGACTGCAACAAGGTTGCGAAGTCGAGGAAGTCTCCACCGTCGTCGTTGTACTGCTGCGGAACAACGCCAGAGTTGTTGTACTTATACGGCATCAACTGCAACCGCTGCTGCGGCGGAATCAGGTTGACACGCTCGCTGATCGTACCGTGAGGGTCGTTCCACACTTCCGGCTTCGCGACGATGGGCATACCACTCCACGTGGTAAGTTCCACGGCGAGGTATGGGTACGTCAGGAACTTCCGAAGATGTCGGTATCGTTCTGGAAGCTTCGAGAGGATGTTCTCGCGCCAGTTCACATACATCGACCACACGCGAGGGCTGGGAGCGCCGCTGGGAGCTTTCGTGGGATTCCCGAACGCGTTGAACGTGAACCCTGAGTAGTACCTCTGGATTTGCGGGATCATCGTGATCGAAATGATACCCTGTGCAACCCACGGAGTATCCTTGATCTTCGAGAGGTAGTTGGCGAAACTGTCGCCGTTGTCAAACACGTAGTACGTCGCGCCTGACGGGATCATGCTGAACGTGCCACCCTGTGCGGCAACGATCTTGGGATTGTCGACGGTGCCTGCGTCGGCTTCGAGGTCGACAGTGGAACAGACGAGGACGTTCATGTGGCTAGGGCCGAACGTGGTCATCAGGTCTTCCGAACGGTAATCGACCACGCGCAAGTCAGAGCCGGTGTCGAATCCTTCGGGAATGGTGAGGTAGTCGCGCCCGTAGTTCTGGAACTGACGCTCGTTGGCGATGCCGATGTGACCACGGTTGATGTAGCAGTTGCCAAACGTGACATCGTAGCCGTAGGTCTGCCACACGTCAAGCTGAACAACAACTTCGGTGGTCTGCGGTGCGATGTACTTGACATCGACGATGAAGTAGTAGTAGGAACGCTGCGAGTCGCCGCCCGGAATCGGCTGTGCGGGGTTGTTCGCGCGAAGGTAGTTGTAACCCAACGCCTTGTTGAAAGGCACGCTCAACCGGACAGGCATGTTGATGGGAGCGTAGCGGGAGTTCTGGATGCGGATGCCAGAGAGCGCCGCGTTGTCGATGTACGCATCGAGAGCGGCGCGGTTGTTGAACTTCACGATGTCGCGGTAGTCGTTGTTCCACGGCACATTGCACATGGTGATAACCGTGTCGGCTGTCCACACGGCGTAGTTGAATTCCAGCCCCGCATCGTACACGTTGGGAGGATCGGTGATCTGATTCGACATCCAATTTCCTTTTGGTTAAGCGAATGAGGGGAGCTACCGAAGTAGCTCCCCTCACTCTAGCATGAACTACGCTGTGAAGACGAGGTTCCAGCTGACCGTGGCACCGGTCTTGGCTTCGTAGCCCGCCTTTGCCGCGACCGTGATGGTCTTGTTCGCGGTGAGGGTGAGCGTCTGCCCGTTGACGGTGGTTGCGCCGTCCTTGTAGTCGTAGCCCTCACCCGGCTGGGGGATGGTGACCTTGTTCTTGTTCGCGCCCGAAGTGGGAGCGGCAGGAACGGGCTTGGGCGTGAACTCGATGAGCGCGTCAGCGTCATCGTCGGTGAGCACGTCCGGCAGCGGCCACACGTTCACCTTGTCGCCCACCACGTTGAGCGTGAGGGTTGCGGTGACGGTGCTGTTGTCGGTTGCGGTCGCCGTGATGGTGAGCGAGGTCGCGTCCTCATCGAAGGCGGCGAGGAGAACGCCGGTGTTCGTGAGGATGGTGCGGGGCGACTTCGCGCCAGCCAGATCGAACCGGATCGCGTCGTTCGGTCCACCGGCAGGCGTGGTGACTGCCGTGCCGACCACGGTGTAGAGAGCGCCGCGCGTGACCTTGCCGCCAGCGGTGACGTCCGCCTGCGTCGAGTCGTACAGCTTGAGCGCGCTGATCGACGTGACAGGCGTGTCCTGCACGGCGATGACAGACGATGCTTCCGTGGACGTGAAGAGGATCGCGGGAACGAACCGGCTCGCGCTGATCACCTGCCAGTGGTGAAGGAAGTAGTTGTCGTAGAGACCGACCGGGTTGTTGATCGAGCGGGTCTCCAGACGCTGATCCGCGATCACGAAGAAATCGCGGGTCGTGAGGATCGCCTGTGCGCCCGTGATGCCGAAGTATTCCTTCGGAACCACGGTGACGCGCGTGCCGAAGTCCGCCTTGTCGACGTTGAACGCGCCAGCGAGAGCTTCCACGTCCACGGCCGCAAGTGCTTCGGGCGTGATGATGAGTTCCAGTTCGTCGCGGTTCGCGGCGATGGGCATGCCCGCTGCGTTGTACTGCGTCGAGAGGAAGGGGAGCGTGTCAGCGAGTTCCCGAACGCGACGGATGAACGCCTTGGCGTCGGCGGCGGTGGAACCGGTTGCCGACACGTCAGGGATGTTGACCTTGAAGAAACCGTCGTTGTCCCAGTACTCCTTGAACAGCGAACACGTGGTCAGGAACTCGTCCCAGTTGTCGCTGGTCGTGGGAGCCTGCATGAGCTGAACGATGAGTCCGGAAAGACCGTACTCGTCGAGGAACGCGCGCTTGAGGATCGGCTCGTTGATCGTGATCTTGTAGTAGTCCGTGCGGTTGACCTTGTGGAACGAGGTCTGCACGTCGGGAACTTCCTGCCCGAACAGATCCTTCTCCAAGTAGTCGCGCTTGGGGTCGTAGGTCTTCGCGGTGAGGAGTCCGGCGATGTACTCCTCGATCGTGTCGCCGTACTCCAGCATGCCGATCTTGAACTTGGCGAGCGGGTTCGTCCACGACACGTTGCGTGCGACGACGAGACCGATGCGGTTGATGAACGCATCGAGGAACTCGTTGCGCGTGGGCGCGTAGTCCCACATCTCGCGGATGGTCTCCTGCACGTTGGCGCGCGTGGCGTCCGGCACGCGGCGCTGGTACTCCGTGCTGGATGCGGTCTTGATGGCGTTGAGGATCGACCAGTTGGTCGACTTCCGCAGCGTCTGAACTTCGGTTCCCATTCGGGCTAACCTTTCTTCTCAAACAGATCGTCGATGGTAACAACTTCGGTGTCGCCGTCCTTCGAGTTGTTACCCTCGTCGTTGTTCGATCCGTTGTTGCCAGCCCCTCCACCGTTGGCGCGCATCAGATCGAAGTTGAGCGCCTTGAGGTCGTTGACCTTCTTCAACGCCTCGTCACGCTCCTTCTCAACCTGATCGACCTTGGCGGCGGGGATGCTGATGTCCTCATCATACGCTCCCATGAGCGATGCGAGGAAGTTTTCTGGGAGTTCGGCGTCACCGAACTGATCAAGCACTTCGTTGAATCGAGCCACGATTTCCTTCTGAAAGTTAAGGCGGAAGGGGCGGTGCCAGCCTTGACACCGCCCCTTCCTAATCGGGCATCCGTTGAACAGAATCAGCGGGTTGCGAACCCCATGCTAACACAAGTCCGAGCCAACGGATGCAATCTTGCCTAGTCTGACCTGCTACAAACGGTAGCCACCTGCTCTATGCTACAAGTGGCTACCGTCTGGCGCAAGTCCTACTTGCGGCGCTTGTTGACGGTGGGGTTCTCGCCGTCCTCGTTCTCACCGGCGACGGCGGCGACCTCGGCCTCACCGGCGAACGCTCCGAGGTCGTTCGGCTGCTCGGTCTCGGAAGCGCCGCGCTTGACGCCCGCGCGCTTGTGCTTCGTGGTGAGCGTGAAGGTGAGTGCGATCTGCCCGTTCTCGGCGTCCGCCTCCTTGCGCTGACGGGCGGTGTAGCCCGCCTCGTTCGCGGCCTGCTGGAACGCGAGGCGATCCTTCTGCCCGTCGCCGGGGGTGCCGTCGCGCTTGGTGCCACGGTCGACGACGATGGTCAGGGCCTTGCCCTCGCCCGCCTCGATGAGCGCCTGCACGGCGTCGGTGTAGGGGTTGGCAGCGGTCTCGGGTGCGAAGTCCTCGATCTGGAACGACATGATGTTTCTCTTTTCCTGTTTGTTGTGATGTCCGATTTGGGTTTCGGCCTGTCTTGCTTGCCGATATATAGACAGTAACACACGTGCCGTCAGAGTTTCAACTCAAATGGCACATTTTCCAAAATAATTCCACCGGGAACCGAAACCGGATGCAACTTCCCTTCGAGGATGCGCCCGTGAACAAGATCGTCAAAGGTAAGCGCACCACTGATCGACTCGGGAAGTCCGGCGATACGGTTCGTGTAGCTCCCATCCGGGTGCCGCTCAAGGTATGCCTTGGGACGGATGTAGTAAGAGGAGTCGAACGCATACTCGAACTTCCATGCGCCCATCCGGGAAGGGTGGATGTCGAGACCGTTCGACATCAGGCTCGCATGGTGTGCGAGCACTGCCGGGTCGCTCCCCTTCGTCGCGTTCATGAGTTCGGGCGCGACGTCTCCGATCAGGTGGAGACTGTCGGTGTCGGCGTAGGCGAACCGGTCGTAGTTCGCCTGTGCGGCACGGATGGTGAGGTCACGTGCGTAGGACGTGATGAACACGCCAGCGGCGGTGTAGACAGGTGGGCGGGTCTCGTCTGCTCCGCGAACATACTTGACCACACCGTCTTTCAGGGTGGGGATTTTGCTGACCACGTTCGGGTTGCTGGCGAACTTTCCGTAGAGACTGTTCAGGTGGAGCTTGGCGATTTCTCGGATGCCACCGGTTGACTCCTCTTTGACCTTGGCCCACTTGTCAATGTAAGCGTCGAACA
>Ga0065714_10065083_pt1 | contig 13163 bp, 12 predicted proteins | sample MisRhiReplicate2_FD_59101 | JGI IMG/M metagenome (GOLD analysis project Ga0065714, IMG submission 59101) | Miscanthus rhizosphere microbial communities from Kellogg Biological Station, MSU, sample Rhizosphere Soil Replicate 2: eDNA_1 v2... | ecosystem: Host-associated > Plants > Roots >... | reverse complement strand
ATTCTCGGTTACTCACGACAGTTCTTCGCGCTGGCCCGGGCCGGTTATCTGCCGGCCTCCCTGGCCAAACTGTCGCGCTTCCAGACGCCGCATCGGGCGATCATTGTTGGCGGCGTGATCGGTATCGCCGCGATTTACAGCGACGGCTTGATCAATCTCGGCGGCATGACATTGACGGCGGCAATGATCACCATGGCAGTGTTCGGCGCAATTGTGATGTACATCATGAGCATGCTCAGCCTGTTCAAGCTGCGAAAAACCGAACCCAACCTGGAGCGTACGTTCCGTGCGCCGTGCTATCCACTGGTGCCGATGATCGCGCTGGTATTGGCAGTGGTGTGCCTGGTGGCGATGGCCTGGTTCAACACCTTGATCGGGCTGATCTTCCTCGGCTTCATGGTGGTGGGTTTCGTGTACTTCCTGCTGACCGCGCAGTTGCGCGCGGATGCACCGGCGGACGCGATGTTGACCGGGCTATAAACAGCTCAGGTGCGATTGGCTTATCAGGCATAGAATGGAACCACTGCGAAAATCCATCGCTCAAAGTGGTATGCACGATCGATTGGTGACCCCCGCCAATCGCCTTGCCCTCAAGGAGAGCCGCTATGCCCTGGTATGCCTGGTTGATTCTGGTCGTTGCTATCGGCTCGATTGTTGGTGGTTTGATGATGTTGCGCGACACCGCCACCAAGGTCGAACTGACCGATGAACAACGTAAACGCGTCGCTGAACGCAATGCGGAAATGGATGCCAAGGAAGCGAAGGACCGCTAAACCATCAACCCTGTCATTCTCGGTGAATGACAGGGTTTGATTTTTCTAGCGCAGTGGCAAACACCAGATTTCTCTCCACCAGCGTCATGTCGGCGAAGAACTTTCCGTTACTGAAGTACTTCACTAATGATTGCTCAATCAATTTTGATAAAGGAGTAGTCATTTTTTTTGACAAGTCTTTGACGCTTTTAGAGCGTCGTTAGACGCATCTGCATGCTTTTTAGAGGTAGAAGTACAAACACCATCTTATTTTCATTGGTTAAGATGGCGCATTGTTGCGGAGATTTCAGATGCGTTACTCGCAGGACCATAAAGCCCAGACCCACAAACGCATTATCAAGGAAGCCTCAGCGAGATTCCGACGGGACGGTATTGGGGCAACTGGCCTGCAACCACTGATGAAAGCATTGGGGTTGACCCACGGCGGCTTTTACTCGCACTTCAGGTCCAAGGACGAACTGGTTGAAAAGGCGTTGCAAGCGGCTGGCGAGCAGGTTGAAGCGGTTTGTGCCGAATTATTCGCCCAGGATCGCCCACTGGATGCCTTCATCGACGCTTATTTGTCCGAATGGCATCAGACCTCTCCTCATGAAGGCTGCCCGTTGCCAACCATGTCTTCAGAACTTGGTTTGCGTGGGCAGCCGAGCCCGACCTCGGATGTAGTGCTCATCGCACGACTCCAACAAATAGAAGGAGCCCTTGAAGGCGAGGATGCCGCGGACCAGAGCATCTTCATAATGTCCGCCCTGGTCGGGGCATTGCTGTTATCGCGCAGTGTCGAGAATCCCGAGTTGGCCCGGCGGATTCTCGACGTAACGCGCGCGATGCTTAAACAACTTCAGGACTAATCCTGCCAGCGCCTGAACAACACGCTGGCATTGACCCCGCCGAACCCGAAGCCGTTGGACAGCGCATACTCGATAGCCATTGGCCGTGCCTGACCGTGGACGATGTCCACGCCTTTTGCGGCTGGGTCCGGATTATCGAAATTCAGGGTGGCCGGCACGATCTGATCGCGAATCGCCAATAGCGTGAAGATCGCCTCAATCCCGCCGGCCGCACCGAGCAAATGCCCTGTCGCCGATTTTGTCGACGTCACCGCCACCTTGTTTTCTGAACCGAACAACGATTTGATAGCGGCCAATTCGCCGAGGTCGCCAACCGGCGTCGACGTAGCATGCGCATTAAGATGCTGCACCTGAGCCGCTGAAATACCGGCTTGCGCCAACGCCAGCGACATTGCCCGGCGCGCACCGCTACCATCTTCCGGGCCTGCGGTCAGGTGATAGGCATCGGCACTGGTGCCGTAACCGACCACCTCGGCCAACGGTTGAGCCCCGCGCGCCAAGGCATGCTCCAGGGATTCAATCACCAGAAGACCCGCGCCCTCCCCCATCACAAAGCCGTCGCGACCACTGTCGAACGGTCGAGAAGCGCGCTCAGGTGTTTCGTTGTAACCACTGGACAAGGCACGCGCCGCCGCGAACCCGGCCAGGCTGACCCGATCGATCGCGGCTTCGGCACCGCCACACACGGCAATGTCCGCTTCGCCGCAACGAATCAGCCGCGCAGCATCACCAATCGCTTGCACCCCGGCTGCACACGCCGTCACAGGAGCGCCCAACGGGCCCTTGAATCCATGCTCGATCGACACATGACCAGCGGCGAGATTGACCAGGAACGACGGAATGGTGAAGGGCGACAGTCGCCGAGGTCCCCGACTGTCGGTGGTACGTACCGCGTCGGCAATCGCGCCGAACCCACCGACTCCCGATCCGATAATGGTGGCCGTGCGTTCCTGGGCTTGTGGGTCCAGCGCTTGCCACCCAGCCTGCTCCAACGCCTGCCGTGCGGCCTCCATGGCAAACAGAATGAAGCGGTCCATCTTCTTCTGCTCTTTGGGGGACGTGGCCCGATCCGGGTCAAACCCCGCCTCGGGATCTTCCTCCACGGTAAGTACTGCGCCGCCAATCTTTGCCGGCAGATCAGCGACCACCTCTTCAGGCAAATGACGCAACCCGGAACGCCCGGCCAGCAAACGCTCCCAGACAGCCTCTACACCGCTACCTAGCGGCGACACCAGGCCCATGCCGGTGACAACTACTCGACGATCGTTCATGTCGCAATTACCTCAAGCCGATGGAAGGCGCCTTATTTGTAACGCGCGGCGGCCGTACTTTTGGAAAGATTCGGGGCCATTACCAGGCGGGCCTTTACAAAATCGTCCCACTCGGAGGCGTTTGGCAGCGATGGAATGGTGATCAGTTCACCCTGGTCCAGGCCGGATAACGCTGCATCAACCATTTCACCTGCTTCCATGACCATGTCTGCCGGAATCTGGCTAGCGTCGATACCGGAGCGTTCCCAGATCTCGGTGCGCGTTACACCTGGCAACACGGCTTGAACCTTGACCCCGGTGCCATCAAGTTCGGCATTCAAGGACTGAGTCAGGCTTAACACATACGCTTTACTGGCGCTGTAGGTCGCATTGAAGCGTTCCGGAAACAACGCCACCACCGACGCTATATTGATGATAGAACCCCGACCGGCCTTGGCAAAACTGGCGGCTGCCGCCGAAGCCAGACGTGTGACCGTGGTGACATTCAGTTGAATCAGCTTTTCCAACTGTTCCATGTCGGCATTCGCCAGCAGCCCATCCGCCGCGACGCCAGCGTTGTTCAACAACAGGCTGATACTCGAGTCGCTACGAAGACGCTGTTCGATCTTCAGTACATCATCTCTTTGTGTCAGGTCTGCCTTGAGTACTTCCACTTGAACACCGTGCTCGGCGCGCAATTTGGTCGCTGCCGCCTCAAGCCGCTGCTCGTCTCGAGCCACCAACAACAAATCAAAACCACGCGCTGCGAACCGCTCAGCGTAGATAGCACCGATACCGGAAGAAGCACCTGTGACGAGGGCGGTGCCTTGGGACTGGGTGGAGGTCATGACTGTGCTCCTGGGACATGTCTGAGGGAAGTGAGCGCCCTTGATATAGGTACGCTTGAGGGAATGACAGACGAATTATAGGCATAATATAACCGGTATATGATAGCCGTAATTTTTCGTTCGCCGATGAAAGGCGCTGCACTAACCCATTCGCCAGATAGCAAAAAGGCCGGTCAATGACCGGCCCCTGGCGTTGAGCTACAAGTTTAGTTCACCTGAAGCTTTTCGCGATTCTTGTCCAGAATCGCTTTACCTATCCCCTTCACTTCCAGCAGTTCGTCTATGGAGGAAAAAGGCCCATTAGTTTCACGATAGGCAACAATCGCCTTGGCTTTAGCCTCACCTATACCGGACAACTCACGCTGCAATGTCGGAGCATCAGCTTCATTAAGGTCGACTTTGCCAGATTGCGCCTTGGGGGAAACCTCCAACACCAAGGGAGCGTTGCCCACTTCGGGTTTGACCGCAGGTGCGGCAATTGTGGCAACAGAAGCGCTGGTGAGCAGGGCGAAAACCAGAGAGTAGAAATAGCCAGTACGCATAGTTGAAGCTCCATAACATCGTTTTAGAAAGCAGCTTTTCCGAAGCTGCCTTCCAAACTTAGGCGATGGAATGGAACTGTCAAAAGTGTGTCCGTTACCGGATGTGAAACAATCAGGGCTCGAGGCGGCGTTGCTGGTAGATCCAGTCGACGATTTCTCCGTCGGGTGTGTAGCCGCTGACGGTTTCGCGCAGGAGTTGGCGGACAAGGGAGTAATCGTCCAGTTCGACGGCGTTGAGTAATTGAGTCAAACGGGGCTTCAGGAGATCCCAGGGTAGATGGTCTTCGTTGGCGGTCATGATCATTGGATGTTGAGTGGCCGCTACGTTGTCGCCGATGAGCAACTCTTCATAGAGTTTCTCGCCCGGGCGCAGACCGGTAAATTCTATGGAGATATCACCTTGCGGGTTCCTCTCCGAACGAATGCTCAAACCGGAAAGATGAATCATCTTCTCTGCCAGTTCGACAATCTTTACTGGCTCGCCCATGTCCAGAACGAACACATCACCGCCCTGCCCCATGGAGCCAGCCTGGATGACCAATTGCGCGGCTTCGGGGATGGTCATGAAATAACGGGTGATCTTGGGGTGGGTGACGGTCAGTGGGCCACCGGACTTGATCTGACTGTGGAAAAGCGGGATTACAGAACCCGAGGAACCCAGCACATTGCCGAACCGAACCATTGTGAAGCGGGTTTTGTTGACCCGGGATACATTGGCTTTGTCGCCGAACAACACGGGGGCGATTTCACGGCTCAGGGCTTGTAGGGTCAGCTCGGCGAGGCGCTTGGTACTACCCATCACATTGGTGGGGCGAACGGCCTTGTCAGTGGAGATCAGCACAAAGTTGGAAACACCGGACTGCAATGCTGCCTGAGCCGTATTGAGCGTCCCGATCACATTGTTGAGCACGCCTTCGGCGATATTGTGCTCGACCATTGGCACATGCTTGTAAGCGGCGGCGTGGTAAACCGTATCCACACCCCAGGTCTTCATGACATCAAGAAGCTTGTGCGGGTGACGGACTGAACCCAGTATCGGCAATAACTTCACGGGAACAGCATCCCGACAACTCCGTTGCTCCAACTCCGTCAGAATGCTGTAGAGGTTGAACTCACTGTGGTCAAACAGCAAAAGTGTGGTGGGCCCAAGGGTAAAGATCTGCCGGCAAAGCTCAGCACCGATGGAACCACCGGCACCGGTTACCATGACTGTCTTGCCTTTTATGCAACGCTCGAGCAAATCCGGTTGTGCCGGTACAGAATCGCGCCCGAGCAAGTCGGCGATGTCCACTTCCTGGATGTCTTCGACCTTCACTCGTCCGCTGGCCAGGTCGGTGAAGTTCGGGACGCTGCGAATGTGCAGTGGGAAAGGCTCGAGAAAAGTCAGGATTTCCCGACGACGGGCGCGGGTCGAGGACGGCAGCGCCAGAAGAATTTCCTGTGCGCCGCTCTCTTTGATCATTTGTTGAATATGCTTGGGTTTGTAAACCTGCAGACCGGAAATTATCCGATCCGCAATGCTTGGATCATCATCGATAAACGCCACAGGACGCATGACCCGGCCCATGCGAAGCGCAGCGACCAACTGATTGCCCGCCACACCGGCACCGTAAATCGCAACCTTGGTCAGGCCGTCATCGCGACTGGTAAAGAGTACATGCTGCGCGCCAGTGAACCAGTCGCCCATAAAATACTGGCGCATGCACAGCCGTAGACCACCGATGATGACGAGGCTTAACCACCAATAGTTGAAGATGATGGAACGTGGGACGACGGCTTGGTGGTTGCTGTACCAATAGACGACAACCACCAGGATCAGAGAAGACAAGCTGACGGCCTTGATGATCGCAATCAGCGCATCATTGCCAAAATATCGCATGACCGCGCGATACATGCCGAAGCGGATGAACAAGGGAATGGCCACGACAGGCGCGCTGACAAACAGCCAGAAATGTTCCCGAAAAGGGTTGTACATGTCATCGATACCCAAACGCACGATGAACGCCAACCACAGGGCTCCCCAGACCAGAACAATATCTGTGAGCACCTGTATAAGGCGCTTGCGGCGTCGGGGAAGACCCAACAGGCGTGATCTGACCTTTTCCATAAACTCTTCAAACACGTAAGCTTTCTCCATTCAACTGCCGTATCAGTAGTGGAACCTTATAAGCGCATCTAATCCACTTCCAAAAATCTGAATGACAGGTCTGTTGCTCAGTTTTTCACCGAGGGCGCTTCCAGCTCCCCCGCGCGGAACTTGATTGCCAGCGCAACTAATGGAGCATAGGCCAGAATCAGCGCCAAACTGGAATTGAGACCGAATTGCACAACGCCTAAAGCAATAGGCAACAACCACAGCAAATTGATCAATGACACGCCGATTGTAACCTTCAAATGGCTGCCAAACCGACGAGAAGCATACTGGTAGGCGTGACTGCGGTGCGCTTCATGGACCTTGTCCCCCCTGAGCAAACGGCGGAACAAGGTGAACGTGGCGTCGACAACAAATACGCCGAGCAGGATTAGCCAACCCCACAGCAAATCGGCGGAAACCCAGGCGGCTTGAAGTGAGAGTCCTCCGAGGACAATCCCCAGAAAACCACTGCCGGCGTCCCCCATGAAAATTTTCGCAGGTGGAAAATTCCAAAAAAGGAAACCAGCCACCGCAGCGGCCAGCAACAAAGGTGCCCAGATCAGATCCGCCACGCCACTGACCCAATACAGCAAGCACGCCCCAAGGCAAACGCAAATCGCCTCGACGCTGGCTATACCGTCAATTCCATCCATGAAATTGTACAAATTGAGCAGCCATACCAGATAAAACGCAGCCAGCACATGGCCAAACCACCCCAAGTCAAATGCATGCCCAAAGAACTCAATAGCGGGCAAGCCGCCTATCCAGAACAGCAACCCTATCGCAGCGGCGAAATGCCCCAACAAACGCCAGCGGGCAGCGATGTGTCCGTGGTCATCCATAAAGCCGATTATGGCAACCAACGCACCGCCCCCGGCAATAGCCAGAAACACCGGAAAAGTCATCAGTCCAGCCAATAAAAGCATGAACAGTGCCAATGTAAATGCCAGGACAATTGCAACCCCACCACCCCGGGGCGTGGGTACCGAATGAGAGCTTCGAGCGTTAGGAATATCAATCAGCCTTCGCGACAGAGCGTAACGACGCAATGCCCAGGTCAGGGAAAAAGATACAGCGACGATGACAGGGATGAACCAGCCATAACTCATGATTTACGGGAATCCAGAAAATATTGCGCCGTCAGGCCCAACGCTTTATCGAGGGTGACTGGAGGTACCCAGCCCAATAGCTGTCGGTTTTTGCTGATATCAACCTGCAGCGAGCCGAAGATACGATCCGACAGTGCGCGCTGGCCCAATAGCGCTGCCACACCGCTCATGAGCCAAACAGGTATTGGCAACAAACGGGCAGGCTTACCCAGAGCCGTCGCCAACTTGCGCAATAATTGTGTGGTCGATACGTCTTCGCCATCACTGACCAAGAACACTTGATTGGCAGCCGCTGGGTGGTCGGAACAGGTCACGATAAAATCTACCAGATTGTCTATGGCAACAAGACTGCGGTGATTATGCACAGCGCCTAAAGGCAAGGGAACGCCACGGTACAGCCAGCGCATCATGCTAAGAAAGTTGGCTTTGACGCCAGGTCCGTAGACCAGGACAGGGCGGATGATGACCACTTCCATTCCCGTATCTGCGGCAAGCGCTTGCAAGCCTTGCTCTGCTTCAAACTTCGAGATCCCATAAGGGTCAATCGGAGCTGGCACATCATCTGCGCTGTACGAAGTGCCAGGAGGCGTCCCCTCACCGTTTACCTTTATCGAACTGATGTAGATAAAACGCTTCACTCCGGACGCCGCGGCCGCGCGAGCGAGATTCAATGTAGCCTCGACATTGACCTCACGAAACGCCGCCAGCGGATCGGAAGAGACTTCTTTCATGACGTGCACGCGAGCAGCCGCATGGACAACAACATCGACGTCCCCGAGAGCTTCACTCCAATCGTTTGTACCATTGAGACTCGTCAGAGGTAGCAGGCGCACACCGGTCGGGAGCACAGCTGACGCGGCTCGGAGCGGTGCCACAACAGAACAGTCAGGCAACTGCACCAATCGTTTAATCAATGCGCAGCCTAGAAAACCACTACCACCGGTAACCAGGAATGTTTTAGATCTCATCGGTGACCCTTGGGAATACATAGAACATCTATGTTCTGCCAGTCCGCAGAGACGTTTCCGACATAGATGATTTGATGCAGATACTGCAGTCAGACCAACAAATACTTCAAAGCAGGGACCGATAAATTTCTGCGTAAGCTTCCGCCATCGAATCAGCTGAAAACAATTTTTCGAAACGCCGTGCAGCCGCCTCCCCCATCGAAGCAGCAACCGCTGGTTGATTCCAGAGGTGATTCATTGCCGCCGCCAAGGCCACAGAGTCGCGAGGAGGAACGACCAAACCGGTTTCTCCTGCGATGTTGATGTAGGTCGTGCCGGAGCCTATCTCACAAGAAATCATCGGCTTCCCATACATCGCACCTTCTAGCAACGAAATACCGAAAGACTCAGATCTAAGGTGCGAAGGAAAAACGAACGCATAGCACAGTGTCAACAGAGCGGCTTTGTCATCGTCAGGCAACCCCCCCAGAAAATGTACATCGGATAGACCCAATTGATTCGCCTGAGCTTTAAGCTCTAACTCAAGGTGCCCTCCGCCCAGAATCACTACGGGCAATTGAGTCTTTTTTGCGGCCTCAAGTAGATAGTCCAATCCTTTGTAATACCGCAGAGCCCCGACAAACAGGAAAAAACGCTCCCCAAAACGCGCTCGCCAGAATGCTAATTTTTCAGCTGAGGGAACAGGGTAGGTATCTCGGTCCAAGCCATAAGGAACAACGCGGACTTTGTCTTTGAAACGCGTTAATACCGGACTGCTTTCGGCGTAGTTGGGCGACGAAGCGACGATACAGTCAACGCTGGACAAAAAACGATTCATCAAGGGCTGATAAAGCTTGAGAAGTGTCTTTTGCTTGACGATATCAGAGTGATAACTGACGACAGCTGGCTTGTGAATTCGACTGGCAAAATGCACAAGATCCATGTAAGGCCACGGAAAGTGATAGTGAACAATGTCTACCTTCCCCGCCAGTTCGGCAAAATCCTTGAACGCCGATAGCGAGAATCCAGTGGATGCAATATGTAGATCAAGTTTTGAACGATGAGTCAGGTGATGTCCCACATACTCGTTGCGAGCCGCACCTCGCTCACTGAGATAAAGCACTTGGGACTCAAACCCGTACTTTTTTCCACCTTCAGCAATCTGAAAAATGACCTGCTCAATACCGCCCATTGTCTCCGGGTAGTAAGTCTTAAAGAAGTGCAGAACCTTGATCATTCTCCTTTGACCACCGCATGATAAACCTCAAGCGTTTCCAATGCACATCGCTCCCACGAAAATCTCGTAGCATGCAATAAGCCTTGCTCGATTGCACTGGAACGCCATGACTCATCTTCCAGACCTCGCTGGATGAGATCTGTCAAAGTTTCGGTGTCCATGGCTTCGCACATCAGGGCCGCATTACCTGCGACCTCCGGAAGTGAGGAGCTGTTTGAACAAACGACGGGGACGCCCGAACTCATCGCTTCCAGAACCGGCAATCCAAAACCTTCATACAGCGAAGGGAAGGTAAAAAGACGAGCCCCGGCAAACAGCAGGGGTAGGTCCTCACTGGGTACAAAGCCTAGATAAAAGGCCCATCCCTCGCGCCGGGCACTTTCGAGCCGTTGGTGAATGCTTTCGTTGCGCCAGCCGTGATAGCCAGTCAACACCAAAGGCCAGCGCTTTCGTACCTCGATAGGCAGTCGGGAATAGGCGTCAAGCAACGTATCGATATTCTTGCGAGGCTCGATCGTCCCGACAAAAAGGCTGTATCTATCTACCGTAAGACCGTGGCGTGAAAGCGCGCTTCTGAGTTCATCCGCGCTACGAGGATAAAACTCGGCAGAACTGGCCAGCGGAACCGTATAGATGCGCTCAATAGGCCAAGAAAAGTACTCCGCCAACTCTTTTCGTGTGTACTCAGAGTCCGTAATCAGCGCGTCTGCTCTTACCAGTGTGGTTTTAAGCTCTTTCTGCAAGTAACGCACAAGTTGCGGCGCATGGCAGCGAGACCAGGTGAACGGTGACAGATCGTGGAAGGTAGCAACACTGCGACCAGCAAAAGGAGGCAAAAAATAATTCGGGCTATGGTAAAGAAAATCACCATGGCCTTTTAATGCGCGCTTCCTGAGCAGCGGCATAAGAAGTCGGTACGCTTCAACCGCCAGGAAATTTTTCTGGACTGCTCGTTTCAAGCCATAGCCGCTACCCGACTTATCGGCAGCCGTAGGCAGCGTTGATAGGAACCGCCGACCGGCAAAAAATCGCAGGTCGGTGATTTCTGGGCTCTGCTGCAGCCGCAGCGCCAATTCGTAGGCGTAGCGACCAATTCCGGTCAGCGGAAAGCGGATCGGCTCAACTGAAAGAATTAACTTCATTTATTCAGCAGTCAACATCCAGCTAAGGGTTTCGCCCAAGGACGGTGTTGTCCAGCCGGGGACTAGCGTCCGCAACCTTGAGTTGTCCCCGCAAAGAGTTTTCACCTCATTGGCTCGTACAAAGGCTGGATTCACTTCGACCTCGATATCATGCCCGGAGAACACTTTGCACATTTCAATGACTTCGCGAAGCGAATGGGTATTGCCTGAGCTGACATTAATAGTCTGCCCCAGCGGCTTCGCCTCGATTAGCCCTCGATAAGCTTTCACCAATGCACGAACATCGCTGAAATCACGCCAAACATCGAGATTACCCAATTCGATTTTTGGTGCCATGCGCCGAAAATGAGAAACAATTTTCGGCAACAGGAAGTTCTCGGCCTGACCAACACCGGTGTAGTTGAAAGGACGAGTGATGACGATAGGCAGGCGCTCGTGCCAAAGGTTGGCCATGTACTCCATGGCCAACTTGCTGACGGCATAATCGTTGGCCGGTGCCGGGGAAGTGGTCTCCGACAACAAGCCACCCGAAGCGTTGCCATAGACATTGGCGCTGCTAGCAATCAGCACGCAGTCCAGCGACTTTCCACTGGCCTCAACAGCCTCCAGTAGATTACGCGTTCCTATCAAGTTGACTTGATAGAACGCATCCGCCGCTCCATGCCCGACAAACGCCAATGCTGCGAGATGCACAACAATATCCGGCTGAATTTTTGCCAGCAACGTACGCAAACCTGGGCCATCCGCGAGGTCCACCTGGTGATAATTGCGCTGATCGGAAGGCTGACTGCCTAGCCCGATGACCTCGTAGCCATGAGCCCGAAGTTCGTCCGCCATATAACGACCGGTGAAGCCCTGTATCCCAGTAATCAGTGCACGTTTGCCAGCAATAGCCATCAGAACGAAAATCCTTGTTTATTACGACGCAGATCCGCCTCGACCATCATGCGGCACAGCTCTTCCAGCGAAGTCTTCGGCTCCCAACCCAAAACTTCCTTGGCTTTGGCCGGGTTGCCGATCAGCAACTCAACCTCAGTCGGGCGGTAGAATTTCGGATTGATGGTGACCAGCACTTTACCGGTGGCAGCATCAGTACCTTGCTCGGCCTCGGCAGCCCCCGACCACGAAATAGTGATACCAACAGCCTTGAACGCCATGGAAACGAAGTCACGGACAGTTTCGGTGCGATTGGTCGCCAACACGAAAGTATCCGGTTCATCGGCCTGCAGCATGCGCCACATCCCTTCCACATATTCCTTGGCAAAACCCCAGTCGCGCTTGGCGTCGAGGTTGCCCAACTCCATCTTGTCCAACAGACCCAGCTTGATCTTGGCCACGGAGTCGGTGATTTTGCGGGTCACAAATTCGCGGCCACGCAATGGGGATTCGTGGTTGAACAAGATACCGCTGGTCGCAAAAATTCCGTACGACTCACGATAGTTGATGGTCATCCAGTGAGCATAGAGCTTGGCGACACCATACGGGCTGCGCGGATAGAAAGGCGTGCTTTCGATCTGCGGGATAGCTTGTACCTTGCCGAACATTTCGGAGGTAGATGCCTGATAAAAACGAACCTTCGGGTTAACAATACGAATTGCTTCAAGCAGGTTTACGACACCAAGACCGGTGATTTCTGCAGTAGTGAGCGGCTGTTCGAACGAAACGCCCACAAAGCTCTGTGCAGCGAGGTTGTAGACCTCTGTGGCCTCGGTCGTTTGCAGCAGACGGATGCTTGCCGACAGGTCGGTCAGGTCATACTCAACCAAATGCAGATTAGGGTTGGACTGAATGCCCAGCTCTTCGATACGCCAGAAATTAACAGAGCTGGTACGACGGTAGGTACCGTATACGGTGTACCCCTTCTCCAGCAGCAGTTCCGCCAGGTAGGCGCCGTCTTGCCCAGTAATGCCGGTAACGATTGCTTTCATGCGAATCCTCTAAACTCCATTTGCGCCATGGTTGGCGTGCTTACAAAGATAAGATGCACGGCTAGAGCCGTGACGACCATTCGGGTTCGTGATGATACCCAAATTGCCCGCCCTGAAGGAATTTTAATAAGGAAAGAACCCTTTGCCTCCTGTCGCTTCTAGTGCCCTGACCCACCCACCTGAAAAAAACAAGGTCGCGCAGTAGCTTGACCTATTTTTTATTCGACAATATGAACCTCTCGATCTGTAGTTCGAAGAGATCCTGCGCCAGCATTTACTTGAGTAATTCAGAGTCTTCTGGAGATGGTCGGGCATAGAATCCGACTCGTGATTGTATAGGATGCCGATAGTAGCGAATATCCCCTAGCACTCTCACTAAACAGTTGATAATAGCGAAATGCCTAG
>Ga0065714_10000066_pt1 | contig 13168 bp, 10 predicted proteins | sample MisRhiReplicate2_FD_59101 | JGI IMG/M metagenome (GOLD analysis project Ga0065714, IMG submission 59101) | Miscanthus rhizosphere microbial communities from Kellogg Biological Station, MSU, sample Rhizosphere Soil Replicate 2: eDNA_1 v2... | ecosystem: Host-associated > Plants > Roots >... | reverse complement strand
CCTTCCAGCCTGCGCTTCAACCCCCGCGCTTCAATCAACAGTTTTGATCCCTTGGCCGCATTGGCCCGCCCCCATTCCTCCAGCAATTCCAGACACGAGTGATCGATGTAGCTCAGGTTATTGAGCGGCACATGCACCGTCGCGCCTGCCGGAATGGTCCCCAGCACCTGGGTCAGCGCCGGCACTTTGAGAAAGGTCGCTGCACCTATCAACCGCAATTCCATTTCGCCGTCCTTGGGCAGATCGATCAGGCTGATTTTCAGCCGCGAAGCCTTCCAGGCCAGTTTGGCCAGGGTCAGGCCGAAGCCGATCAGCACGCCGGTCAGCAGGTCGGTGAAGATGATCGCCAGGGCTGTTGCCGCGTAAGTGAACATCGGCATCCGCCCATAACGGCCCAGACCGCGGAAGGCCTTGAGGTCGACCAGTTTGAAACCGGTGTAAACCAGAACGCCCGCCAGNCTCGCCACCGGNATGCTTTGCAGCACGCTGGACAGCAGCAACACGAAAGCCAGNAGCCAAAGGCCGTGGAAGATCGTCGACATTCGTGTGGTGGCGCCGGCCTGGACGTTGGCTGAACTGCGCACGATCACGCCGGTCATTGGCAGCGCGCCGAGCAGACCGCANAGCATGTTGCCGACGCCTTGAGCCGACAATTCCCGGTCGAAGTCTGAACGCTGGCCGCTGTGCATGCGGTCCACCGCGGCGGCCGAGAGCAGGGTTTCGGCGCTGGCGATAAACGCCACGGCAAACGCGGCAATGAGCAGCGTCGGGTCAGCCAGGTTGAGCAAGTCGGCGGGTTTCAGCCAGTCGATGGCTTCCGCCAGGTTGGCCGGGACTTCGACTCGTTTGACCTGCAACGCGAGCACCAGGCTGGCGACNGTCGCCAGGCCTACCCCAAGCAGTGCGCCGGGTACGAAGCGCAGGGAATGGGGGCGGAATTTCTCCCACAGCCACATCACCGCAATCGTCGACAGCCCGAGCAACCCGGCTTGCCAACCGAAGGAGGGCAAGGCCTGCACGACGGCAGCCGGGAAGGCTGCCAGGTTATCCAGCCCGGAAGGCTTGGGCACGGCGTCGAGCATCACATGCACCTGTGACAACACGATCAGCACGCCAATCCCGGCGAGCATGCCGTAGACCACCGCTGGCGCCGTTACCCGGAACCAGCAGCCCAGCTTCAAACGCCCGGCCACCAGTTGCAGAAAACCGGCCAGCAGCAGGATGGGTCCGAGCATGTCGATACCATGCTGGCGCACCAGTTCGAACACCAGAACAGCCAAACCGGCCGCCGGGCCGCTGACTTGCAGTGGCGAACCGGCAATCCAGCCCACCACCAAGCCACCGATGATCCCGGTGATCAAGCCTTTGGATGGCGGCAGCCCCGAGGCGATGGCGATGCCCATGCACAAGGGCAGGGCGACGAGAAACACAACCACGGACGCCAGCAGCTCCCGTGGCAGAACAGCTTTAAGTTGAGCAGCACGCATGGTGACTCTCCCGAAGTTTTCTTCAGGCGTGGCAAAGCCAGGCTGCCTGATCGGCAGCCTCGGCTAAACCACACAGGGATTTAGGAGGATTTAGAAGCGCGCTTTAGGCGTCGCCACCGGAATCGGATGGCTGCCATCGAGCGGCAGGAAACAACCCTTGTCCGCGTCGTAAGCTCTGATTTCGCTGGTTTCGATGTTGTAGATCCAACCATGGATAAACAACTGACCATTGGCCATGCGCGAGGCTACCGACGGGTGCGTGCGCAAATGTTGCAGCTGGGCGATCACATTCTCCTCGGTGAGGACGTGCATGCTTTCGTTTTCGTCAGCGCAATGGCAGTTTTCCTGGACCATGGTTTTTGCCACTTCGGCATGACGCAACCAGGCTTTGACCGTCGGCATTTTTTCCAGGCTTTGCGGGTTGAGCACTGCGCGCATCGCGCCACAGTCGGAGTGCCCGCAAATGATGATGTGTTGCACGCCGAGGGCCAGAACGGCGTATTCGATTGCCGTGGAAACACCGCCGTTCATTTGCCCATAAGGCGGCACAACGTTGCCGACGTTACGGGTCACGAACAGGTCGCCGGGGGCGCTTTGGGTGATCAGCTCAGGAACGATGCGCGAATCGGCGCAGGCGATGAACATCGCTCTGGGGCTCTGGGCCGTGGCGAGTTTTTTGAAGAGTTCTTCCTGCTGTGGAAAAACCTCGTGATGAAAATGCAAAAAGCCGTCAACGATATGCTGCAGCGCTGCATCGGCGGTTTCCGCCTCCGGNTGGGCTGAAGCCGACGCAGCCAACGNCTGTTTATCCTTGTCACTCATGATTCATCCTCTTTGGCGGAGTCAGGGAATTTTCCCGTTTTGTCCGGTGTGAAGCCAGTGGCTGTTTAAAAAACATCCAGGCCGAGAATCTCGACCCATCAGTCACTCGATGAACAAGGTAGCGGCCGAAACTTAACTCAAACTGAATAAAACGCTCTAGAACGTGTGTTCCAGGTCACAAAAAACGTGACTGGCGTAGTGGCAAAGTGCATTTCACCCTACTCAACCATAGGCCAATTGTCCTCAAATCAACGACATTTGGCGACCTGGCGGACAGAAGGCTTCGCAGTCCAGATTGAAACCTTCCCGACGATTGAGCCCCAGGCGTTTGATGGTTTTGGCAAATCGTTGCGCCAGCAGATCGGCAAACGGCCCTTCGCCACGCATCCTGGCACCGAAGCGACTGTCATAGAGCTCGCCACCACGGCTCTGACGAATCAGGCTCAACACATGCGCGGCACGCTGAGGATAGTGGGCCGCCAGCCATTCTTCGAACAGCGGCGCCACTTCCAGCGGCAGGCGCAGCATCATGTAGGCCGCACTTTGCGCCCCCGCGGCATGAGCTTCGGTGAGCAGGCTTTCGAGTTCGCTGTCGTTGATCATCGGAATCATCGGCGAGCACAGAACACCCACCGGAATTCCCGCTTCACGCATCACGCGGATCGCCCGCAACCGAGCCTTGGGTGCCGCGGCGCGCGGTTCGAGGATGCGTTTGAGTTCGTCGTCCAGGGTGGTGAGGCTGATCATCACCGCCACCAGCCTTTGCTCGGCGAGTTCGGCCAGCAGGTCCAGATCCCGAAGAATCAGCGAGCCCTTGGTAATGATGGTCACCGGATGGCGATAACGCAGCAGCACTTCGAGGGTTTTTCGGGTGATTTTGTGTTCGCGTTCGATCGGCTGATAAGGGTCGGTATTGGAGCCCAGATTGATCGGCGCACATTGATAGCCGCGCTTGGACAGTTGTTCTTCCAGCACATCGGCGGCGTTGGTCTTGGCGATCAGTTTGGTCTCGAAATCCAGCCCTGGCGACATGTCCCAATAAGCGTGGCTGGGCCGCGCGTAGCAATAGATGCAACCGTGCTCGCAGCCGCGATAGGGATTGATCGAGCGATCGAAGGGCAAGTCCGGCGAGTTGTTGCGAGTGATGATGGTTTTCGCCGTTTCGATGCGCACCTCGGTGCCCTGGGTGATCGGCGCTTCCTGATACCAGCCGTCATCCTCGGCCACCGAGCGATTCGGCGCGAAACGGTTGTGCGGGTTGGTGGCGGTGCCGCGGCCGCGAGGTGGCAGGGGAGTAGGCATCGACAAGGTCCTTTGGCTGTATGTATGTACAGTATAGAACCTCGACATATTCGGCCAGTGCCGTTCGGCGCCTGTTAATTCTAAAAAAAGCCTGGTTCTTTGTATTTCTACCGACTGGTTAAAGTGTTCGTCACCATGAGATACATATAGCGACTGGCATAGTTATAAGCGCTATTAGTAATATCCACCTCACACGAGGTTCTCGTGTTCAACTATTAAATGGAATTAATTAATGTCGAATTACAATCAGCGCGGTATTTTTTTGCAACTGATGCGCGCATCTGTTGTTAGTCCAAAAGAAGTTCGGGTTTCCATGCAGTTTGCACTCAAGGAAGAGGGTTACGATCCGGAAAACCGTGCTGTCACTTACGCTCTGCTGGACTCGAGCACCCGCGAGGCCGTATCGAACGACGGCGGCGTGACTTTCACCATGGGTACCGCCCCTGCCGATGTGGACGGTGATGGTGACATCGACGCACAAGACAAGGCCGTTCTGCTGGCCTTGGCGAGTGCCTATTCGAAGATCGTCAAACCGTAATCGCGATTGAACGCATGCAGTAGATAAATATTGAGTGCGCAGTAGGTTGTAGCTGAACCTAAAAAAGCGGTATGGAGTTTCCATATCGCTTTTTTATTTTATTTAATGAGTCGTCACTTGGCCAATGTCATCATTTGAANTCGCTTTCATATCGTCTTCCCTTAACGCCATTACATCACTGGCTTTAACAGTGGCCCCTTTATTTCCCCAACTAGTGGTAATGAAACTCACCACATCCGCCACTTGCTGATCCGACAAGCGCCACGCGAACCCGGGCATCGTGAAGGTCGACGGCGCCGTGTGAGTCGCAGGCAAGGTGCCGCCCTTGAGCACGATGTGAATCAGCGACGTCGGATCCTGCGACTGCAACACCGGGTTGCCCGCCAGCGCCGGGAACACTTTGGTGTAGCCATGGCCATCGGTACGGTGACAGGCCGCGCAGTTGTCGATGTACACCGAAGCGCCGGGCTTGCTGTCGTCCCCGTTCCACAGCGCCTGTGCGATCTGTTTGTCGTACTGGTGCGGCTGATCATTGGAATCATTCGCCGGCAAGGACTTGAGGTAACGGGCAATCGCGGTCAGATCGTTGTCGGTCATGTACTGCATGCTGTGCGTCACCACATCACTCATGCCACCAAACACCGCGCTGCGATCGCTGCGACCGGTCTTGAGGAACTGCACCAGTTGTTGTTCGCTCCAGCTGCCGAGGCCGTCTTTATGATCGCCGCGCAGACTTTTCGCGATCCAGCCTTCCAGTGGCGCACTGCCTGACAGAAATGCGCTGCCTTCGCCTGCATTCAGGGCTTTTTCCTGCATGGTCAGGGCACGTGGCGTATGGCATGCGCCGCAATGTCCGAGGCCTTCCACCAGATAAGCCCCACGGCTGACCACCGCATCTTCGCCGGGTGCCGCTTTGTAGTCCGCCACAGCCGGGGCAAACATCCAGCGCCAACCCGCAAGCGGCCAGCGCATGCTCAAAGGCCAAGGGATGTCGCTGTCCTTGTTCTCCTGAGCGACCGGCGCCACGCCGTGCATGAAGTAGGCGTACAAGGCGTTCATGTCGGTTTCGTTGACGCTGGCGTAGGACGGATAGGGCATGGCCGGGTACAACGTACTACCGTTTTTGGCGACGCCATGGCGCACGGCCTTGTCGAATTCTTCGAAGCTGTAGTTGCCCAGCCCGGTTTTATCCGGCGTGATATTGGTGGAGTAGATCGTTCCGATCGGCGTTTCCATCGGCANNCCACCGGCGAACGGNTTGCCGTCCTTGGCGGTATGGCAGGCCACGCAGTCACCTGCTCGAGCGAGGTACTCGCCTTGTTTGATCAGGTTTTGATCGATTTCTGCAGCGTTGACCGAGCCACAACCGAGCAGCGCCAGGGTCGCGATAACAAGTGATTTCATAGTCATCGCTCCTTAAGCCTGAACCAGCGGGCCGGGGTTTTTCAGGTACTGCTCGCGGATCGCCCGGGCCGACCAGTAGGTCAACGCTGCCACCAGGCCGGTAGGGTTGTAGCCCAGACCTTGTGGGAAAGCTGACGCTCCGGGGACGAAAACGTTGTGTACGTCCCAGCTCTGCAANTAACGGTTCAGGGCGCTGGTTTTCGGGTCGGTGCCCATGATCGCGCCACCGTTGAGGTGGGTGGTCTGGTAAGACGCGGTGTTGAAGTGATCGCCCACCTTCTTGCCCAGTACGGCGATGGCCTTGGGGCTCATTGCTTCGGCGATCTTGCCCATTTTCTCGACCATGAAGCGGTTCATCTTGATGTCGTTTTCCTGCCAGTCGAAGGTCATCCGTAACAGCGGCAAGCCGTAGGCATCGCGGTACACCGGGTCCAGATCGAGGTAGTTGCCACGGTAGGATTGATGCGCGCCGTGGGCATCCATCGACACTTGATGGGTGTAGTAATCGGCGGTGGCACGTTTCCAGGCACTGCCCCAGGCCGGGGTGCCTGGCGGGTTGGATGTGCCTGCGATCGGTCGGCTGCCGGCCTGGTTGACCCACATCGGCGAGCCGCCGACGAAGCCATGGGGACCGTGATCGAAGTTGTCGGCGTTGAAGTCGTCCACCGCCACGCCGTTACCGCCGGCACCAATAAAGTTATTGGTGTGGGTGTCTTTGTCGAAGTAGGCCTTGATGGTGGCCATGTTCTGGTAGGCGAAGTTCTTGCCGACCACGCCTTCGCCGCTGATCGGGTCATACGGCTTGCCGATGCCCGAAAGCAACATCAGCCGCACATTGTGGAACTGGAAGGCACCGAGGATCACCAGATCTGCCGGCTGCTCGATTTCCCGGCCCTGGCCATCGATGTAGGTGACGCCTGTCGCCTTGCTCTTGGTGCTGTCGAGATTGACCCGCAGTACGTGGGAGTTGGGCCGCAGCTCGAAATTGGGCAGCGGTTTGAGCGCCGGCAGAATGTTTACGTTCGGCGATGCCTTGGAATACATGTAACAGACATAGCCGCTGCAAAAACCGCAGAAGTTGCACGGCCCCATCTGTGCGCCGTAAGGGTTGGTGTAGGGGCCTGACGTATTGGCAGAGGGCAGGTTGTAGGGTTTGTAACCCACTGCGGTGGCCGCTTTCTGAAACAGCTGTGCGGAAACAGTGTTCTTCTGCGATTCCAGCGGGAAATGATTCGAACGATCCGGCGCGTATGGNTTGCCGCCCTTGCCTTCGCCGACCAATTGACCCTTCACCGTCCAGGCTTGACCCGACGTACCGAAGACCTTCTCGGCGTAATCGAAAAACGGTTCCAGCTCTTCATAGCTGACGCCAAAGTCCTGGATAGTCATGTCCTTGGGGATGAAGCTTTTGCCGTAGCGTTCTTCATAGTGACTGCGCATGCGCAACTCGATCGGGTCGACCCGAAAAGTGCACGCCGGACCAGTGCAAACCGGCGCCACCGACACCATTGCCGGGCAGGAAGGCGCCCAGTTGGCGGTTCGGCAGCGCGATGTCATTCACGCTATGGCGAATGGTCACGGTCTCCTTGGAAATGTCCTGGAAGAGTTTTTTCCGCACGCTGTAGGTGAGTTCGTCGATCACCTGTGGATAGTTGCCATCGGGGTAAGTGTCCTGCATCGGCCCGCGCTCCAGCGCCAGCACATTCAGGCCGGCTTCTGTCAGCTCCTTGGCCATGATCGCGCCCGTCCAGCCAAAACCGACGATCACTGCGTCGACCTTCTTCATTACCGTTGCCATGCTTACGCCCTCTCGCCGCGAATCGAAACTGCCGGGAAGGGGTATTGCTCGTTGCGTTCCACCCAATCCATGAAATCGGCGCGGGCGCCGGGGAAGCCGATCATGGTCCAGCCGACCATGCCTTTATTGCCGCCATGAATCGGGTCGCAGAAGAACCCTTCTTTGGTGTTTTGCAGCAGCAGGTTGAAGAAAATCTTCGCTGGGACGCTGTCGAACTGAGGTTTTCCGGCCTCGAGTTGCTTGAGCAAATCGTCTCGGGTAGCGCTGTCTTGCTCAGCAAATACTTTACCGTTGAGCGTTTTCGACCAAGCATCCGTCGCGGCGATGCCCAGGCGATAAATCTCTTTGGGCACCAATTTGCTCTGCCAGCCCATTTCCGGAGCGGCGTCTGCGTTGAACGGTCCCTGCATGAACCACAGCGCGCCGGCCGCGTAAGGCGTGTTCATCTGACGGTCGATGTATTCGGGCACACCGGCTTCCAGGGCGCCTGGCCCTTGGGCATCNCTCGGAATCAGCTGCGCGACAGCCGCTTTGATGAACGTCCATTCTTCGGCGGTGAAGTAGCTGGGTTCATAGGTGCTGGTGGCGACCGGCGCTTTGCCGGAACTGGTCGGGGCTGCTTCGGGCGCGGCCATCAGGACCGTGCTGCCCAGACCGGTGCTGGCAACGGTGACCACCGGGATCAAGGTCAGGGATTTGCGCAAAAACTCACGCCGCGGGTTGTCTCGATCTTGATCGGACATAGGGGGGCACCTCATCAGGCATAGCGGTTTTTCAGCCGTCTCGCAGGACGACTTTTCGTTTTGGCACCGATGAAGATCGCCAGCAAGCGGGGAGCAATAGGGCGCATCGGTAATATGGAGAAACAAATGGTAGCAGGCTAAGCATAAAGATGAACCGATTCAGCTGAAAAACCTCGGCTTTGCGACGAAAGCGATCGGCTGATTCACGATTCTTTGACAGACGGCTCACAGGCCTTTGACTGCTCGAGGGGGAAGCTCGGCATCATCTTCCCAATTCTCCTGAACGGTCACCCCGAGCATGTCTCTATCGCGTTGTATCCCAGCGATCTGCCTGTCGCTGGCCGCACTTTTAAACCTGACGGTGGCCCTTGCCGACGACAGTGCATTGCCCCGACCTGCGGAGTGGGCTCAATCGGTCGAGGTGCAGTACAACCTCTTTAAAATGTCCCCGACGCTCTATCGCAGTGCGTTGCCCGACAGAGGCGCTGTGCCGTTACTGGAAAAACTCAAGGTCGGGACGGTGATCACGTTCCTGCCCGAGTCGGATTCAAGCTGGTTGTCGACGCCAGGAATTGCACAAATACAGCTGCCCTACCGTACCAACCATGTGGATGACGCGGATGTACTCAAAGCCCTTCGCGCGATCCAGACTGCCGAAGCCAAGGGACCGGTGCTGATGCACTGCAAGCATGGTTCGGACCGCACGGGCCTGATGGCGGCTATGTACCGGGTTGTGGTGCAGGGCTGGAGCAAGGAAGACGCCCTGAACGAAATGACTCAGGGCGGCTTTGGTGACAGCACTCATTTCAAGGACGGCATCCGTTACATGATGCAGGCCGATGTCGACAAGCTCCGCACCGCGCTGGCCAACGGCGATTGCAGCACGAGCCCGTTCGCCAGTTGTTCGATGAAGAGCTGGTTCAAATCNGCCCACGTCGAGTAAACCGTTGCCTCAGCGGGTAACGGTCTCTGACGAAAACGCGAACAGATCTTCGGCGANCGGCCGATCAAGAAATGCTTCCAGGGCGGTGAGCAAGGAGCGCGAATCGCCCGGAGAAAAAAACGCCTCGCGAAAGGCTCGCCCTGTTTGCGCGTTGAAGACCCAATCCTGACGGAATCGCTTGAAGGCTTCGATGGCCAGTACGCCTGACCACGTGTAGGCGTAAACGGAGGCTGCGTAACCGGTCACCATGTAGTCGAAGCTGTTTGCGAACCGACAATAAGACGGCAGTTGCACGTGGGGAACCTCCTGCTGAACGTCTTCGAATACTTGCTGGGTGCTACGACCATCGCCTTGGCTGCGGTGCACTTCGAAATCGAACATTGCACCCGTCAGCAAGAGTGCGGCTTGTCGGCTGGTCTGGGTGTCGAGGGCTGCCAGTGCCGCGTCTACCCGCGCCTCGGTCAAGCGTTCACCGCTTTGGTGGTGGGCCCCCAGCCATAACAGAAACTCCCGTGACAGGCACCACTGCTCGAATACTTGCCCTGCGAACTCCGCCGTATCGCGCCCCAGTTGGGAAATGCCGGAAAGGTTGTGATGCGGCGAACTCGTCAGCACGTGTTGCAGGCAATGACCCCATTCATGAAAAAGCACCCGCAGATCCTGGTGCTCAAGCAGGCACGGATGGCCGTCGACCCCCGGCGTGAAGTTGCAGTGAAGATCGGCAATCGGTAGCGCTACGCGGCCTTCGGCGTTTCTTCGTCGGTTTCGCAGTGTGCCGGTCCAGGCGTAATCCGGGGCTTCCTTGCGGTGGTACGGGTCAAGATAAATATGCCCAATGGTCTGACCATGCTCGCTGATCTCAAACAGGCGCACGTCGTTATGCCAGCGACTGAACTCAGCCTGCTCGAGGATCCGGATCCCGAACAGGCGTTCGCAGAACAGGCAGAATCGTCGCAAGGTNCCGTCCAGGGGAAAATAATCGCGCAGATTCTTCAGGGCGTCAGGGAAACGATGGTGGCGCAGTTGTTCAGCGAGAAACTCGTGGTCCCAGGCGTGTACTTCAGAGATGCCCCGTTCGAGTGCAAACGCTTGTAGCTCCTTTGTATCCCGTGCAAGTGACGGTGTGTTCAATGTCACTTGCCGACGCAGAAAACGGCGAACTTGATCGGTGGACTCGGCCGCTGCTGTGGCCAGACGCAGTTGCGCGAAATTATCGAAACCTAGCAGTTCGGCTTTCTGGTGGCGCAGCGAAAGCAGCAACGTCAGTACAGGATCATTATCGAACTCGTCGGCATGCGGGCCTTGATCGGACGCGCGCGTGGAGTACGCCACGAAATACTCTTCTCGCAATGCCCGATTTTCGGCGTACTTCATNATTTGCTGGCAGGTGTTTTCATCCAGGGGAATCAGCCAGCCTTCATGTCCTGCTTCTTTGGCCAGGTGTCTCAGACGATTTTTTACGGTGGGGTATAAACCTTCCAGAACCGCAACGTCATCGACGTGCTTGGTCCAGGCCGCGTTGGCGCTTTTCAGATGGATGACAAACAGCTCTTCGAGCCGGTCAATGTCGAGGTTCAACCGGGCCAGCTTTTCCCGTTGCGCCAGGGGCAATTCGATTCCCGCCAATTGAAATTTGCGCAGAATCTTGGCCAGCGCAGCCTTGCGCGGCTCGTCGAAATTGAGGGCGATCGAACTGTTCGCCAGTCGCCGGTATGCCTCAAACAACGGACGATTGCTCAATCTTTCGGATCGGTACTGCGCCCCGGCGTCGTTGCATGCAGCAGCTGCCGTGTTCCAGGCCGTATCGTTGTGTTTCGCCATCGACAGGATCTGGATGATGCCCAAAGCCTCGTTCAGGCGCGCATCGATTTCATCGATGGCCAGAACCAGATCATCCCAATTGGGAAGTACGGATTGGCTGANGATGGTTTCGGCAATGACCTGCCGGTTGTCGGTAATGATGGCTGTGATTGCCGGCACGAGGTGTTCGGTGCGGACCTCCGACCAGGGCGGCAGGTCCCAGGCCTGCAAAAGCGGATTGGTGTCGGGCATGGCGTCTTCCTTGGGTAGAGGCTGAATGTGGTCAGCCTATAAAGGAAGCGCAGGGGAAAGGTGGTAGATAGATACCACCTTCCAATCCGTTCAGGAGTGGAAGGTGGTGTTGGCTCAGTGTTGCTCGTCAGGCTTTTTCTTCAGCTTCGGGTTCGGGAAAAACTGTACNGCCTGAACCTTGGCGTCCGGCACTTTCAGCGCCGAAGTGTTGACCCGCGTGCCCAATTCCTTGGGCACGGACAGGCCTTGTTCATTCAGCGTGTCGGAATAACCGCAGGCCACGCACTCACGATGTGGGACTTCGTCTTCGTTCCACATCATCAACTTGTCCGGCTCGCTGCAGGCCGGGCAGACTGCCCCGGCGATAAAGCGTTTTTTCGTGATCACAGGACCCTCGCTCATGCTGCCGCGACCTCACTCAGGCCGCTGTGGCGCAAGAGTGCGTCAATCGACGGCGGACGTCCGCGGAAGTCGACGAACAGCACCATCGGTTCCTGGGAACCACCGCGCGCCAGGATCGCTTCGCGGAAGGCGCGGCCGGTCTCGGCGTTGAGTACGCCTTCTTCTTCGAACTTCGAGAAGGCATCCGCCGACAGCACTTCAGCCCATTTGTAGCTGTAGTAGCCCGCCGCATAACCGCCGGCGAAGATGTGGGCGAAGCTGTTAGGGAAGCGGTTGTAGGCNGGTGGACGCATGACCGACACCTCGTCCCGCACAGCTTCAAGTACCTGCGCCACGCTACGGCCGTCACCGTGGGTGGCGTGCAGGTCGAAGTCGAACAGCGAGAACTCCAGCTGACGGACCATCATCAGACCGGACTGGAAGTTTTTCGCGGCGAGCATTTTCCCCAGCAGGTCCTGAGGCAGCGGTTCGCCGGTTTCGTAATGACCGGAGATCAGCGCCAGACCTTCCGGCTCCCAGCACCAGTTCTCCATGAACTGGCTTGGCAGCTCGACCGCATCCCAGGCCACGCCGTTGATGCCGGATACGCCGGCGTGTTCAACGCGGGTCAACAGGTGATGCAAGCCGTGACCGAATTCGTGGAACAGGGTGGTCACTTCATCGTGGGTCAGCAGCGCTGGNTTGCCGCTGTCGGCCGGGGTGAAGTTGCACACCAGGTTCGCCACCGGACTTTGCAATACGCCGCTGATCGTGCGGCGACGGTCACGGGCGCCGTCCATCCAGGCACCGCCACGCTTGTTGGCGCGGGCGTAGAGGTCGAAGAAGAAACGGCCGACGTGCTGGCCGTTTTCCTTGATTTCGAACAGGCGAACATCCGGGTGCCAGGTGTCGAAGCCTTTCAGTTCGGCGATTTCGATGCCGTACAGGCGCTGAACGATAGCGAACAGACCGCCCAGCACTTTGTCGATCGGGAAGTAAGCGCGAAGGGCTTCCTGGGCGACGCTGTAGCGCTGCTCGCGAAGCTTTTCACCGTAGAAACCGCTGTCCCAGCTTTGCAGGTCCGGGCAGCCTTGTTCGGCGGCGTACGCCTTGAGCTGTTCCAGATCCTGGGCGGCGAACGGCTTGCTGCGCTTGGCCAGATCGCGCAGGAAACTCAGCACCTGATCGCTGGATTCGGCCATTTTGGTGGCCAGGCTCAGCTCCGAGAAACTAGCGAAACCGAGCAGCTTCGCCAGTTCCTGACGCAGGTCGAGGATTTCTTCCATGACCGGGCCGTTATCGTTCTGACCGGCATTAGGGCCTTGGTCCGACGCACGGGTGCAGTAGGCGGCGTAGACCTCTTCGCGCAGGGCGCGGTCCTGGGCGTAGGTCATCACCGCGTAGTAGCTCGGGAATTCCAGGGTGATCAGAAAGCCTTCCAGACCTTTGGCCTGTGCCGCCGCGGCCATTTGCGCCTTGGCCGAATCGGTCAGGCCGGCGAGGGTGGCTTCATCGGTNACNTGCTTGGTCCAGGCCTGAGTGGCATCGAGCAGTTGGTTGGAGAAGCGGCTGCCCAGCTCCGACAATTTGCTCTGTACTTCGGCGTAACGCTTTTGTTCGGCTTCCGGCAGGTCAATACCCGACAGACGGAAGTCGCGCAGGGAGTGTTCCAGGATAGTTTTCTGCGCCACTTCGAAA
>Ga0065714_10065078_pt1 | contig 13185 bp, 21 predicted proteins | sample MisRhiReplicate2_FD_59101 | JGI IMG/M metagenome (GOLD analysis project Ga0065714, IMG submission 59101) | Miscanthus rhizosphere microbial communities from Kellogg Biological Station, MSU, sample Rhizosphere Soil Replicate 2: eDNA_1 v2... | ecosystem: Host-associated > Plants > Roots >... | reverse complement strand
TGCCGTTGGTCATTCCCTTGCGTTTGGCCCAACTTGAAAGCTTTTTGTCCTCATTGGCGAATCTTTCACGAGCGATTTCCTGTGCATCCAGCATCTTGCGCTCGATTAAATCCTGTTCGGTGATAGTCCAGTGCTTCTCCTGCTCTGCCGGGGTGAGCTTATTAAAATTGTTCCACGTGGAAAACTTTTTGCCGTCGCGCAACTGTTCCTCGGCGGGAAGCGCCGAGATGAGATCCATCATCTTTGTGGCGTAATCGTGGATATAGCGGTGCAATGGATTGTTCTCCTCAGCCTTGACTGCCCCCTTGGACTTCCAGAGGCGGGTGACTTCGGCAACAAACGGCAGAGCGTCACTGGCAACTTGAATGGCAATGTCAAAGCCCATCGGATCTTCATCCCTGAGCTTAGCCAATTCCGCTGGCTCGGTAAATTTTTCATAAGCGGGATCGATTGCCTTCAGGATACTTCCCATTGCCGCCTTCTCAGCAGTCGCAATGGCCGGCTGAAGCTCGCGCAAGGTTTCGTTGCGCTTTAACTCGTCAAGCTCCTTGAGCTTGGGTGTAACCTCCTCGAGTACCTCCCTCCGAATCTCCTTTTTGGTTTCGCCAAGCTCAAGGTTTATCTCAGCCCTGCGTAAGTCAGCATCTTCGTAGGTCGGAGTTGCCTTCTGGTAAAACTCGTTGTGCTCGTCCGCTTCGCCATTCCACGGTTCGCCAGGGTGGTCGCGCTTCCACTGCTTGATATAATCTTCCTCTTCTTTGACGAACTTTTTGAAATCCTCTACCAATCCACTGTACTTTTCGGGCTTGGCCTTAGCCATCACCTTGAAGGCTTCGTACTGCTCGGTGTACTCTTTGGGTGGCTTAAAATCTTCAGCCACGGATTTATCCACCTTGGCTTTCTCTTTTTCGATCCGTTCGATAGCTGCGCCCGCAGCGCGACCACCCGCATCAGCCGCAATTTCTGCGAGTCTCGTTTCATCAAGTACTGGCTTTGGTTGCGCCTTGGCTTTAAGCTTGGGCTTATGAGCTTCCGGTTCTTCTTTTGGCTTACCCTCGACCTCTTTCTCATTCTCTTTTGGCTTCTGTTCCTGTTCGGGCTTTTTGTCGTCCTTGACCTCTTTTGCCGGTTCCTCGACTTTTTCTTTCGGCTTTTTTCGTCCTGAAGCGATTTGCCCGAAGGTTTCCATCGCCTTTTCGAAAGACACCTTCTGTTCCTCGGTCTGTTTGACCGGCTTTTCCGGTTCTGCCTTTACCGGCCCGTCGATCGTAAGTACTTCGTCAGCCATAAACTATTTACTTTCATTGCACATGGTGGCCTATTGAGTCGCGCATTCACGCTTTTCCGAGATTCATGCGTTCGATTTACCACCGGCGGCGGAAACAGCCAGAACCACACTTGCCATTTTAACCGTCTGAAGAACGCTAGAATCAGTTGCCATTTATATTTAAGCTTTGCGAGCGTCATCAGTATCCTAGCTTAAGCAGCCACCAAATCGTCACCACGAGAATAATTGCAAACAGAATCATGCTCGCCGTTCGCAGGAAGTCGGGCTTGCCCGGTGGTTCACCGTTTGGCGTGTTCCATTCAGCTTTCATTCACAGTTTCTTGATAGTTTGGAACCGCTTTTTCTGTTAATCGAATTTCATCCTGAAGCCAGTCGATGTAGCTCCTAAAATCCCCAGCGTCACCATACTGCCGAAGGTTTTGTCCAGTATGTCGAACCCTGTTCTCAAGCCGCGTTCTGCGGCCATTCTCGTCATCAGGAGTTCTTTGCAAACGCATACCAAACGTTTGCCTAATCTCGGCAGCTAAGTCGTGACGCCATATCTCTTTTGCGGGATCGCAATCTTCGAGAAGATCAACCAACCGTTCGCCCTCATCTCTGGTTAGTGAAAGGTCTTTCATTTTCGACTCGAATCTTTATCTCGCTTCCATTTACGATACCAAAACGGCATGAATGCCAAGAGAGATGTATCGGTATGCCCACCGGAGCACATGCGTAATGGCTTGCCAGTCGTACCGTTCGAATAATTCACAGCATCTAGCGTAAGCTGCGGGCCGAAGCTTCGCGTAATCGTCCGCTTGTTGGTCATAATCTACGCTCATTCGACATCAAACTTTGCCATTTCAAACTGCTTCTCTGCCCGGCTCCATTCGGCAAGAACATCCAAAAATATCGTCAGCCTTGCCGCCTCAATGTTCAGTTGTCGAGCGGTGTCATGTTCTGGCCCTTTAGCTAAAATATCCAATGGCTTTTTCAGGGAAACAATGGCAGCGGTATTGATACATCCGGCGATCTTCCCACGAATAATCCGTTCGAAAATAATTTTCCCCTTGTGAGAAAGAAATTCCGCAACGGCTATTTGATCAGGCTGAGAAAGCGGTTGAGGAGTTAGGGTTAACATTTTGCAATATGGTTCACAAAGCGGCGAACGAAAATCAGTGCGATGCACCCCGACCGAATCAAACCCCTCCAAACTGCATCAACCGGCCACATTATTATGGATCTCATCATCGGACGCAGGGTTGACTGTCCTGACTTTTTATCGAGAACCATCCTGCCCCACTGAACGCGGCGAGATGGCGTATGCTTGTAGAGAAAGTCAGACTCGGATTCAGAATATCCCAGCTTGGCATCTCTTTCCCGCCTGTGTTTATCTATCCGCTCTCGCGCTTCCCGTTCTTCCAATGAACCCCGTGGAATAATTTCGAATCCTAGCCTTCGCCTCAAGTCGTCCATTTTAGGCTGGGATAAGGGCTGGGGGCTGAGGGTTAACATTGGGCATCATTCCTGGTGGTGGCATCGGCGGCACGCCCATCGGTGGACCGCCAGGGCCTTGGATCATCCCTGGCGGTGGTTGAGTGGCAGCCTGAAGTATCTGTAAAATCTTTTGAAGCGCCACGTCCTGTTCCTGATTCTTCTGCGCTTCCTGCGCGACAACTGCCTGCGTCTGCTTTATCGCTTCTTCGATTGGGGTAATCACCTTCTCTTTAAGCGTGGAAGCGAGCTGCCCCATCGAATCGTTCACAACCTGAACAGCGACCTTCTGACTGATTGCCGCCAACTGTTTAAGCAGATCTTCCTGCTGCCCTTCCTGGCCAGCCATTTCCCCTGGTGGAACATCCTTGACGATAATTTTGTATTCGCGCGGCAGACCGGCGTACTCGAACACCATGTTGAGCATGTCCGCGATCTGACTCACCCCCATCGCCTGCACGAGCAACGGTTGAGCAAGGATGGTCTCAAACATTTTAATCATCGCTGCGGCAATCTGAATATTGTTGATCCGCTTGCCGCCTTCGCGGTTGGACGTGAACCCGTCGATGTCGAGTGATTGTTTCTTCCCGCGAACACCGGCTTTAGTGCGCCCCGGCTCGGCTTCTTCTTCGACTTCAAAACCCATCGCCTTCAACTGCGCGCGATTCTTGTCATTCAACTCGCCTATCTGGGCAAAGATGTCATCATCGCTGTATGCCATCATTCCATCATACAGCGACCTCTTCCGTGCATTCATTCCATCTTCTACAAAAGAGCGAGTGTGATCCAATCTTACCGTGCTATTCCCGTGGATCGTGGTTATCTCGGTTGCACTTTGCTCGTGGACCGCAGGTTGCCCCACCTCCTGAGCAGAGAATCCCAGCATACGTTCCATCAACGAAAGCATCGTCGTAATGCCTAAAGTGATCTCCTGGATGTTATGTTTGGGAAAGGACACGTTACTGAACGCTTCATCGGTGGAATTCTGCTGCCAACTCAGTTCACGCTTCGAGCGACCGATGAACGTCAATCCGCGATAAACCGCTTCGTCTGGAGAATCGATCCGGCGAATGTCGTCCTCGCTGATCATCTCCGTGTTGTAGAACGTCACGTTGGCGAGATTCTTCTTAATCGAGTAGAGAAGCTGAGACAAATAGTTCCCCAGCATGTCCTGCCACGGCAGAAGCTCCAAAGCCAAACTCGCGTTGAGCGACCGATTGGTGTCAGCATCGTAGCCGTAGTACGACGTTGGCCGGTAGCACAGCGGTTCAGCGAAAATCACCGTATCCGTGTGGCCCATCACGAACCGGAACCACATCGGGTAATCGTAATCGCCCAATCCCCAATCGCTCGGAATTAACTTCTCAAAGTGCGGAGCGATTATGGTCGCCTTATCGTCATCAGCCGTGGAATAAACCGACACTTGTTTCTGCCGGTCCAGGTCACCGCTCCCCGGTGATGCCACACTTGGAAACGACATTTGGCACGGGTAAAGATCGTTGTAGGGATTCCAGTAATTGCTGATCCAATCGCTCGGCCCATAGCTCACCTTGTCCGTGTTGAAATAATCCTTGTTCGTCCGCACATCGCGCCAGCGCATCACGTCCCAATACCCGGCATACTCGCAACCCGTGTCCGTGTTGAGCGTCGAGGTGCGATGGGCCAGATCATAATACTGCTTGCTCGGATGCGGGATCGCCCAGCGAATGCCTTCCTTTACGATCTCCGGTTTGTCGTCCGCGCCAAGCTGTTCTTCGGTGTACCATTTCTCCATCGGGAAGTTGAGCGCGATCCCATACTGCAACATCTGGAAGATCGAATCCCGTTCCGCCATCCGGTAGCCCATCTGTGTCGTCATCACATCCACGCGGTCGGTGATGATCTCGCACTTCATCCGGTTCTTGGACGTGAGTTTCAGCGGCTCGTATTTGTAGAGCGGTGTTTGATCGATGTCGGAAAACAATTTGGCGTGACGGATCTTCGAATAGGATAAAACCAACGGGATATAAATCTGCGTGAAGGTCGGAAGATGCAGGGTCATTTCCTGCGTTCGCGTCCCCGGCAAGCAACATGGCTTTCCGAACTGGTCAACCTTGGGAACCAACAAATGAGTCAACCCCCATGACTTTGCGATCTCGACCGACTCCTGCCCGCCGAGCTTCTTAGACATCAGTCCTTCGACCAGCGTCGCTGCTGTCTGCCTAAAGGGAACGTCATACGCTCGGTCAATCGCCCACCACAACCGCGCCTCGCGCATCGATCGCGTTACACCATCCTTCACGCGCGACGAAATGCGTTCGGTCAGATCCTTGATTTTCTGCGAGGGCTGTTCAGCGGTGAAAAGTGCCTTGAGCTTCTTTGGAGTTAAGCCGGCACGTTCGAGTTGGGCAGGGGTTGGCACTTAAACGGTTATCACTCGCTTCGCCTTCTCGCGCAGCCATTCAACGGAGTCGGGGCGCATCCAGTTGTGCTTGCATTGCTCCCACTCTTTGTCGGTTTGCGGGCCATAAACTTTATCTCTCAATTCGCGGACTTCATCTTCGGTCGGTGGCTCGGTTGCCAGAACTTTAGGCATACGTCTTACCGCGCATCGGAACGCCGATTGAGGCCACGGGGGATTTGGTGGGCTTAGGAGCAGGGGCTTCTTCGGCCTCAGCTTCCTCGTCGTACGCCGCGCTCTCTACGTCCACGGTTAGCGTGTCGCCGTCGATGGCGCTGACGGTGCCGCGAAGCACGAGGGGTTCGCCGACTTTGCAATCTTGAAGGGTTTCGTACTCGCTTTTGGCGATAGAAATTTCACTCATGCTATTGCTTATACACCCCATTCAGGCAGAATGGAAAGGAAATCGGGCCGCGAGTGTTCAGCTCCGGCCCGCGACACCAACTCAACTGTGAAAGGATACACTTATGGTGCAAAAGCACTGTCTACACTGCGGGGCCGAATTTCAAGTCCAAGCTTCAAGATTTAACGAACTGAATTATTGCAGTCGGAAATGCCGGCACGAAGCGAGAGTATTAAAAAATCAAATCGAGTGTACAATTTGCGGGAAATTATTTTATGCCGCTCCATCAAGGGCAAAACGCGAACTCGTAGCCTGTAGTTCTGACTGCTTTAGGGCGAGGCGTTCGCTTTCCCCGCTTTCCGCCGAGTTTAGATTTTGGAGACACGTTGAAATTACAGGAGGATGCTGGCTATGGACCGGAGGAAAGGGACCATTTGGCTACGGTTCTTTTTGTGTAGATGTCCAAACCCACGTCAATACAACAGCTCACCGATTTTGTTGGATCTTAATGAGGGGCGAAATCCCAGATGGTTTATTCGTGTGTCACGATTGCCCCGGTGGAGACAACCCGGCTTGTGTTCGACCGGATCATATGTTCCTCGGAACGCAAGGTGACAACGTGCGGGATGCAGCGAAAAAGGGAACGATGTCGCATCTTGGTGAAACAAACAATGCAGCGAAGCTTACTGACGAAAAAGTGATCCTGATTCGCCAGCTCCATTCACAGGGAATGACTCAAGTGGCTCTCGCGAAGCAATTCGAAGTTTGGCAAGGCACCATTTGGCAAATCGTACGAGGTAACAACTGGAAGCACTTGCTTCCTGACGAGACTAAGCGAGATACTACATACAATGCCTGAATACTGGGTTCCCGATTTAATGCCGAAGCAGATGCTCTGCTTCAATAGTTATTCCCGCTATCTGTTACTCGAAGGGTGCAAGATGAGCGGAAAGACCCGCGCCGCCCTTCACAAAGTAGCGCGTCACCTTTGGGAAACTGATCGTGCCGAGGTTGGAGTATTCGTAAGGCTTACGAAAAGCGCCAAAAATTCTGGCATCTGGGAAGAACTCTGCGTGACGGTGATCGAGGAGTGGATGCGCAATTTATATTTCCACGGGAAATGGGTCAAGCCCGGCCCGCAAACCACTGACGGAATCACGAAGGTAGCATATTTCCAAGTTCGAAACATGCACGGAACAATTTCGAAGTGTTCCTTGTATAATTCGGAAGATGACACCGACGCAGAAAAACGGATAAAGGGTTGCCGCTTCTCAATGGCCTACATTCCAGAGGCGACTAATTTTAGCTCCCGTGCGATATTTGACGCCGTTAAGGTCCAACTGAGAATGTTGCATCTTCCGTACGAATGCCATCAGCTACTTTTAGACTGTAATCCAGCAGAAGAAGGCGAGTCGTCGTGGCTGTACAAACTGTGGATGCGTGAGAAATTTCTTCCAGCAGAAACTCCCGGCCAAAAAGCTTTCAGAGATCAATTAGAGTCCATCCATTTCGAAATCTCGGACAATACTAAAATCGATCCACGCGAATTTGAAGACCTAAAGGCGTCGTACGAGTACAACCCCGATCTCTACGCAAGATATATTGAAGGCAAGTGGACTGCTACGACCACGAACAGTCATTTCGCTGATGTTTTCGTAGAAAATATTCACGTTATAGGTGAAGCCACTTCTCCCAACAAGGACAACTGGGAAATGTTGGTCCCATCGGACAACTCTACAGAGTTTATCGGATCGTTCGATCCTGGCGACGTTAACCATAGCTGGCATCTGTTCGTAAAACGAATTGTCGGCAATGCAGTCAGCTTCGACGTGATCGACGAACTCGTTTTTCTCAAGACCAAAATCAGCATCGAGGACTTTACGTTCTTGGTGATCGAAAAGATGGATTACTGGCAGGAGTACATGCAACGCGAATACGGACAGAGAGAACTCATCTGGCGTCACTGGAGCGATGACAGTGTATTCAACTTTTCCAGTGCCGCTAACTCCTACGACGCCCTGATAATCCGCAACGTAAGCGAAGGCCGGATCAACCTGCTGGCCGCGAACAAAGCGAAAGGTGCGGTGAGACTTCGTGTTGAACTCCTGCGAAAGTTTTTATTCCAGAAGCGGATTTTCTTCTCGGCTCAATTGTTCGAGACAATCCGTATGCTAAAGGGATTGAAAAGAGGCCCATCGAACGTGAATTTCATCGACCCACTCGATCCACTCAAACACATCTTCGACTCACTCACCTACGGCCTCATGGGCGAGGCTCCAATGGACGCGCAAAACCGCTCCCGCCCGAAGGTCGAGAAGCGTTCGTCAGTTGTGACAGTAGGGGTTTGAATTGCGGCTGAAACAAGACAACGCATCCGGTGACGTAATTAAAAAACTCGTTAATCGCCTGCGAAGGCTTTTCTGAATCCAACGGTGGAATCGGCATGGGTTGGACATCGTTTGTCATACCGCAAACCCCGGTGCCGATTCGCTTTCAATCTTAAAGTAGTCCGGGTAGTGATACATCGCTAAAGCCGAAGCACGCTCATCAACGGTCATACCGCGTAACAAAACAAGGCAGGCTCGCTCAGCCGTCAATCGTCCCGGCGAGACATCTCTTTTGTATTCGTCCGAATCGATGTACCCGGCACAGAGCGTCATGAAGCCATTATCGATGTTGAAGTCATCCAGAATGACGTGCAGTCCGCCACCTGCACCGTGGCACTCGTAAACGTCTCCGATCAACTCAACGGCTCTGCGAGTGCGCTCGTTATCAATCGTAGGCGCACCGCGATCTCTCCAGCAATTTACGCACATAAAGCTATTAGCATCATGGTTGACACCCAGACAGGAATCAACCATTATTTTCGCATGACGGAGCGTCAACTAAAAGCCTACGCGAATCGCCGGCAAGGAGTAGCCGTAACGCCATCGAGGAAGCATCAGACAAGCAAAGCGTGGAAAGCCCGCAACCCCGGCTGGTGGAAGGGCAGAAAGTATGTGCAGCTTTTGACGAGCGCGTTGGTGCGCGGGAATCCAAACTCCAAAGTGTTCAAAGATGCTGGCATGACGTGGGACGAATGGTTTTGCGGATTGTCCTTTGAAGTGCTGAGCAATGGAACTGGGCCGCTGGCCAAAGCTCTTGCCAACGGATCGAAATTGGTCCCCATCAAAAGCTGGCGCGAATTCGACAAAGATCCCGATCGGGTGAAGGCGTTTTTAGCGCCGGGGAATTTCAAGCTGGTGCAGAAATGAGAAGCGGCCCCGCATGACAACGGGGCCGCGTATCAACAAACCAATCTGCCACTAGGCACCCGCGAAAGCTTCTCAAAGTCCGCTCATTTGTCAAACGGTTTGAAATGTTTGCCGAGCGCGTAATGAAATTTACAAAACCATTTTCCGCAACGTTTGGCCAGTTTCGTGGGCATGGCTTTACATTCAACGATCTCAGCTTTAACGACGCTCATCCACTCGCAGGATTTAATCTTGGCGCTCATGATTTCACGCACTATTGATTTCAACAGTTCCTCTCCACCCGATATTCATAATACCGTTTGCTATTCTCCACCGAAGAAATGAGGACAAAAGACCTTTCCAGAGAAGCCGACTAAAATTGGCCCGCGAATTACACGATGGGCAAGCACTGATCAGATTTGTTTCTACGCAGTTCTTTTTGTCGTAGTCAATATGGTGAACGCAAACTTTTGAACTGGTCGATCTGCACATTGGAACGGCACAAGTAAAACCATCACGATGGAGGATCTTTCGCCTTATATCGTAAAAAGATGCCGGGTATTCTTCGCTTCGCGTGCCGCCATTCCAATTTGGATTTCTTTCCCCTGAGTGCCTTTCAGACCTCCACGTAAACTGGCATTTACGAGAACAGAAATGCACAACCCTTGCTCGCGCCGGTGGCAACTCAAACGTCTGACTGCACCAGCGACACACCTTCTCAACCCATTCCTTCTTGCGAATACCCTTTGTGCTATTAGAAGCTTTCTGGAAGTCATTCCAACATTTCAAAGAGCAACACTTGGCTTTCGCCGCTCTGCATGGCCTCACTTGGAACTCAGATCGACAAACCATGCACGCAAGAATTCTCTCTCCACCTTTCCAGTTTGGATTTTCGCTGCCAAATCTCATATGCTGACAACCGATTCTTCCCACCCCGTCACAGATCGCTTTACTAGAACAAATTTGACTTGAGGAAACAAACGCGCCGCCATCTTCAGCTTGATCCATCCATCTTCACGGATAAATTTCCCCTTGGTCTCGAACAATGCTAACCGCCCGTCAAGTGACCAAAAAGAGAAATCGGCTGTGTAGGTACAGCGATGGGCGAGCTTGAGCGTCACGTTTTGTATGCCAATTCTTTCGGCTCCGAACTTCGCACGCAGATATGCCAGATACGCTCGCTCCAATTTATTGAGCTTTTCCTCATCAGTCGAGACGCGGGATTCTTTTGTCATCGCTTGAAGGCTTTCGCTTAGGCGATCCTTATCCGATGCCTCAATCGGGCACGGAAGCTTTGTGCGCCGAGCCAGAAAAGCGTTGTAGGTTGCAGTATCCCAGTTAGGCATAAATTGGTTTTCCCTGGCCGAATTGTCCCCGTGAATTTCGCAGCTTGAGACTTCCGACTCTAAAAACATCCAAGCCTTTGTGGTGTCTGTAAATGACCATCCCCCTCAAACAACAGGTGTGGCCTTTTTCGCCTTTGCCAGTTCTCTCTCTTTTTTAGCTTCTTCGCGAGCCAGCCGTCTCAGTTCGTCTAATTTTGCAGAATCGAAAATTTCCTGTTCGCGTTCGGCCTTGGTTGGCTTAGTACTTAATGGCGTGCCTTCAAAGAGGAGGTCCACATAAGCTCGCGTCATTTGTTCCCGTGTGCCATCGCTAGTCCAGAAGCCGGGATTTAGAATCTTGCGTGATAATCGAATTGCCGCATCCTCGATCTGCGTGCGGGAGGATACGGATGGAATCGGATCAACAAATTGGACGAGGGAAGGTTCCTTAGCAACGACGACGCACAGGCCATTCTCGCGCAATAATTCAATATCCTTTTCGGACACCGCTTGTGGGGGCAGGATGATGATTGGCTTCATTGTTTGAGGGGGATGGCGGTCATGGTTTCCACAATTCGGGCGTTACATCGAGTTTCCGTTCCACGGTTACGAGTGTGTCATTGTGATGACCGCCGTGGGGTATCAGCACCACTTCCAGCATTTCAAAGTCACGCCCGACACCGATGCCGTTAGAGTTCCAGCCAAAAGTCAGCACCAATCCACCCGGTTTCACGATTCTAGCCACTTCGTCATATACGGGCGTCAGTGCGATTACTCGCTCGGTTCCGTAACCTTCGTAGCTTATCGTGCGTTGATGCATCGAATAGGGCGGGTCAAGCAACACCCCGCACAGCGAGTTCGCATCGAACCCCTTCAGAAATTCCACGGCATCCATGTGGCTTGTCGCATTGGTCTGCGGGTTTATGTCGTTCGTGTGTTCCGCAGGACTTCGGTCGTTTGCGAAGGGGTCAGCCCAGCCTTTACCAGATTCCATGAAGCGCCGTAGCAGACATTTCACCGTTGGAATTCTGAACGTATGCTTGTGCGGCATGTCCCACACTCTCACCAATCTCACGCCGCCAAATAAAGCGACGGACTCCCGTTGGGTTGGCTGGGCGGTCATGATTTCAAGTCTTCATCAACTAATTTGACTATCGTCATGCCAAGAGAGGTTATCGCATTGTGCACGGCCTCCTGTTTGGTTTTCCCAAGACCAATGACGCCGCCATTGCTATCAGGAGTCCACACTGCAAAGTCGCCATCCTCTTCTTCCACGATTTCGTAATCCAGAGGCTCTAATCGAGCTAATTCTTCAGGCGTCATAGTGAGGTTGGCTGGGCGTTGGTCATTTTTCCAAAGGCATTTCCTGCTGCTTTTCCGTCATTCCGCGAAACGTCAGAAACGCGATCGCCGCCGTGCAATCGCACTCGGCAACGTCGCAGGCAAAGACGGCAAGGTCGCTAACGATGCCGGCATCTTGCAGAGCATTCATCGACTCGATCTCGTTGAGGGATTTGGCGCGGAGGTGGTGTTCAAGGGTGTTCACGCCCACACTCCGTCGGGATACTCCTGCTTTAGCGCATTCATGTTTCGCCGGATGTAATCCGTGACATTTGACTGCTTGTCGTCCTTGAGTCCGTTCTGCCAGAGGTAATGCAGGTAGCTTGCTGGAACATCCTGCATGAACACGCCTCGGTGTTTTCCAAATGGCATTTCGTCAGTGTCCGAGAGCACCTTCATTGTTCCACCTTCAGAATTGCGCGCGCGAATGTCTCAAGGTTGAGCGCGACTGTTTCTTGCGTGGTCCACAAACGGTCATCAGCAGCCCATTCTTTAATGAGTGCCTGCCGGGATTGACTTAACGGAATCAGGCCAGCGGGAGTTTCGAATCGTTCTCGCCAAGCTGACAAACGTCCATCGCCGTAATCAACGCGATACGCTCCGCAAATCCGACACCATCTGACTGAGTGTTCCGGCCAGTCGCCTTCGAGGATGTCAAATGTTACTTGGTCGGCGGGATGTTGACATTTCATATCTTTTTGTCTCGCGGGCGGGGGTTGGGGGTTATCATCGGTTTGCTCTCGGAGCATACCGCACAATGCGGCCGTTGATTTTGTGTGAGCCGTCTTGACCGGCACCAATCGCCCGGCCCTCACACGTCGCGCAAATCACAGCGTCATTAGGCACCAGAGAGAAAAAATGCCCACCTCCCCTGTGCATTTCTTTGCTACCGGCAAAGCCAACTTGACCGCACCACATTCGGATCGCTGTGTGTTTGTATTCACCGTCAAACAAGTGATGCTGCGCCCATCGCACCCGGTGCATGTAGTTGCCAACCGAGCTTCGAAAGTAGGGCAAACTTTTGCTGAGAGTGATTATGCCGCTACGCGGGTTTTGGTACGCGTATGGATTGACACGGGGAGATTCGAGGTTGACTTTGCGCCCCGCCAGATCGCTCGCTTCCAGTTGCTCGGCGTTCATGGTTTCTTTCCGGCCATCTCTCGTTGGTCAAACAGTTCCTCTTTCAAAAACAGCTTGAACTCGCCGAACATTTTCGCGGCCTTCGGTCCGTGCTCCAGGCAATAGCCCGCTTTCTTGATCATCCCGACCGCTGGCGAGGAACACTGCTTCCACGTTGGCGAGAGCAGCCAGTTGCAGGGAACTCGCTTCATATCGCAAACCCTGCCTCGTTGGGCACCTGCAATTCTGGAAAATCCCTGTTCCAGCCCGCTTCGATAAGCAGCTCGCGATATTCTGGAATCACCATAAATGCAGCGTGCACGTCTTTTGGATCAAGCCCATTGTTCAGCACGATCCACCAAGCCTCCATGAACAGGTTCAGCAACCGCTGTTCTTTAGTCATCCGCTCCCATCCTGAATTGCAAGCTCCAGTCGTGGATGACAAACTCAGCTTGTCGCACATCCGCGTCCTGTCTGGATGAAGAACGACTACAATCCTGCCGTCGCCGTGACGTTTTGAATTCCATGCAATCATCGCGTGCTTGATTGGAATGTCGGCCACACTCCCGTATATGATTTAAGCCGATCAAAATTACAAGAAAATTATTGATATTTTCATACCG
>Ga0065714_10065077_pt1 | contig 13190 bp, 9 predicted proteins | sample MisRhiReplicate2_FD_59101 | JGI IMG/M metagenome (GOLD analysis project Ga0065714, IMG submission 59101) | Miscanthus rhizosphere microbial communities from Kellogg Biological Station, MSU, sample Rhizosphere Soil Replicate 2: eDNA_1 v2... | ecosystem: Host-associated > Plants > Roots >... | reverse complement strand
TTACCTCAAAATACAGTGCAGTAAAGAAATCTGCACAGCCTAATGATCCTCCTGGGTGACCAGATTGGCAGGCGTGTACCATTCTAACAATATCCCTTCTTACCTGAGAAGCAATATCTTCTAATTCATTAATAGTTGTTTGGTTCATTTAACAAAATTTGGATTGTGTTGAATTTTCCGGAAAAGTGGCCTAGCTGTTTAAAAAATAAGTGGCATTACTCCAGTTCCGAAAATTACTACTTATAACTGAATTATTAAAAAATAAACGTCAAAAAAACGTTTATTAAATTATATATTTGTTATAACCAAAAACAAAAAAATGAAACAAGGACTTTTAATTGATATGGACGGGGTCATTTACAGCGGAGAGGAGCTCATTCTTGGCGCTGATAAATTTATCGACAACCTGATCAAAAAAGATATACCATTTACGTTTATGACCAACAATAGCCAGAGAACTAGCTTGGAGGTTAGACGCAAGCTAAAGGGGTTGGGTATAAAAGTTGAAGACCGACATATATATACCAGTGCTATGGCAACAGGAAAATTTTTATCTGACCAGAATCCGGCAGCCACCGCGTATGTACTGGGAGAAGGAGGGCTAATCAGTAGCCTGCATGAACATGGGATCACCCTGGTAAACACAGATCCTGAATACGTTGTACTTGGTGAAGGAAGAAATTTTACACTGGAAATGGTCCAGCGCGCCGTGGATATGATTTTGGCTGGAGCCAAGTTCATCACGACAAACCGTGACCCTTCACCTAAAAAGCCAGGCTGGAATAACCTTGGCATTGCGGCTACGACTGCTATGATTGAAGAGGCAAGCGGACGACAAGCCTTTGTCACCGGCAAGCCAAGTCCGGTAATGATGCGCTCAGCCCGTAAATTCCTGGGACTGGAAACTGCAGAAACCACCGTAATCGGGGATACCATGGAAACTGATATTCAGGGCGGTGTGCAAATGGGGTATAAAACCATATTGGTGCTATCAGGCATTGCCAGCAAAGATTCACTAAGTCACTACGCTTTTAAACCTGATTTAATTGCAAGCTCGGTCGATGAAATAACCATTCCCTTAAGCTGGTGGTAAATCCAAATCGAACTTAATCGAGCTGCTGAATAGTATAAAAAACATCAAAAATCAATAGGTCTGAACCAGACCATTTTTTTTAACCGAAAATATAAACGTTAACTAGACATTTATAAACAGTATGAACACAACAAATTATGTAATCGGAGTGGATTACGGCACAGACTCAGTACGCTCTGTACTGGTCAATACTGCAGATGGAAAGGAAATTGCTTCCTCCGTCTTTCAGTATCCCAGGTGGAAACAGGGGCTTTATTGCAAACCCTCCGTCAACCAGTTTCGACAACATCCTCTTGACTACATTGAGGGACTGACTTTCACGATAAAAGACTGCATTGCTCAAGCAGGCGGAGCGAATATTGCCGCATTGATCAGGGGAATTTCAGTGGATACAACAGGATCCAGCCCTGTAGCCGTTGACCAGACGGGAACACCATTGGCACTTAGAAAGGAATTCGCTGAGAATCCCAATGCCATGTTTGTTTTGTGGAAGGACCATACCGCGGTAGAAGAAGCAGCTGAGATCAACAGGCATGCAGCCCGATTTCCCGTCAACTATTTAAAATATGTGGGTGGTATTTACTCATCTGAATGGTTCTGGGCAAAACTTCTTCGTACACTCAGATCTGATAATAATGTACGGAATACTACTGTCTCCTGGGTAGAGCATTGTGACTGGATTCCTTTCCTGCTCTGCGGTGGGACTCGTATTGAAGAAATGAAACGCAGCAGATGCGCGGCGGGACATAAAGCATTATGGGCAGAAGAATTTGGCGGTCTGCCGCCTGAGGACTTTTTTGTTTCCCTAGACCCCCTGCTGGCTGGTTATAGGGAATTGATGGCCACCGGCACCTATACGGCTGATACTTCAGCCGGGAATTTAAGCCCGCAGTGGGCTGAAAAACTCGGTTTGTCTACCAATGTCGTTATTGGAGTGGGAGCCTTTGATGCTCACATGGGCGCAGTGGGTGGGCAAATTGAGCCGTACTACCTCAGTAAAGTAATGGGAACCAGTACCTGTGATATTCTGGTGGCACCAAACCAGGATCTGGAGGGAACACTGGTTAGAGGAATTTGCGGACAGGTGGATGGTTCAGTTATCCCTGGGATGGTGGGTTTAGAAGCCGGTCAGTCTGCTTTTGGAGATGTTTATGCCTGGTTCAAACACCTCATCAGCTGGCCCTTAGAGCACCTACTTACGGCATCTCAACACATTGATCAGCAAACTGCTATAGCTTTGAAAGAGGAAATCAGCCTTAAAATTATTGCAGAACTGAGCAAGCAGGCCGCCGAATTACCTGATAACGAAGAATTTGAGCTGGCTTTAGACTGGCTCAACGGCAGGCGTACGCCTGATGCCAACCAGGAGCTTAAAGGTGCAGTTATTGGTCTGAGCCTAGGTACAGATGCTCCCCGATTTTTCCGTGCCCTGGCAGCGGCGACCTGCTATGGAGCAAAAAACATTGTCGATCGTTTTAAAGAACAAGGTGTACCTGTGCAGGGGATCATCGGGATCGGTGGTGTGGCTAAAAAATCACCCTATATCATGCAAATGATGGCTGATGTACTGGAAATGCCTATCCGTATTCACCGTTTTGAACATACCTGTGCGTTGGGAGCGGCGATGTTTGCATCTGTTGCAGCCAATATTCATCCGGATATTCAGACAGCTATGAAGGTGATGGGAACCGGCTTCGAAAAAGAATATCATCCTGATCTTAAGCGAACTGCGGCATATCGTCGACACTACCAGCAATATCTTTCATTAGGCCGATATATTGAAAAACACAGTAAAAAAGAACTAAATCAATATCAATAATGAGCAACTATCAGCATATCAAAGAACAAGCTTATTTGGCAAATATGCAATTACCAAGGTTAAACCTGGTGTTGTTTACTTTCGGAAATGTCAGTGCAGCAGATCGGGACAAAGGGGTTTTCGCCATAAAGCCCAGCGGGGTTCCATATGACAAATTAAAAGTTGAGGATATGGTAATCGTTGATTTTGATGGAACCACTGTAGAAGGAACGCTCCGTCCCTCCTCGGATACCAAAACCCATGCAGTACTTTACAAACACTGGGGGGACATCTGTGGAATTGTACACACACATTCTACCTATGCAACTGCTTGGGCCCAGGCTCAGTCGGACATTCCCATTTTTGGCACTACACATGCCGATCACCTGACAACGGATATTCCATGTGCAGCACCAATGAGCGATGAAATGATTACTGGCAACTACGAATATGAAACAGGCTTTCAGATCATCAATCACTTTAAGGCTTTGGGACTCGACCACCGCGAGGTAGAAATGATCCTGGTTGGCAACCATGCGCCATTTACCTGGGGAAAAACTGCTGAAAAAGCGGTCTATAACAGTGCTGTATTAGAATCAGTCGCGCAAATGGCGCTGTTCACCAGGCAGATCAATCCCCAGGCGCCAAGGCTTAAGGACGCACTGATTAAAAAACATTTTGAGCGCAAGCATGGGCCTGACAGTTACTACGGACAATAATTACATACTAAAGAAATAAAATACCATCAAATGATCAATTTAAAAAACTTAGAAGTCTGGTTCATTACCGGAACTCAGCATTTATACGGTGAGGAAACCCTAAAAAAAGTTGCAGAGCATGCTCAACAGGTTGCTGAGTCACTGCATCACGCTGGACAGATCCCTGTTACAGTGGTTTATAAACCGATCGTGAAGACTCCGGATGAGATCTTCCAGACCCTTCAGCAGGCCAATTCATCACCGGAATGTATTGGGGTAATTACCTGGATGCATACTTTTTCCCCTGCCAAAATGTGGATCAGGGGGCTTAATATTCTTCAAAAACCCCTACTCCACCTACATACACAATTCAACCGAGATATTCCTTGGGACAGCATTGATATGGATTTCATGAATCTGAACCAGAGTGCGCACGGAGATCGGGAATTTGGGTTTATCATGTCCAGGATGCGCAAGGACCGTAAGGTAGTTGTAGGTCATTGGCAGGATGATGAAGTACTGGAACAGATCAGCACCTGGAGTCGTGCTGCCGCTGGCTGGCATGACTGGCAGGGAGCTAAGTTCGCACGGTTTGGTGACAACATGCGTTATGTTGCTGTTACCGAGGGCGACAAGGTGGAAGCGGAGATGAAATTCGGCTTTTCAGTCAATACTTATGGCATAGGAGATTTGGTTGCAGTGATCAACAGCGTGGAGGAACAGGCTATTCAGGAGCTGCTCCGAGAATATGAGGATAGTTATCATATGGACGCCAGTCTACTCGTAGGTGGTACCCAGCACGATCATGTTTATCAGGCAGCTAAAATAGAACTTGGCTTGCGCAGGTTCCTGGAGGAAGGGAATTTTAAAGGTTTTACGGACACATTTGAAGATCTGCATGGGATGATCCAGCTACCGGGCATTGCCGCCCAACGCCTGATGGCTTCAGGCTATGGGTTTGCAGGCGAAGGTGACTGGAAAACGGCTGCCCTGGTAAGAGCCTGCAAAGTCATGGGGGCAGATCTTGAAGGAGCCAATTCGTTTATGGAAGATTATACTTATCACTTTAACCCCGAAAATCCAATGGTGCTGGGCTCTCATATGCTGGAGGTTGACGCGTCCCTGGCAAAAGGTAAGGCCAGTCTTGAAGTCCATCCATTAGGTATTGGTGGAAAATCAGATCCGGCACGTCTTGTCTTTAATGTCGCTGGTGGCCCTGCATTGAATGCTTCATTAATAGATATGGGCAATAGATTCCGCCTATTGATCAATGAAGTTCAGGCGGTAGAGGCTGAACATGAATTGCCTAAACTACCTGTTGCCAGGGTATTATGGAAACCGCTTCCTGACATGAAAAATGGTTGCGCAGCCTGGATCTATGCGGGAGGTGCACACCACACTGCTTATAGCCAAAACTTAACCACCAAACATTTGCAGGACTTTGCAAATATAGCAGGACTTGAATACATCAATATCGGAGCAGAAACCAAGCTGGATCAGTTCAGAAATGAGCTCCACTGGAATGAGATGTTCTATAAATAGACCACCACTTAACCAAATAATGTATGAATAATAGTTTAGTGACTACCGATTATGTAGTCTTTATCATTTACTTTTTAGTAGTCTCCAGCTACGGGTACTACGTCTACCGCCAACGAAAAAAAGGCGAACATGATGCCAAGGCATTTTTTCTGGCCGAGGGCACACTTACCTGGTGGGCGATCGGCGCCTCACTGATCGCCTCCAATATTTCTGCTGAGCAATTTATCGGAATGAGCGGAGAAGGTTTTTTCCTTGGAATCGCTGTTGCTGCTTATGAATGGATCGCCGCTATTGCACTGATCATTGTGGCTGTCTGGTTTATTCCGGTTTACCTTAAAAACAAGATCTACACGATGCCACAATTTTTAAAGACCAGATATAACGAATCCGTAGCTTTGATCATGGCTGTATTCTGGTTGTTCCTATATGTTTTCGTGAACCTGACCTCAATACTTTACCTTGGAGCGGTAGCCATCAACGGCCTTACAGGTGGTGATTACCTGCATGTCATTATGATTGGTCTTGCGGTATTTGCACTGGTTATTTCTCTCGGCGGAATGAAAGTTGTCGCCTACACCGATGTGATCCAGGTTGCCGTATTAATCTTTGGCGGTTTGGTTACGACCTATATCGCATTAACTGTGGTTGGGCAGAAGTTTGGTGTCGGCAGCAATGCCATTGCCGGGTTCAACGTACTTATGGAGCAGGCTCCTGAGCATTTTAAGATGATCATTCCAAAACCTACAGAAAATTCCACTCAGAATGAGATCAGCAAATACCTGACTTTTCCTGGCCTGGCCTCTTATGTAGCTGGTATCTGGATCATCAACCTGAACTATTGGGGCTGCAACCAATACATTACTCAGAGGGCTTTGGGAGCAGATCTGCAAACAGCCAGAACCGGAATTCTTTTCGCCGGCTTTTTGAAGCTGCTAATGCCCTTGATCGTGATGCTCCCTGGTATTGCGGCTTATGTATTATATAAAGGCGGTCACCTGCCACAATTGGTTGGGGGAAAAGATGGCGCTTATTCTGCAGTGCTAACATTCTTACCAACGGGGCTAAAAGGGCTTTCTGTAGCGGCACTGACTGCTGCTATTGTCGCTTCTCTTGCCGGCAAGGTGAATAGCATCTCAACAATTTTTACGCTCGATGTTTACGCTAAATATTTTAAAAAGGAAACTGAAGAAAGAAACCTGGTGTTTGTAGGGCGCGCTACCGTTTTTGTTGGGATGATCCTTGCTGTGCTATTTACCTGGAACGATTTGTTAGGAATAGGAGGAGAAGGTGGATTCACCTTTATTCAAAAGTATACCGGATTCATCAGCCCGGGTGTTTTTGCAATGTTTATCCTGGGGATGTTCTGGAAAAGGACTACCGGCAGTGCTGCGATTGCCGGCGTATTGTCAGGATTTTTATTCTCGGTATTCTTCAATGAGCTGGCTCCGCGAATGCTTGGCAACAATACGTTCTTGTATACTGCATACCCTAATGGCGCGGGAGGTTATGAAATACCTTTCCATATTTGTATGGGTTTATCTTTCGGTTTTACCATGCTGATTATGATTGGTATGAGTCTGGCCGGACCAAAGGTCAATCCTAAAGCTTTTGAGCTAGACACAGAAATGTTCAAAGTCAGCAAATCTACTATGGTACTCATAGTGTTGACGCTGATGATCATTGCGGCCTTGTATGTTAAATTCTGGTAACCGATATTATTTCTGAGAGATGATTAAAAATAACCTGTTTTTTCCAATAATCTCGCTATCCTAAATTCAGTGATATGTTCAGACCAGCAAAGCTTTTTATTTCAAGCGCTTCAAAGGAAGAAATCGTAAAAAAACAACTGAACTGCAGTCCTTTAGGAGGATTTCGTAACGATAGCCGAGTAGTGGCTGTTCAACCGAAAAAGTAAATTTTACTGTTATGTATATGCGAAACTTCATAAAAAGGCTCACTGTGGCAATAACAGCTACTAAAACTCCAACTGCTGTAAAATACTTTCTCGATCCTCGGGGAAGCAGGCAGTTCACCAAAATCCCGTTTTCGCCTGACAAGGTTTTGTTTGGAAAGTACCACTTACCTATAGAAAAATTTGGAGTTTGGGCGCATTGGGGGCCGCCAGGAACTTTGTTTTTTTCATTAAAATGCTTAGTTATTTAAACAAGAAGCGCATACCGACTGGTATGCGCTTCTTGTTTAAAAACCAAATTATCGCAGTCAATACAGATCTTTTCATAAAATTGGTTGTGATAGACACAACGTAACAACTATACCTGTAAATGACTTGTTTAAGAAAGTAAATGAGAAACAACTTTTTTAGAAAGCTATTGCAATATCCGCTAACGGCGATATTCGCTCATGATTTGCTATAGCTTCCTCAACCAGATATTACGATAGCTGATCGGTTCACTTTTATCTCCATGGCTCTGTAATTTAATTGGTGAAGCGCCATGCATTCTGTATGTCGGCTGGCCAATATAAGGCGTATCCCCTTTGAGTATGGTCGCATTCTGTACGAGAATGCCATTGTGAAAGACTGTTGCCACAGCCGGCGACTTTACCGAACCGTCCTCGTTAAAACGGGGAGCCGTCCAGGCGACATCATATGTCTGCCACTCTCCAGGTTTTAAACAGGCATTTACCATCGGTGGTGATTGTTTGTAAAGACTACCTGCCTGTCCGTTTACATAGGTTTTATTGGTGTAGTTGTCCAGCACTTGCAACTCATATCCACCAGCACCCCAGGGAAGTGCAGCCAAAAATATACCGCTGTTACCTCTGCCCTGGCCGCTTCCTGTTATATTTTCCGGAATCCTATATTCAATGTGAAGCTGAAAATCCATAAATTTTTCTTTCGTTTGGATATCACCCACGGACTTATCTACCGTCATGATCCCATCAGATAAATTCCATTTTTTTTCTGAAGCAGCATTACCGGAGTTCGCCCACTGATCCAGATTTTTTCCGTCAAAAAGAACTATGGCATCTGAGGGTGCTGCTCCTGACACCTTAGCCGGACTTACTTTCACAGGTACAGGGGTCCATATTTCCGTATCTTCCGGCTTAGCCGGTTGCTGTGCCCGCACTATTAGTGCATTGGCCGTAAGCATTGCAACAATTATTAATGATCGTTTCATATTTTCTATTGATTTTCTTTAGCTATTGATACATTATTTATTTAAGGATCTGATCCAGGTCGCAATTTTGGTAACCTCATCTTTTGGAACATTGGTCATAGGCGGCATCGGTGTGGAGTAATCCGGCCAGTGCTCCGGTTTAGGTGTATAAATCAGGCTCGTTAGTTCCTCCACCGTATAATTTTTGGCTGAGATTTCCTTGAAAGAGGGTCCAACCTGTCGCTTCTCTGAATTGTGACAAGCCAGGCAGGTATTTTTAGCCAGAAGACCTTTCACCTGGTCGTAAGTTGGAATTTTCACCGTTGATGTTTTTTTGCCGGATGATGAATTTATGCTTTGGCTAGGGTGCAGGGTTTTAGTTGTAGATGAATTCCTGGTACTTACTTCGGCAAGACTAAGTGCCTTCCCTTCCGGGATATTATTTAAGGTATAATATGCTGTTGGATGTACCAGGTTATAGTAGTTCTCCTGAGAGCGAATGCCGTTCAACGTGATGTTGTGAATATATCCTTTGCGCAAGTTGGCTACAATAATTCTGGCAGTCAAGCCATCAGCTGAAACGCGAACACCTTTAACACTACACTTCTGGTTATTTACCGGTGGACTGCCATACACACTGTGGTATTTGTAAATAAAGCTCTCCACTGAATAAGAGGCAAGATCTAAGGCGTATTTTTTATCAACAGGTTTCGTAAATTCTATCTCAAATCCATCAGGCATGGCCTTGACGCTAAGCATTTCAAAAGGGATTTTATTATTCCACACCAGTCGCTGGATCCCTTCTGTAGCCTCGCCGGCCGAACCCCATCCCCTGTTGGTCTCGCCAGCGAACAATGATCCGTCCTTGCCCCAGGCCAGACGCACGATACCCGATTGAAACCCACTTCTGAAAGGCCATGCGGCTCCCTGATACTCACCGTTTACCTTTTCCATAAATACACGACTAACCATGCTCTGCCCCTGATCGCCCACCAAAAGCTGGCCAGCGAAAGGGCCAAAAGTACCCGGAGGAATTTTTACGATTTCCGAATTTGAAATGCCCAGGATTCCGTGAGGCAGCCATACCGATGGTATCTGGAGTTCAGGAAAGTTCTTCTTCATGTCAAGCTCTGTTACTACCTTTGCATTCACATCGTTCTCTGGTTTAACACTGTTTCCCTTGTTGTCGTAAATCATCTTTGTTTCATTCTTAGCAAAGAACTGTTCTGTGCTCAGTTTGAGTGGAGATTGTGGCAGATTGGTCCAGACCAGGCTAGCTGGGTGTCCCATAAATGCGCCTTTTTTCACTTGCATGATACTTCCAGAACCAACCCAGTCACCCTGATTATCGGTATAGAACAGCTGATCATCAATCATACTGATCCCACAAGGTGAGCGCATACCCACAGCCCAGGGTTCAACCCTTCCATCTTCAAAAATATGGAGTGCCCAGCCTCTCCAGGGAACCATACTTTTTGGATTCCACCAGGTGGGTGGAAATCCAAGATTTAGGGTCACAAAAAAGGATCCGTCAGCAGCAAGTTTAGGCCCAAAGCTATATTCGTGGTAATTTCCAGACAGTGGCCAGGCATAAATGGTTTCAAAATCATCAGCCATTCCGTCGTTGTCCGTATCGGTCATTTTGGTAAGCTCCCCGCGCTGAACGCAATAAAGTGATCCGTCTTTATAGGCAATTCCCAACACCTCGTGAAGGCCTTCGGCAAATTTTTGAAATGTTGGTTTCAGTGAAGAAGGGTTTTTCACAATGAAGACATCGCCCCTCCTGGTGGTGACCCCTAAATCCCCATTGGGCAGGGTACACAGTCCGCCGACTTCCAGTATTGCTCCTTCTGGAGCGGCTACTTTCATGATCTTAAAATAATCATCTTCCTTTGGGGATTCTGCCTGCGCCAGGCATGTGAATGACATCAGTATAAATGTCATCATTAACAGGTACGAAGAAACACCTTTTTTATCATATTTGAAATACATATTCATCAGGCTACTGGTTAAAAAGAATTGAGTAAATGAGCTTACTTTGGATGGGTACCAGAAGTTCCAGGCTTCCCTGTACTTTCCGGATGACAGGTTTCAATGACATTTCTTTCCCAACTGTAATAGAGTAAGCATTATTGGCAATGGCATAGCTGCCGTCCCCCTTCTGTTCAATAGCATTTGCCCTGGCAATACAGAAGTATAAATCATTGGCGCTGCCCAGCAGTTCAATTTCACGGCGAATGCCTTGACCACCCTCAATCACCCTGGTTGCATCCTTAACACTCAATCCGTATGTCTGGTATTTGAACACCGGCAGACCTGATGCATCAAGCGTGTAGCCTTTCGGCTTAAAGCCTGATCCGGTGGTGTCTTTTTTAAATTCACTTTGTGGTGTAGCTAGCTGCTGAATCTGTGGTATTGCATCCCCGATCTGGATTGCTTTTGCGAGTGGCCGTGATGAACCATCACCCCTGTCGTGCCACATGGGTGTTGCATCCAGAAATCCTCCTTTCCACAACAGCACTAATTGACCATTGTCTGCATCATAGGTATAATGCACTTGCATCGGACTACCTATACTGATGGCATGGGTAACCCGTTTACCACCATCAAGATCGATAAAACTCCGGAGCAGGATATTGCGTTCTGCCTTAATGATTATTGGGTCGACTTTCGTCTCCTGCGCAACAGCCGACTGGCCCATTAGAAAACAAAATGCCGATGCACCGGCAACAAAAAAATAAGAATATAAATTCATGCTTATCTGTATAATATTTGGTTAATTAAGCGTGTTGGTTTAATGGAATTTTCAAAATTAGACTACTGACTAGCACATGGCTTATCAATAGTATACTGGTTTCTTTCCTTATATCGCTGAACATTAATTAACAGCGATCTTCAGCTTTTGAGAAATATTACCTGAAGAATTTCCCAATTGGAGCATAAAGTCCCCTGCCTCAATGTTCCAATCCTTTTTCCCCTCATCATAGAAAGCAAAATCAGCAACTTTTACGTTCAATTCAACAATTTTCGTTTCTCCAGGTTGCAGGAATACTTTCTCAAACGCTTTCAACTCTTTAACAGGGCGTGGCACCGTGCATGCCGGATCATTTACATACAATTGAGCCACTTCAGCACCATAGCGTGAACCTGTATTCTTCACTGTGAATTTTACCTTGATTACATCCTCTTTGCTATAAGTTAATTTATCGGCAGAAAGAGGTCCTAAGTTAAAGTTAGTATAAGAGAGTCCAAATCCAAAAGAAAATTGAGGCATTATTTTTTTAGTATCAAACCAGCGATATCCTACCAGAATGTCTTCCTTGTAATATTGGTTAACACTGTCCCCAGGATAAGAGATTTTACCATAAAAATGTGCAGCATTATCCTCCAGTTTTTTTGGAAAAGAGAAAGGCAACTTACCTGAAGGGTTTACCTCACCCGAGATCACATCGGCCAGTGCATTTCCAGCTTCAGAGCCGAGATACCATCCCTGCATAATGGCGGGGACTTTATTTATCCATGGCATCGACACTGCGTTACCACTAAGCAATACTACAGCCGTGTTTTTATTAACTTTCAACAAAGCATCAATCAGTTTATCCTGACCAAAAGGAAGGCTCAGCGACTGACGATCTCCACCTTCACAATCCTGAAAATGATTTTTATTTAGCCCTCCGATAAAGAATACTACATCGGCATGCTTTGCAAGGTCGATTGCAGCAGCAATCAGCGAATCTGCATTTAGCTTTGAAGGCTCTTCACGTCCGTATAATGCCGGTCCGGATGCATAACCAAGACTGTAAACAATATGATCTTTTCCGTATTTAGCGGTCAACCCCTCTAATGGTGATTGCTCATAGGCCACCTTGAGTGATGATGACCCGCCGCCGATTACCAGACTTCGATTAGCATTTTCTCCGATCACGGCAATCTTTTTGTATTTACCTATCGGAACAGGAAAAAATTGCTGCTCGTTCTTCAGAAGCACGATACCCTCCTGAGCAATCCTGCGAGCAGCCTCGCTGTGTTCGGGAGAAACAAAACGGCCAAAAGGCCTGTTGGCACTCATGGTGCTACGGAAGATCAACCGCAATATGCGACGGGCTTTGTCATTGAGCAAAGCTACGTCATACTTTCCCTCCTTAATTCCTTTAAGGAAAGGATTGGCCAAGTAGTAATCCGAGTAAGGGAACTTGCCCTTGCTTGTCAGACCATCGGTATAGGTACCCATTTCCAGATCCAGCCCATTCTTAACAGCCTGGTCAGTATCATGAACACCGCCCCAGTCACTAATCACAACTCCATCAAATTTCCAGTCATCTTTTAATATTTTATTCAAAAGCAAGTCATTATGGCAACAATGCTGGCCTCTGAATTGATTGTATGCGCCCATGATCGACCATACTTTCGCTTCCTGCACCGCTGCCTTGAAAGCAGGCAGATAAATTTCGTTAAGGGCACGGTCGCTTAGGTCAACATTGATATGGCCACGCCACTCTTCCTGATTGTTCAATGCAAAATGCTTTACGCATGCCGCTACGCCGATGGATTGAACCCCTTGTATATAGGGCACCACCATACGGGAACTGAGGTAGGGATCTTCACCCAGATATTCAAAATTCCGACCGTTTAATGGTGTACGGTAAATGTTTACGCCAGGCCCCAATAATACTGTTTTATTACGGTAACGCGCTTCTTCTCCAATTGATTGACCATAAAGCAAAGATAATTTAGGGTTGAACGTAGCCGACAGGCAGGTGAGTGCCGGAAAAGCTGTACAAGAATCATTTGTCCAATTTGCCCCACCCCATTCGTCCCATAATACTTCCTCCCGGATTCCGTGAGGGCCATCATCTGTCCAAACTTCAGGAATTCCCAAACGAGGCACCCCTTTTGAACTGAATTTAGACTGGGCATAGCAAAGGGACACTTTTTCTTCA